>Ga0310696_10000341_pt1 | contig 77414 bp, 71 predicted proteins | sample AusTroGonzalo_MG_4_FD_203885 | JGI IMG/M metagenome (GOLD analysis project Ga0310696, IMG submission 203885) | Bovine rumen microbial communities from tropical cattle in Woodstock, Queensland, Australia - Gonzalo_02 (v2) (version 2) | ecosystem: Host-associated > Mammals > Digestive system >...
TGTAAAAAACAATTCCTCCTTCTAAAAAATATTTCTCTCGGAAACATTATCCCCACCGGTCTGCTTATGCTTTGGTGAGCAACTTATATTTCCTCCTATTCTTTGCATGCCGCAAAGTTACGGCTTTTCACTTAATCCCCGTTCAAACCATGAATAAGTTTTCAACAATTTTAGCATTAATATTCTTTTTTGCACCGCCGGACCTATAAGATTCAGGACCAGCACCTCCGGGCTACTCCGAACCTCTCCGGACCCTAAACGTCGAACGCCTCCGTCTTAGCCCCCTTCGGGGTCTAACCGTCGTTAAACGAAGCGCCGTTCTTAACGGGATCCTCCAAGGCACTCCGCTTACGCCCTCCGCTAATGGTCCTGGATCTTATAGGTCCGGCTCCTGCAAAGGGAGGCACAATCAATCATCCTTAAATTTCCAAACAAATCCTTTGTATGGTTTTTCACTTTGCGCATGTTCCCACATACGATTTTTAGGTACATTCATTGTCCTTGCTGCTTCTGAAATAGAAGAGAATGTGGCTATCTCGATACCATCAAGTATCTGGGATACTTTTCGATTACGAAGATTATTCCAACCATTCAACTCATACAAGTCTATACCTTTCCTTCTACAATAGTTTTCTATGTCTTTCCTTGCTCTACTTAGTTCCAATAAACTCTTGTATGGCGCACATATTTCTTTAATTTCTTCGATGGTATATTGGTATGGTGTATGTTGTACTCTATTCAATGGTTTCAATAAATCATCCCAATGATACTTCTTAATTACATTATATACATTTGGCTCGTTATGGATTAAATCTTTGAGATAGGTATACTTACTTACAATCGCTTCACAACCAGTCTTTGTCCATTTATTTGTACTACCATAACAACAAGTCTTCAAATCATCGTGCCAGCCTTGTTCTTTCGCAATTCTATAAACTTTGGGATAGCGTTTTTTTACTTCTGATACAAAAGCACATTGTTTATAGACTTGCTTACATCTTTCATAATTGAAAAAAGCATGTTCTTTTTCTTTATCAATAAACTTAATGGAATCTGGATATCGTTTTTCTAATAACCCATTCTCTTTAAGGAGTCTATATGCAACTTTTGCATGGTTACTTAATTCTGTTATGCTCTCATAATACTTAGACAACTCCCATGCTTCTTCTACAGTTTTAACTCTACGGAACATACTATCAGTTGGCTTTGCTTCCCTAAATAGATCATTTAATCTAAGATAGTTCCATAAAGCATGGTTTTTTCTCCTAATCTGTTCTATGGATTTATAATCATCGGCTTCCATTAAAGCCTCTTCTTTTGTATATTCCTTTGGCTTTCCAAATACTTCGTCTAATAAATTATTCTCAAATAGAATTCTATATGCCCAGATGCAATCAAATCTTAAATTACTTCGATTCTTATAATTGCCATTTCTCACTACAAGAAGTGCGTCTTCAACAGTGTGATGAGTGTGAATCATTCTATCAGGGAATAATTCATTTAGTAATCCTTTATAACGAGATTGAATGGCCTCATATGCGCCAGGGTATTGTGCGGCAAACAACTTCAAGTTATAATCACACTCCTTCGCCTTTTCCCTAATTGCCTTTTTATTCCATTTAATGGGATAATAGATACCAATAGAACTTTCAAGTTCACCAGTTTTTGCTCTATTCAGAATTATCCATCCTTGTTCCTTATAATAGTTTACCCAGTATTTTTCTCTCTTCCCACTCTCATGAATAGGAACGGTTTCTTCTAACTTCTTGGGGATGGGAATCTCAATATTATTATTTACGGCAAACCTATTAACTGAAGAATCCTGACTATTACGATGTTGCCAATCTCTTTTTATCATACTGTTCGTCAATCCGACATAAACTGCTTTTTGATTGACAAACTCATACGCATAGATGTACTTAGTATTTTTGTCGTAATCGTTCGGCTTTGGCGGTAATTTCTTTAGCCACACATAGTCATCTAGCCAACCATAACGTTGGGCAACATTGCAAGCTCCAGCACTTTTGGTCCTAAAATCAAAGAAATACACATATTTATGTGCTTCTTGCTCGCATGTCTCTTTGTTCCATTTCTTAGCATTCCCAGAACAATAAGGACAACCCTTGCCGTTTAAATGATTGGAAGGAGTCTGCCAAAAGTCACCATGAATTGGACACACGATACAAACTTTCGTACTTGTGTTTATGTAGTTGACTTTGTAGTATTCATATAAACCACCATGAACCTTTGCAGCCTCTTCAATAAACTTTTCAACAGGTTTGCGTTGGAGTCTAATTCTACTCTCCTGAGAACATTTTGGGCACTCTTGATGACTTGAGAAGATATTAACAGGACGCATAGAAAACTCTCCATGTTCAACACCATTTTCATCTTTTTCATGACAAACAAGGATAATGGGAACCTTCATGGCCTTATAAACAACCTTTTCAAAACTATAACGTTCACCAAAAATAGATTGTAATTTTCCAATTATTTCTTCCTGACTATATATATGTCTCTTCCTGACAACTTTATAGGCGCATTTTGAACACCCATGTCCATTCAAATGAGTATAAGGAACTTGCCAAAACTCACCATGCTCTTTACAAACTATGCAAACCTTGGTTTGATTGTTGACATACTTCACCTTGGAATAGTCATATTTATCCCCGTGAACAGATTTTGCTTTCTGTATGAATTCCTCTGTCAACAACTTAGCCATAATTTATACATGAACCCGTGTAGAGTTCTACAAATATAAACAATACTAGTTGTTTTGATGCGAAAAAGCAAAATACTATACAAACATGGAAAACAAAATCAATACAAAAACGACACTAACTGTTAGGCTACAAAATCACACCTCCTTCTGATGGAGTACGAAACTGGAAAGTAGTTTTGCCGTTGGCATTCGTAATGACAAAATCTGTGAGTGTGATGATATCCATGCCCAGCAACAAGTCATAATCGTCAAGATCGCTGCAATACACTTCGGCATTACGTACCAATTCTCCATTTGAAAGAGCAATGTTCACTCTATAGATGTATGACTCCTGGTCACCGCCGATACCCATAAAACGCCCCTTCCCACTTGGCGTAAGCCCAAGAGCCTGAACTATACGAGGTGAAATGAACGTAAACTGCGCACCTGTATCCCAAGCGGCATTTTCAGAATAGAAGTAAGGTGGAATCTCTTGTCCATCCACAACACTTGTGGCATCAAGAACAACAGCGTTTGTAATAATCGAGTCTGCTTTTGAATTAAACTCCTTTAGAAAAGAACTCATTGTATAATTTTTCTGGTAATTTAGAAATATGGCATTGGTCTGTCTTAGGGGTATTAGTCCCTGTCACGGCACGACGGAAAGTACAACGTACCTTTCTGCTCATGTCATGTTTTGGAGCTTCAACTACTGTGAAGTCCTCCGGTTTTGCGTTCTTCAAGTCTATCATATTTATATCATTTGTCTGCCGCAAAGGTAATAGTTATTGCGGATATTCGTATATTCGCTGAAAAGAAATAATCATTGCTAACCTTATATAATATGAAGATCGGAATTATAGGAGCCGGATGGATAGCCGATAAGATGGCGGAGACTCTTACCGGATTGGACAGTTCGATGAAGTATGCTATTGCAGCACGTGATGCTGACAGGGCTGCACAGTTTGCCAAACAGTGGGGATTTGAGAAATCATATGGTTCTTACCGCGAGCTAGTTGAGGATCCTGATGTGGATCTGGTGTACATCGCTACGCCCCACTCGCACCATTTTGAGCACGCCAGCCTAGCCTTAAATGCCGGCAAGCCGGTACTGTGTGAGAAAGCATTTACCGCCAATGCACGTGAGGCCGATGCCCTACTCAACCTGGCCCACAAGAAGGGCGTATTCATAACCGAGGCTATCTGGACACGCTATATGCCGCTGTCGCTCAAGGTAAAGGAGCTGCTTGACAGCGGTGCCATAGGCACACCCCGTCTGCTCAACGCCAGCCTCTGCTATATGATGGAGTTCAAGGAGCGCATTCTTAGGCCCGACTTGTGCGGAGGAGCACTGCTGGACCTGGGAGTTTACAGTATCAATTTCTGCCGCATGTATTTTGGCGCCGATGTAATAAACGAGACATCAAACTGCATCAAGGGCACTACCGGAATGGATATGCACAACTCCATCAGTTGGTCATACCGCGACGGCCGTATTGCCAATATCCAATCCAGCGCACTCTGCCTGTGCGGCCGAATCGGCCAGATTTGCGGTACTGAAGGATATCTGCTTGTGGATAACATAAACTGTCCGCAGAGCATCACCGTCTACAATGATTACAAGCCTATAGCACACTTTGACAAACCGGCGGGTCAGATTACAGGATATGAATACCAGGTCTTAGCCTGCAAGGAGGCCTTGCGTAACGGCTGGCTTGAGTCACCCTATATGCCGCATCAGGAGACTTTGGAAATCATGAAAATAATGGATAGACTACGTCAGCAATGGGGTGTAGTCTATCCAATGGACTAAAAACAGTACAATTGGGGCCTGGCCCCAATTGTATCATTTACCACTCGATGGGTTGGTAGCTGAAGGATTCCAAGGTGGCGCCGCCGTCCAGGAAATAGGCAGGACGCAGAGCAAAGAAGCCTTTGTATACATTGTGGTGGAATGTGGATACATCCACGTCCTTGCATACCTCTGTAAGATGTGTAAGATCTGTGCCCTCCCATACCGTTACCTTGTTGCGGAGATTACGGATTCGCACCAAATATTGGGGTAATGTGCCCTGAACACCGATGTTTGCCTCCTCGTTGTAGAACAGGTAGAGTCCGGCACGGCTGCCTTCTACATTCTTGAATGTGGCAATGATCTCATAGCTTTCATCAACTGCTGTGGTTGTCATAAGGGTGCCGTTATCAAAGCCCGGCTCCCACTTTGCCCACATCAGAGGATTGTCATACTGGCGCAGGTAATCGTAATTGTCCTGCAGACCATGGTTCTCCCATTTGGCTCCGTCTTTCTGGGCCAGTACGGGCCAGCCGTCCTTTGTCCATTTTACACTCTCAATGATAGTGCTTCGGCCCAAAGTATGATAATTGTTGCGATAGGCGTGATATACTATGTACCAGTTGCCGTCGGCATCGTCAATAAGGGTTCCGTGGCCTTTTGACCACCAATCCTCATATGCATCATATGTATGAACAAGCGGGTTGTACGGGCTATCCTCCCAAGGTCCGGTTACAGACTTGCTGCGAGCTACAACACACATGTGGCTGGTGGGAGGACCGGCTGTGCCACCCTCAGCGCTTACCAGATAGTAGTACTCTCCACGTTTTACAATCTTGGGTGATTCCAGCCACATACCCTCGGTCTCCCACTCCTCGGGATACTGCCACGGGTCATAGACCTTCTTGTTCTGTCCTGTTATGCTCAATCCATCGGCCGACAGAGGGGCTACATGACCGTTATTGGTGTACAGGTAGCGGTTACCGTCGGCATCTATTGCGTGACCGGGATCGATACCGCTTACACGCAGCTTAACAGGATCGCTCCAAGGGCCTTCTATCTTATCGGCCGTAACTACAAAGTTCTCACCGCTGCTGGTGGGATAATAGATGTAGTACTTGCCGTTTACCTTGCACAGGTCCGGTGCATAAATTGAATAGTCATTACCCTGCACCGCACGTGCCACCGGCTCCCAATGCAGAAGGTCTGTAGAGTGCCAGATAAGCAATCCGGGATAATAGGTGAAGTTGGAATGAGTCATGTAGAAATCCTTTCCGTCACGCAGGATGGTAGGATCAGGATAATCACCGGGGAAGATGCACACCTTAAGAGGCTTCTTACATCCTGTCATCAGCAGAGACAATGCGGCCACAGCCATAATTAGATACTTCTTCATAATATAATCAGGTTAGTTTTTACTCTCTATCGGATTGGCATATATGCCCAGGAATATGTCACCAAGCGCAGGATCATCACTGAACTTATTCAGTTCGGCCATATGAGCCACAAAGGCATCATACTCATCTTTCGTGTATCGATCCGCATACTGCGTATTTCCATAGCGCAGATCATGTGCTATGTATGAATTTGGGAACAGATGATAGTCTCCGCAAATGCGCTTGTCTATTATCTGTGCCACTTCACGATGAAACTGCACATTGGGTACATCATGCAAAGCCTCTATCTCTTCACGACGTATGGGATCACAGATCTGGAAGTGTACCCTGCCCTTGTCCTGCATTATTCCTGTAAGGATACTGTTAAGGTCCTCACCCGGTTTCTTGATGTATGGTTCACCGTTACGGGTTTCATACAGTTCCAGTGCCTTTAGGATATCGCATGACTCCCATTCGTATGAGACAGATACCGGCACGATATTCAGTTCATCCAATGCATCTACACGGTCTTTGGGGCCACTCATGCCGAACATCTTTATTACGCCCTGGTCCGTGCGGTCCAGACCATCCTTGGTACGTCCGTTACGCTGGGCAATCCAGACAGACTGGTGCTTCTCCGTGATTGCGTATCGGATATATTCCGAAAGATGTACTGATGTAGTGTATAATTCACGCGGATTGCGGCCACGATCCACACGGAACATCTTGTTGCTCTTGCCTATGTCTACCACCAGCTCACCCTGCATCAGGTTGGAGCCGAACGTTATCTCACCCGTATCATGACCGCCATCCCTGTACAGCGCATACATAAGGATACATGAATCCAGTACAATATCACGGTGGTTGCTGATGTACAGATACCGTTTTGATGTATCCAACTTCTCTATACCTCCGATAGTAAAATCCGTAATCGTACCCTCAATGACCTGCTTGTTCATGGGGATCATCACGTTATACTGGAAATCATAGATGGTCTTTAAACCGCGAACCTTATCGGCAGCCTGCTCAACCGTGAGTTCAGGAAATACGAACTTGGCCACCAAAGGGAATGAACTGTTGGCTGCAATGCGTTGCATCGCTGCCGGAATCTCGTCATCGCGGTACGGACGGATATCATCAAATTTGTGGTAGTCAGTCATATAGGTCACTTTCTTTGGTCAATGAACTTGACCGGTTTACGGCCTGTAGGCGGATAGTTTATCTTCTGAATCTCATCTACCGGGCAAATCTCTATCTCAGGAGCCACACGGATACGTGAACGGAAACTGTCCTTGAGTTCCTTTACGACATTGAATCCCGGATCATGCTTAAGTCCTATCTTGACCAGCACGTCATCTGTTCCGGCAGCACTGTTACGTACAATCACAACGTAATTCTCAACGTAATCGGTATTGTCAAGCACATCGTTGATGGCTGGCGGATAGAGCGTGGTACCCTTGAGCTTTATCATGTTGTTCTTGCGGCCCAACAGCGGTGACAGGCGGTATGACCAGCGTCCGCAACGGCACTGCTCCACATGTTTGCATGCTATATCACCTGTACGGAAACGCAACAGAGGCATACCCTCGACACCGAGAGTGGTTACCACCACTTCGCCCGGCTGTCCATCCACAACAGGCATACCGTCTTCACCGATAATCTCAACTATAATTAGTTCAGGATGGACATGACCCCCCATACCATACTCGCATTCGCTGAATGTGGCGCCCATCTCCGTCGATGAATAGGTGGCAAAAAGCTGCACCTCGGGCCATCTCTCATGAATTTGACGGCCCAGAAGATTGAGATCAAAGTTCTGGTCACGCAATCCTTCACCTATACCTATGATGCGGCGTATGCTGCTTGAACGGTAATCTATCTCATGAGACTCCGCATAATCAATCAGTTTGAGAATGAATGACGGCACGCACATGATGGCATCGGGATGGAATCGGCGGATTGTGTCCCACTGCAGTTCCGGAATGCCGTTACCCACGCGGATAACACCTGCGCCCATCTCCCTCAATCCCAGGAAGTACGCCATACCTGCCATGAAACGTTTGTCAAGGGTTGTCATAAGCTGCACCACGCTGTCACTTGTCAGACCGGCGCACTCAAATGATTTCTTCTCGTTATATGCCAAACGCTGCAGGTCCTTCTCGGTGCAGCCGAACAGTACCGGATCGCCCAGAGTACCAGATGTGGTTATATAATCAATGATTTTGTTCTTGGGTACGCAGCAGAAATCATCGTTATAGAGCTGCAGGTCCTTCTTCTCGGTAAACGGGATACGTGTCAGGTCCTCAAGATGCACGATCTTGCTTATGTTTATGCCATAGCTCTCAAAAAGACGCCTGTAATAGGGTGAATTCTTCTTGAGATATAACAGATGCTTGTGCAGCAGGTCCTCCTGAAATGCCTTTATCTGTTCAGGAGATGAAAACTCAATATCATTCATACAACTCATTAAGCCAAATAAGAAATTCGTCCTTCCATTTGCGGCACTCTACGGAGCCATAAACATCACTCACTCCGAATCCGTGCTTACCTGTCTCGTACAGTATATACTTGTGACTGACACCCGCATCGGTCAGAGCTTTGTCCAAAATTAGTGAATTATGCCAATCTACAACAGGATCGTCCTTACAATTTATCAAAAACACAGGCGGACAGTCTTCTGGGATGTTCTCCTCAATTGACATCATATTCCTTTTACTGCCGCTGTATTTACCCCACTCACCCAACAGACCACGGCGGGAACGCTTATGCACATATTTACCTTTCATTGTGACTACGGGATATATTGCACCTATAAAATCAGGTCTGAGTGAAACCTTTGAGGGACCTTCAGGAAGGTTTGTATAATCCTTGTCACTGTAACAGGCCGATGAGAGTGCCAAATGCCCTCCGGCCGAAAAACCGAGCACCCCGACACGGTCAGGATCAATGTCCCAATCATCGGCATTTTCACGTACATATCGGATAGTTCTCTGGATGTCACATATCATATCCGGATGACGTGTTCCACGAATCAGATACCTGTAATGCCAGAAAAAAGCATTGAAACCCGCAGTTCTGTACTGAAGCAGTACGGCATTTACACCGTTGTCCCGAAGCCACTCGGATACCTCAATACCCTCGCCTTTAACATCAAGCCAATGATAACTGCCTCCCGGACATACAATCACTGTGGGGGCGTTCCGGCTATCATCGGCCAAATAAGGAGTAACCAGCACCTCCTGTGCACGGCCGTCAGCATCAGCCCAGGGTGCAATCGTCTTGTCACTCGGGATAATTATGGACAAAGGAATGAACAGAAGGCTTGCCAGCATCACTTACCAAGGAGTTTCATGATCTCCTCCCTTTCCATTTGGTGATACTTATGGGCCGGATCGGCATTGAAATCAACCACAAAGTACTCCTCATCGTAGAATGACAGTTTGGAGTTGGTATTGGGATTACACTCCACGTATACAATATCAGCCAGATTCAGGCCCTTGGCCTCACATATCTGGTCAGCCAACTTCTGTCCGGCATAGGTAACTGAGGTACCGGGATTATCCTGATACAATTCTGTCACGATAACGTACTTCTTGCCTTCCGATTCACGGATCTTAAGTCCGCAGGCCGATGGCATATCCCATTCGCCCAGATATTCAAATATTTCGTCGTAATAATCAGGAGATACCTTCATGATTCACAGTTTTAATGTTGCGTACCACGTCTTTACCGAATGACTTGTTGGCAAGTCGACGGTCACGCGGACGGTATGTACCCTCTTCCATCTCACGCAGAGCCACATTGCAGAACAGACGGAACATCTTCTGCTCCTGACTCTCATCGGCATAGAAACTCTTCCATGCGTAATCATAAAGCTCCTGGAGACGCTCAGGGCTCATGTGCTTGGGCTGGAACACAACCTGACCGGCATTGTAATGGTTCCAGTCAAAATCAAAGATACGTCCCTGACGCAGCAGGTCATCATATCCCTTGGTATGTGGGAACGGAGTCATTACGGTGAATTCGGCCAAATCAAGGTCAATCTCACCCAGGAAATCAATCAGACGCTTTATGTCATCTTCGGTCTGGTTGTCAAGTCCGAGAAGTATCGTACCCTCAACGCCGATTCCGTAGTCATGATAGCGTTTTACACGCTCCTTGATGTAGTCCGATGTATCATAAACAGCCTGATACACATACCATGCGCCTGCCTTGGCAGCCAGATCCAGCACCTCGGGGTCATCCTCGATTGTATGGCTTATCCATTTTTTTTTGAGTGGAGCAATGGCGGTAAAGAGCTCCTTCTCCCACTCCTTGTTCTGTGCAAGTGAATTATCGACGATAAAAAGGCGGTTATTCTCAATGGCCGCCATATCCTCAACAACCTTGTCAATGGGACGCGGACGGAACTTGCGGCCTCCCAGATATGATACGGCACACGGGTAACAGCTGAACCTGCATCCGCGGCTGGCATGGAACAGATCCACCATCTGCACACCCTTGTGGTTATAAAGTTCACGCTTGTAAAGGTCACGACGGCACGGGCCTACAGACTCGATTGGAGGAAGATTACCCATGTAGTTGTAGAACTTGCGGAGTTTACCGTTCACCCAGTCCTGCATGACCTCCTCCATACGGCCCTCGGACTCACCCAGGAACACACTATCCACATGCTTGACCATATCCTCGGCATGCAACATGGTTGATATACCTCCGGCCGAAACCAGTTTGCCGCGCTTGTGGTATTCATCGGCAATCTCCCAGCCTCGTTTAACCTGGGTACTGAGCATCATGGACAGAGCAACGCCGTCGCACTCCTCATCAAAATCAATCTCCTCGACATTCTCATCCGTGAATGACACCTCGACCCATTCAGGAAGTGTAGCAGCAAATGCCACAGGTCCGTGAGGGGGCAGGTTGAAAGTTGTCTGTCCTTTCAGCTTCTGCCACTTAGGATAGATTAGCTTTAATTTGAACGGTTTCATATGGTCCTTTTATCCTGTTTACCTGTTTGATAATTCTCTTTTTATTCCATTCAGAACGGATTCATCTGCAAATATAGTCTGAATCGTTTCAATTGCAGTCATCGGAACGCCACCAATTCCGTGCATATTCACATTTTGTCCGGTCAGCAGCAGATTCCTGACTTTGGTCCGGATAGGTATTTGCGATGCAGCAACGTTACAGCAATCCTTGAAATAGCCGTATGCGCCGGCATTCGGTGCGCCAAACCAGTCACGGAAAGTGAGCGGTGATGATGCAAATATATCATCCGCGCACTCCCTTATGCCGGGATAACGTTTCTCCACGAGATCAAGAACCCGGTCTGTACGTTCCTTCTTCCATGCCTCATAAGTTGGACCTCGATGCCCGGTACGTGTATTCTCCCACTCCTTGACCTCCCGGAAGTCCATCAGACAGTATGCAGTAAGGTGTGATGCCCATCCGTCCTTACCCTCTCCAAAGAAACAATTCACTCCGTGAGGCCACTCCCTGTTGTCATATTGCGCCATTTTCCATGTATTTTCAATACTGTCGATAACGCATATAGGATGCCCCGGGAAACGCACTGTTCCAGGTTTAAGCCTGACATATACTTTAAATGCCGACGCCGTATCGGGAATGCTTTCAAGACGATTACGATAACCAGTCGTGAACGCCTTGCCTTCAATCATGGGCATCAGTGAACGAGGATGTATGTCCGAAATATACCAGTCACCACGATATTCATTACCGTTCTTATCAACGACACACTGCACATTCATATCCTGTACCCGGACTTGTGAAACCTCACACCGGGTAAACACCTTGCCACCGCTCTGCTCTATCAAACTGCGCAAGGCATCGGCCAATTGACCGGACCCACCCTCAAACCAACATGGGTTCTCCATAAACAGAGCCGAAATCATCACATGGATATAGGCTGGTGAATGACCGGGCACGCCCGAATACAAGGGATTGACCGATGCAAGCACGGCACGCAGTTCCGGATCATTGATATAACTTGCGATAAATGCATCGGCCGGCATAAAGAATTCAGCCGAGTGCTCCTGTGCACTGTCGAAACTCTCCAGGTAGAATAGTTTTTCCTCATGCGAGATGCGGAAAACGGCGTCGACATATCGCTTTAGATTCTCCTTCTCATAAGGGAACTTACCTGACAGATAATCAATGAATGCCTCTTTTCCGGCTGGAAGATTATACGTATGTCCGCTGTTGGCATATGTCACGCTCATCATAAGGTCCGAGTGCCGTATGCTAAGCCTGTCCATAATGCCCAAATAACGGCACAGACTGTTCAGAATGCCTCCTTCATTAAAGCCTCCGGCTATATGCATACCCGTCTCATAATATTCGCCGTTATGTGCGAATATCTGTAGTCCACCTCCGATAACCGCATTCTTCTCGAGTACGGTCACCCGAACGCCCCGCTTAGCCAAAATGGCTCCACAGAACAGTCCTCCCATTCCTGAACCTATAACAACTACCTCCATAGACACTTCAAATAAGGTTTCCAGTAGTCATTATTCTCCAACTTAGAGCACATCCCGGCGTACCACTCCTGGTAAAACTTATGAAATGCCTTTGTACGCTCTCTTGCATCCTCACCCCAGCTTCTGTCATCGGGTGTAACGCGTTTACCTACGGTAACAGTAATATGACCCGGACGCAGCATGAAATCCTCCTTGGGAAGTACCCTACCCACTCCATGCAGACATATCGGCAATATGTCAAGACCCAGTTCCTGAGCCAAATGGAACGCCCCCTTATGGAATCGCAGTATGGAAGAGTCTACGGAACGCGTACCCTCGGGGAAGACAAGTATTGAATAGCCACGCTCCACAAGGCTGCGGAACTGCGGCATGTAATCCTCAATACCCTCGGCTGCCGGTACAAATTCGGCCCGTCGTATCAACGCCCCATATATGGGATTATGCCAAACCCAGTCATTTGTAACCACAATCATCTTGGGTGTGAGCATCATAAGGCACATCAGGTCCAGATGTGACTGATGATTGCTTATTATCACGGCAGGCTTACTGAATGTCTCTCCTATGCTGTTGTCAAGTGTGAACTTGACAGCCGGAACCCTGCGGATAACAAGATTCGCAAACCTGTAGAGCAGATTATGCAGGAAACGGTCTTTCCACTCCCGCTTCTTGCCTATGAACATTACAAGCACCACCGGAGTGCATACAATGACTGATATCAGCAGGAATCCGAAAGCCCACGCGCTGCGCAACAGACGTGCTATCGATACAGGAACTTCACGCTCGCGACCGCGTTTCATGGTCATCCACTGGAACAGCCATTCAGGCAGGAAATGCGCCATCACGACCACCACCAGCATACCCAGTATGGTAATCTCGGCCAATGAACGCATGGCCGGATGTTTTGCGAAAATCAGCGTTCCAATACCAATGAACATAATAACCGCCGATATTATCACACTCTTTCGGCGATCATCGACAGTCTTTACGCCATACCGGTACTCATGCATCAGCCCCTCGGTAATGAATATAGTATAATCATCGCCTTGACCGAATATGAACGTAGCCAGGATTATGCTCACTATGTTGAACTGAATACCCAGCATATTCATGATGCATAGTATCCATATCCAGCCCACGGTAAGCGGCAGGAACGATATCAGTGCAAGTTCCAGTTTGCGGAACGATATCCAAAGGAATATGAACACCACGAATCCGCACATGAACAGCACCTTGTTGAAGTCATCGGAAAGGGATTCAACCAGAGTCTTCATTATCTCTCCCATGCTCTCGGGAGTTAGATCTTCACGAGATATAAGTTCAGGCTGACTGCTTACCGATTTCAGGAACGGGGCAAACGCATCTTCAGAGAAACCGTATTCACGGCTTTCCTGTTTAAGTTGCTCTATCTGCTCCTTATGAGCGTCCCAGAACGAAAGCCATCGGCCATCCATCCGTTTCTGTTCAGCCTCTGTAGGCAGCAACGAAGCCAGAACCGACAGCTGGTCCATAGATCCGGCATCCACGCCGCTTGATATCAGCTCCAGGTCACTCCTCTGTTGCGGAGTCATGTAGTTGATATGGTTCAGGTCCGTGTCAAATCCGGCACTGCGGCCCCATATAAGCATTGCTACGGTAATGAGTATCACCGCACGCGATATCCATCGACCTGTACGGTTCAATCTGTGCTCAACCTTCTCCTCGTGGGGCTCCTCACCAACAGCCAGAGTTCTGGGTTTTACGAATACCGGCAAAAATATAAGCGTAAAGAGTATGGTGCCCACCAGCATGAATGACCCGAACAATGCAAGATCATGCATAGCCTCAGCCTTGAGGAATATCAGGCAGAAGAATGCACTTACCGTAGTAATATTGCCTGTAAGCAGCGGAGATACCATCTCACTCAGCGTGCGGCGGTTATCGGCCGTATCACGCAGTGAGTGCAGGAAATGAAGCGGATAATTGGCCGCTATACCAACCAGGATCGACCCAAGTCCAATAACAATTATTGATATGCTCTCTTTGAAAAGCCCTGTGATACCAAGTGACAACAAACCACCAAACAGCAAAGTTACCACCAACCATAGCATATCGCCAACTCGCTTGAACGAGAACCACAGCACGGCCAGGATTCCTATTACGGCCAAAGCCACAGCCAGTATACTGTCCTTCTTGATACGCTCGGCATTCGACACGGCAATCACAGGCGCTCCTATCTCAGAGACTTTAATGCCAGACTCCGCCGTCACCTCCGCACCGACTTTTTCAACCATAGCCACTAATCCGGCATTATGGTCCGATTCACTCTGTCCAAACGGCGAATCAAAGAAAATCAGGCCTACGGGCAGTGTTGAGTGCATCATATAGCCATCGTCCGATACCCGAAAGCCCGTATTACCACCAACTTCAGAGAGTTTAAGGAGCAGTGGAGTGAAGAGATTAAGAGGGTCATTTGGTATAAGGTTCTTGGTAAAACCACCTGTAAGCATCTGCAATGAGCGACGGTCAGCATCAAGTTGGCTCTCAACATAACCCGAAACAGACAGCAGCGAATCCATGCGGCGGTAATCGGCATCGGTCAGGAAACTGGCCGTATGTTCCTGTATGAATTTTATCAGCTCCATGGCCATGGATTCGTCGGCCAAGGCCGACATGTCAGGCACAAGGCTTAATGTGTCATACTCAAACCATAGCTCCTCAAAGCGGTCCATGGCATCGGCCAAAGCAGTCTCGGCATCCCCATTACCCTCATAACGGAATATAACCGCCACCCTGTTCTGTTCCGATAGGCGGTCCATCAGTTCTGTCTGACGGCTGTCACGGCTATCTATAGGCAGGAAACGGGCTATATCCTCCTCATAATCCATGTGCAAGGCAGATATTGCCGAAAGCAACATAATGAGTACTACTATCAGGATTGCAATAATCTTGCGACCCTTCAGCCAGTCATATATGTTTAGGAAAAGCCTTGTCATAACCGTATGCCTATTTTACGTAATACAGCCAATGGCAGTCCCACAAATAAAGCCCCAAAACACAGTATCGTATTCAAGACACTGATCCTGAAGAAATCCCAAAACGGACGGAAATGCGACACACGTTCACCCTCAGGGGCATACCAGACACGAACAGGCACACCTTGAACCTTGATGCCATGCCATGCTGCGAACACCAACAGCTCAAGCTCAGCTTCATAACGCGATGTAACAAGTCCCAAACCGTGCAGCCCATCCAACGGATATACGCGGAATCCGGACTGGGTATCATCCAGTTTCTGTGCCGTCTGCAAACGGAACCAGAAATTTGAGAACCTGTTGGCAAAGGTATTTCCACGCGGCATATTCTCACTGGTCAGATTGCGGCATCCCACTATCAGTCTTTCAGGATGCTCCGATGAGGCTTCCATTAGCACCCGGATATCCTCTGGAAAATGCTGTCCGTCGGAATCAATCGTAACAGCATGGGTATAGCCATTTTCGGCGGCATATCTCAATCCTGTTTTCAGAGCCTTTCCCTTACCCTGGTTGTGTTCATGATTAAGGACCGTCACGTCCAACCCGCACAAGACCGTTGCCGTATTATCCGTACTGCCGTCATTTACCACAATCACATCGGGGCATACCTTAAGGGCACGCTCCACCACATCGGCCACAGTGCCGCTGTTATTGTATGAGGGTATTATGACACAGTATTTGAGTGACATATCAGAAAGGCTCTTTTACAAGAAAAACTGAAAACTTAAGGAATACCTCGGCCGGATTGTCAGGACGGGCAACCACACCCTGTACCTTAATGCCACCCTCATCTTCAGTGACTGAATTAAAGACCACCGATATTCTCCCGTCACTTACCGGCGATATCATATTGATGAATTTTGCGTTCTTTATCTTACTGATATACAATCGAGTGCCATCCTGCTCCGATAACAGTTCCTGAATCATCTGCAGGATGCATACTCCGGGAGTTACAGGTTGTCCGGGAAAGTGTGCCCTATAAATAAGATGGTCAGGATTCAGTATGACGTTGAATCCTGACTGTCCCTGCGGCAGACCCTCCAAACGGGACTCAATCCTGAAAAAATCACCATTCAGCCTCATAGTCGCCGTTAAGTCTTACATTGCTGATCAGTATCTCGGTACTGCCTCCGCCAGCCTCTTCCATCGTCAGCCTTTTGAGCAATCTGGTCTGTGGGTCAAATCCCAGTTCAATCCGGTTGAACATCTTCTTCATATCGCGGCGTAAAGGAGTCAGTTGTGCTGTCCATTCATTCCCTGCATCAGTCACAGATACACGGAATGTACGTTTATCCTTAAGCATATCGCCCGACATACATCCCAATATCATACCCGAAATACCCTTAAATAGCCGTCCGGCATCACCATCTGCACTTTCCGTTCCGGTCATCACATTGTCACCATCAACCTTGAGTTTCCACTCAAAAGGTTCCGTGTAATTCAAGCAGAACCTTGACGGACGTATATAAATCATAGTTCCTGATGAATTCTGTGGTTCATCCATAAGCGGAATATGCCTGGTTTGGGCAATGTCACACTTCATGGAATTCATCTCTGAGCAGGCTTTGATAATACTATCAATCATCTCATCCTCAGTCTGATGTGCATTATACGTTACAGCACCAACCCCCACTGCAAGCAGCAGGACAAGACCAGTGACTAAAAGATATATCCTCTTCATAAAATCATCTGCTTATCAATGCCGCACCCACTAGGATAAGACCTATGCCTATCCAGCGGCCAATCGGAATATTTTCACCCAGAAAGAACATGGCACCCAGCATTCCGAACACAAAACTCAGACAACTGAGCGGATATGCCACACTGAGCGGGAAATTCTTCATTATGTAGAACCATAATACCGTGGCACCTCCCATGGAGATTCCGCATCCCAACCACCACCAGTTGGTAAGTTCCTTGCCTATAAAGCGCCAGAATCCGTTATACGGACTCATGTTATTCAGAGCAAACTTCATCATGAGCTGACCGGCAGCCAGCAGTATGCTCTGAAGCAATGAATACGGTATTATTTTCCACATGGCTTCAATAATGAAAATGAATAATGACGCCCTTCCACCACATTCACCACCAGAATGCCATTATCACACTTTATGGCTTTTCCATCGGTTGTAAGTACAGACGGAACACGTCCGTTGCGCAGACAGCATGCAGCTGCATAGAACCCTGTAGCTGATGAAGAGAAGTTGACGCCAAATAAAGGCTTGTATCTGAGTTGCGGAACACCCGGAAGCAAAGTATCCAGGAATCCGTACCAAGAATCATTTTCCGGGTTGCCGCTCATTCCGGTCATTACGGAATCAATGCCACCCGCGGTCAAATCAGCCAAAACTTTACTGAGGATATCTTCTGACGGAATATCGAGCAACTTTACACCCTCCAAGGTACAATAAGCGTTGTCACCGCCCGATGCCAGAAGAACCGATACCGCAGCCTCGCTGCATATCTCGCCCGCCTTCACATGACCGGCCTTACGTACAAAACCGGAGAAAACAGGCGACATCTCATCGTGACTTCCCACAAGGGCGCTTTTGATTCGGCCTATGCGGAACTGCATCCAGGCATCATACAGGGCGCTGTCAAAAGAGAGTCCTTTCTGTGAATATGTTGAGTTATATCCGTGACACTTGGTATGGATACCTATCAGTGACGATGCGGTGTTATGTGTCGATTGCATGAATTGCGTAGGTTTAAGCAACTGCTCGCCCTCACGAACCAATGCATCCAGGAACAGTTCCGTATTCTCAATGCTGCCAAATCCTGTACCTGTAATAATCGCATCAGGGTTCTCTATACCACCCTCCTGCAATGCGGAAAGCGATGTGGCAAGGGCACGCTTGAGCAGTTTGCCCATACGGCGTGCATCACCGGCCGATATGAACTGCTTGAAATCGGGATCGACAGCACGAACATAATCATCGGCATATGACAAAGGATTCTCCATCCAATCCTCACATAGGGGATTCTGGATTGTTATCTGCTTGGCAGACAGTATTTTGACTAATGTTTTCTGTTCCATGATCATTCTACTGCCGATATAACCAATGATGAATCGTTACCACCGAATCCGAACGAGTTGCAGAGCACATGACGCAACTTGCAACCCCTGTTCAGGTCCATATTCGGAACTATTCCGTTCTCCATAGGATTGCTGAATCCGTAGTTCACAGGCAGGAAACCATTACGTAAAGCCAATATGCAAATAACAGTCTCAATAGCCCCTGATGCACTTGTGGTGTGTCCCGTCATACCCTTGGTCGATGATACCGGAGGCAGATCCTTACCGAAAACACGCAGCATGGCCTGGCTTTCACTCTCGTCGTTATTGGGAGTTCCGGTACCGTGCGCATTTACATAATCGATATCAGACGGCTTTAAGCCGGCAGTCTTAAGTGCCTTGCTCATAGCAAGATATGCGCCCTCGCCATCAGGTGATGAAGCTGTCTGGTGGAAAGCGTCACAGGCATTGCCGTAACCTGACAGACACGCCAGAGCCTTGGCATTGCGGGCAGCAGCATGACTTGCCTCCTCAAGCACCACAAAAGCAGCACCCTCACCCAGATTCAGTCCGGCACGGCCGGCATCAAACGGACGACATTGCTCATGATCCAGTATCATCAGTGAATTGAAACCGTTCAGATGGAACTTGGTGATACACTCCGAACCTCCGGCCACAACCACATCGGCCTCACCAAGACGAATCATATCGGCCGCCATCTCAATGGCGTTTGCAGCCGATGAACATGCGGTGGATATGGTTGTTATCATTTTAAACCTGCCGAATCTGTCGGCTATCATCTCAGAGCATGAACCGCAGTCATGAGTACTTATATAGGCGTTACGGCTGTCATTCTCAATGAAATCCAGATAGTATTGCTCACTTTTGTCCATACCGCCTACCGTAGTACCGTTCACAAAACCGCACTCCTTAAGGTCGTCACGACTTAATCCTGCCTGCCCCAGAGCTTCATGCAAAGCAATCATTCCCATCAGTGCCGTACGTGTGGTGGGAGAACCCGGAGCAATACCCATAAGGCGCTCCATCTCCTCATCGGACAGCTTAACCTCACCTACCGGGAATTCGGTATGTTCGGTCTTGAGATACTTGAGAGCCCCCACCCCGGTACGTACCTGCAGAAGCGAATCAAGCACCTGTCCGCAATCCTGGCCTATGGCACTCAGAATGCCGCAGCCGGTTATCAGCACTGATTTTCCTTGAGACATTATCTGGTACGGTTTTTCTGAATATAGTCGGCCATCACATTGATGGACTTGAATATCTCCTTACCCTTGGCAGGATCCTGCAGCTTGATGCCGTAGTTCTTCTCCATGAGAACGATAAGCTCCAGAGCATCGATTGAATCCAGTCCAAGACCTTCGCCAAACAAAGGAGCGTCGTTGTCAATGTCTTCCGGCTTGATATCTTCAAGATTCAACACCTCAATAATCTCCTGTTTCAGTTTAAGAATCAACTCTTCCATAATATCATTTGTTTAAGTTATTAATCATCAGTTGCAATTGTCCGGCCAGCCAGTCCGCATCCGTAGCGTCTTCCTTATGTATCAGTGTCATGAAGACTTGAAAATCATCATTCTGTGTACTATCCACCCATCCTGCAAGGATACTGTCGGTCACACTGTCCTGGAATGCGCATGACAGATGGAAAGCCATCTGAGCTGCATCGGGTTTTTCCAACACATAAAAAGAGGTCTCACCGCGATAATGGTTACGGATGGCAATCTCTCCGGTAACGATATTGGGCAAGGTATATACGAACAGAGCCGGACTTGGATAATAGTTATCCTTGTCCTGAATGGTTTCCTGATAGTTACGGTCGGCACATAGCGACGCTGTAGAACCGAACAGCACTATAGCACGGTTCTGTACGAACTCATCACCTTCACACCTGCGCTCACCAATCTTTTTGAGCAGCAATTCGGTAGCCACAAATCCTGCCTTACTCAAGGTGTCCATCTTGAAGAATTTTGGCCAATCACCTATATGAGTGCGATACAGCTCTGTAAGCAGGGCATTACCCTGATTCAGCACGACAAAGTCAAGTTCTTTCCTCCCCATACCTACTCAACAAATCTGTATAACAGTGCTGCATTACTTCCTCCGAATCCCGAAAGAAGCTTAATGAACTCTGTGCCCTTGCACTCTCTTATCTCATTTTTCACACTAACCGGATAAGTTGTACCCTGCTGGCTGTACCCACGAGTGGCAAGCACCGTGTTATCACGTACGGCATACATTGACAGAATGCTCTCCATTACACCGGCCGCACCCATTGTATGTCCGTAATAGCCCTTGAGACCTGTTACCGGAACATCAATAAGCCCTGCCCTATACAAGGCTATCGATTCCATCTCGTCATTATATGCGGTAGCAGTGCCGTGCACGTTCACAAAAGCAAGCTCCTCACGGCGGCATTCCTTAAGCACCTCCATAAGACACAGGTAACTGCCCTCGCCAGTACGTGACGGGCCTGATATATGATTGGCATCGTTCCTTATTGCACCGCATACAAGTTCCCAACCGTTTTTCTTTTGGTCCGATGCCTCTAACACCACCGTAGCTGCGCATTCGCCTAGATTCAGCCCTTTACGATCCTTGTCAAAGGGACGGCAGGGTTCATCGGATATGGCTTTGAATGAGAGGAATCCCGATATGATGAAGGGGGACTGCTCATCGGCCCCTATTACCACAGCATAATCGTAATGGCCGCTGCGCAAGGCACGCATGGCCTCTATCTGGGCGCATACACCCGATATGCAGGCATTGCAGACTACAATCGGAGCGTTGGGATTTCCAAAGAACCGAGTCACCTCACGTGCAGCTTTGGCCAACAGTACACGCTCCTGAGCAATTCCATCCTCAGGCATACCCAAAAGCGAGACATTACCCTTGGTCGTGGAAACAATGAAAAGCACTCTGTCTGACGATGCGTCAATGCCCGAATCCTTCACGGCCTGTACTGATGAGCACAGCAGGAACTTCTCAAAGAAGGTGTAGCTGCCCTTAATACCCAACCTGCCGCACAGGTCATCAATTGCCTTGCGGTCCACGCGTGACAGGACAAAAGGCGTAGTGATATTGCCCATAGACTCATAACGTGCCAGCCCCGACCTTCCGGCCTTGACGCTGTCGTAGTTGGAACGTGAATCCAGTCCCAGCGGCGACACAACGTTATCTGCTATGCACCTTATCACTCGAGCCATCTCTTTTTCCACTCCTCATAAAACTCGGGATTGACCCACACCAACTGGTAATTCAGATCCATGAAAACCTGCACTGAATGGCCAGTGGCAAGTACCTCACCGTTTTCAGGGTTAATAATCTCATAGTCGAACACTATCTTGGCGGCATCAGTCGGTTTATAGGTTATGGTTATCTCCGGCTTCATATCGTATGTGATGGGATTCTTGTACTTGAACGACAGATCCACCAGCGGAGCATAATAACCGTTCCCGAATATATCCAGATAGGCTATCCCGTACTTCTTTCCGAACGCCTCGCGGGCATCCTCAAAATACATTACGTATGATCCATGCCATACAATGTTCATCGAATCCACCTCACTGAAGCGGATATTCAAAGGTACGGTAGCTTTAAGTTCCTTCATACAAGTCTTTTATATCAATCCTGCAGTGCAATCTTAAGGTCTGTTTCAGCAATCATCTCGTCCCCAACCTGCACAGTTGCATGAACCAAAGTCACATTAAACACCTCCTGCACTACATCAATCGTTGTTGTCAGCACCTCACCCACCAGCGGAGTACGCACCACGCTGAAACCGGTTATGGCACCAATCACACCAATCTTCACTCTCTCTCCCGATGACAGGCTCTGATATCCCATTCTGGCAGCGCATGTCTGGGCTATGTTTTCATTAAGCCCTGCAACCGACAGATGTCCGTCATCGGCGAATATGTTGTCAGGCCTGACTTCCAGCGTAGTGACAGTCCTTACCGGGTCATAATGAACCAGGCGGTCTATCATCACGAACGGCTCCTGCTGCGGCAAAAGCTTGTGGACGTCTATCTTTTCAAACTCGTTCATCAGTCCTTCCAGAAATCGTAGTAGTTGAACCACTGCGTCGGGTACATCTTCACCACGCTCTCCAGTTGGGCGGCAAAACTGCGTGCCATATCGGTCATGCGTGCTCTCAACGGAAGTGACTCATCCTGCTTTATATCCCTTACGTACACCTTGTAGAGACCATGATAACGCATTGAGAACACTGCCAGCATAGGTACCTCCTTCTGCACAGCCAGGGCAAACGGTCCCATTGGGAAACTTGCTTCCTTGCCCAGGAACATGCATTTTATTGACTTGGATGAACCGAACAGACGGTCACCGGTCATGCTCACAATCTCGCCGCGGTCTATGGCCGCATTCATATTGAAGATATGTGACATACTCTCATCCACCTCAATCAGGTTCACGTTGTGCATTGAGAGTATCTTACGCCTGAAATCCATCATCACCTTGCTCTCTCCGCCGTAAAACAGGCCGTTTATCTTCTTGGAGGTCGATGTCAGGCCGTAACCCACCATCTCATAGTTACCTGCATGCGAACTCAACTGCACGAATCCGCGCTCACTGTTTACCAGTTCCATGAACCGTTCGTTGCCGTCCAGTTCAAAACGGAACCTCTTACCGGCATAGGCAGCATATCGGTCTATAATGACCTGACCGAAACGGTAATGGTTTGCGTAAACCTTCAGGAATGACTTTATACGACCAAAATGGAAACGCTGTCTGAAAAATCTGTAGGTTGCCACATAACTGTCGTGATGAAAGATCATGTAAAAAGGCACCACTATCGCCATAAAGCAATAGATGACACGCCTGTCTATCACCTTCATCAGGACCACCAGCGACCGTATCATCCACGGCAGACCGTCAGTCCTACCTTTCCACTCCTTGGGCTTACCCCCTTTCTTAGCCAAGCTTGCTTTCCAGATAGTCACAGAACGCGCTGAAGGTCTTAACTCCAGCCATCTCCTCACTCTTGATCTTTACTCCGAAGGTCTTCTCAACAATCACTACTATGTCAATGAAATCCAGGCTGTCTATACCCAGATCCTTCTTGAGCAGTGCATCGGGAGCAATCTTCTCCTCATCAATCTCAAGATCCTCGATCATGAAATTTTTGACTTTGGCTTCAATCTCCTTTCTGTCCATATTTGTTACTTGTTTGATTATTTCAGTTTACATACCATAATGCTGTGACCTCCCTGGCCCAGATTGTCATGAATGGTCTCCACCTTCATGCCGGCCTGCTCCACAAGACGCTCCATGCACTCGGAGTGGTACATCTTGCTGTTGCCGTTGGCTATGGCGGTGAAATAGAGGCTTGTCATGGTCAGGCACAAAGCACCCGGCTCAAATTTCTGGCGGTCCCAGAAGGTCTCCATTATGTAAAGACGTGTATCCTTATCCATTGCTTCCGATGCACGCGTAAGTATGCTCAATATCTCATCCTCGGCAAAGCAGTCCAAAAACTGGCTCATCCAGATGGCGTCAAAGTGACGTCCCGACGGGAACTTCTGAGCGCGGTCCAGCAGATTAATCCCGAACCCTTCAATACGGTCGGCACCCTTCTTGCCTGCGGTCTGCTTACGCATCATCTCCAACTGCTGTGGCAGATCCATGATGGTCACCTTCACCTTGTCGCTGTAATCGACGCAACGCATAGCCCATCGGCCGGTATTGCCTCCTACATCAATCAGTGATTCGGTCTTTCCTCCGTCAAATACAATCCTGAGAGCCTCGTCAAACGAGTGGTCCGAGTAGAAATGGTCAAATCCGAACCAGCTCTTCTGTACCTGTTCAGGCAACTGAGAGAGTCCCTCATATACCGTAGGCCAGTTTCCAAAGTGCTCAAGACCTGCAGGGCGTCCCTCCTTGAGTGACTCCTCAAGCTTAAACCAACCCTCGTAATTCACGTCATGGTTAAAGTCAATATTGACCCGTGTGATAGGATTTGTAAGCAGGAACCATCCGGTCTTGGACAGCCTGAAACGGTCCGTATCCGGATCCAGAAGTACAGTTCCTATGGAAAGTGAACCCTCAGTGAGCACCTTTACCGCATAAAGTGACAACTTGGTCTTATCGGAAATCTCCTGCTGGGTAAGTCCGTCAACGTTATCACGCAGCAGGTCCAGAATCCCGAACTTTATCATCAGACGAGAAGTCTCGAAAACTATCGGACCCCATGCTATGAACTCCGCAAGACGCTGCGCGTCGCGGGCGCTCAGATGCTCTTTGGTATAAGCCTCCTTCAAGGCTGGTGACAGATTCATATTTTTTTGATTACAAGTGCACTGTTGGTTCCTCCGAAACCGAAGGAATTAGACAGTATAGTCCTTAATTCAGTCTGTTTGGTATCGGCTGCAATCTTAAGCTTGGCCGAATACTCATCAGGATTCTCAAAGTTTATATTAGGAGCCACAAAACCGTTGTTAAGCATGAGTGTGCAATAGACAGCCTCACTGGCACCAGCCATCCAGCACTCATGTCCGGTCATTGACTTGGTGGAGCTTATCCACGCCCTGCGGCCGTCAAAAAGACGTGCCAAAGCCACAGCCTCAAACATATCGCCCTGCGGTGTGGAAGTGGCGTGAGCGTTGATATAATCAATGTCATCAGGCTGCACCCCGGCCTGCTTCATGGCACGGCTCATGGCCAGGTATGATGCATCGGAGTTGGGTTGTGATATGCCTCCTGTGCCGTTCGATGAGAATCCGTAGCCGGCAACCTCGGCCAATATAGTGGCGCCACGCTTAACTGCATGGTCATAATCCTCAAGTACCAGGGCAGCTGCACCACCGCTGGGAACCAGTCCGTCGCGGTCACGGTCAAACGGACGTGAAGCCTTGGCAGGCTCATCCATACGTACCGAGAATGCAGACAATGCATCAAACGAGGCCATTGACAGGTAGTTGGTTTCCTGTGCTCCTCCGCATAAAACCATATCCTGCAGCCCCTGCTGTATCATCATGTACCCTATTCCTATGGCATGTGAACCGCTGGCGCAGGCAGCACTCAGCGTAAAGTTAACACCACGCAGATGGAATACGGTACTCATGTTCATGTTCACGGTGGAGTTCATGGACTGGAATATCAGGCCTGAGCCCAGCATGGCGCTGTCCTTGTACTCCTCCATGATACGGTTGGTTTCTATAACAGGTTTTGCCGATGAATCATTACCGAAAATGACGCCCACCTCATTGGCCAGCAGATAATCATCGTCAACACCGGCATTTGCGAAAGCCTCACGCGATGCCATGAAAGCATATTCGGCCTCCTCACTCATACCGGCACGCAGACGACGGTCAAGCAAACCCTTCAAAACCGGTTGCTCAACAATTCCCGTCAGAAGCGAACGGTATCCGTACTCCTTACGTGCAGAATCGATGCCGATACCTGATTTTCCGGCAAAAAGAGAATCCCTGACCTGGTCCAGATTTGTACCAAGACAGCTCCATATGCCCATTCCTGTTATAACAACTCTTCCCATCGTGTAAAAACAATTACCATTCTATACCCAGACGTAATCCTATGCTTGAAAGATTCATTCTGGTAGTAGTCGTAACATATGTATCCCCGTTGTAATCCCAATAGCTATCAACCTCGTCGAAAGGTGCATAATAGGAGGCACAAGCCTGTATTGAGAATGCGAAATCGCGGTCAGATGCAAACCTCAAACCGAATGAGAGGTCACCATATGGTTTTGCACCTTCGTTAAAGAACGAGCCCATCCTCATTTGCAGCGTCGGCGAAATCTTTGTCAGGAAGTTAAATATGTACTTGGCCGAAGCATATACGGGAACATATCCGCCTTCGGGTGCCACATGTACTCCCATACCCAGACCTACAAACATATTTGGCGTATAAAAGAAACCATGAGTGGTAGAAATGTCCATAGCAGTTCCAAAACCCTTTACATAGAACAGGTTTGAATACTCAATGTGTCCCTGATATCCACTGGGAACACGTACGCTTACAATCTGTGCATTGGATGCCAATGCTGATGCGGCAAACAATAAAGAAACTAGAATCTTTTTCATATTAATTAATTTAAACTATTGATAATCATGTATAAAGGCCTCCGTTGACCGATATCACCTCACCGGTAATGTATGATGCCTCATCGGATACAAGAAAGCCTACGGCCGATGCGACCTCCTCAGGACGGCCGAACCGTCCAACCGGAATCATCTTCTTGAGTTCATCCTCGGGCAACTCCTTGGTCATATCGGTTGCAATGAATCCGGGAGCAACCGCATTGACGGTAACCTTACGGGCTGCGACTTCCTGGGCGAGAGCTTTGGTAGCACCTATAAGGGCGGCCTTAGCGGCGGAGTAATTGGTCTGGCCGGGCAATCCTTTGATTCCCGAGAGAGATGCCATATTGACAATCCTCCCCCAGCGCTTTGAGAGCATATCCTTAAGCAGACGACGTGTCAAAAAGAAAAAACTGTTCAGATTGGTATTAAGCACACTGTTCCAGTCATCATCATGCATGAAGATCATCAGATTATCACGGCGTATTCCGGCATTGTTCACCAGCACAGCGATATAATCATCTTTGTGAGACTCCTGCCAACTGTCAACCGCCTTCTCAACCTCCGTCTGAACCGAAACGTCAAAAGGCATAAGCTCGGCCTGACCTCCGGCCTCCTCAATGAGTCTCTTGGTCTCCTGAGCGGCTTCAGAGTTTGATTTATAGTTAATCAGGACAGGATAGCCTTGTGCTGCCAGCTTAATGCATACAGCCCTGCCTAGTCCTCTTGATCCACCTGTTACCAGCGCGTATTTCATACTAGTATGATTATTTATACTAACATAGATATAGTAACTTGCAAAATAACCTAAAAAAGCCGATACAGCCAAATTATTTTTACTACCTTCGCGGCCGAATCAAGCCGAAATAGCTCAGTTGGTAGAGCAACGCATTCGTAATGCGTAGGTCGCGGGTTCGAGTCCCGCCTTCGGCTCGCAGAGACGAAGGCAAAAACCTTAATAAAAACAGCCGACCTAATGGCCGGCTGTTTTTATGCTTTACAATCTACTTTTTTTTAGAAGAGATAACCGATTGAGAACATCAGAGCACTCTCCTTGTAGTTCACGTTGTCTTTATCCTGTGCGCGATTCAGCAGGCCAAGGTCATAACCGGCCTTTACACGGATAATATCCTTGATATCGCACCATGCACCCATGCCAAGGCCAAGGCCGAAGCGGTTGAGCTGGTTGCCATACCAATCATATGTTGTATTGCCAACCTTGTCATTGTATGATAAACCTACATAAATGGAGGGTCCTGCATATACGCTCAACTTGAAATCAGGAGCCAATTCAATTCCATAATTAACATCAATAGGAATTTTTACACCCCACATTGAGAATTTATCATCACCTGCTATAGTGCTTTCGGTTCTTCCAGCATAAGTAATCTCGAGTCCGGGCTGAACGCCAAGAGCATCGGCAATCTCAAAATTCATTGCTCCACCAAGGAAAAAACCGCTGTTTGATTTTGAAACAGTTGTGTTGCCTGCCTTTGACTTACCAGTTACACTCTGAAAACCAACATATGCAACCTGAGCATTCACTGCACTGAATGAAAGAATCGCTGCTGCGATAACCAATAATTTTTTCATAATCCTTTTTAGTTTGGTTAAAAATATTGCGACAAATATACATCTATTTTGATATAAAACACCATTTCATCGGTTTTTTCCACTCATTCAAGAGAATAATCAGGCAGTTTCTCTATTGCCGGGTTCTCATAATTTGATATCCCCAGACGGAAACGGCGCAGTTCATCAAGAGTATGCTGAGGCGGCGTACAATCCGATGGAATCTCCATTTTTGAGTATTGCTGGAAGTAAAGCATCGTAGCATCTCTCCACCAAATGGCATCCTTGGCCTGACGAATGAGTTTCTCATGCACCTGGTCATAACGCTCCTGATCGACGAACTTCTCGACGCTCTCCCATGTCCTGATAAAGCCACGTGCCTCCTTTATGCCCTCCTCAAAGGTATAGCAAAGCTTTTCCCACAGGGTGTGACCATCTTTCATCTTATAGTCCCAAGGCAGATGATGGAACCACAGAATCAGATTTTCGGGGCAAGTTTCGACATTGTCATACAATGACTTAAGCGGCTCGTGATACTGTGACACAGCGTCAGTTCCTGTCTTTGACGTACGGTCAAACCCTACACCATCAGCGGCAGCCTTATGATAATATGCAGGCTCCCAGTCAGGACGTGACGAGCGGTCCCATGGCCCCGGTCCGTAGTGATCCGGACCCTTGAATGTATGGTGCAAGCCCATCGGCATCTCATACTTGACGCATGCCTCACGTGATGCCAGCATCATCTTTGCTACAGGCTCCACAAACTTCTTGTCGGTAGTAAATGTCTGTTTGAGCCATTCATCTATAATCTGCTCCGATGAGAGATCAGGATTCCATGCCATACGGCCGAAAGCATACCAGTTGGCCTGTGCCAACTGATGTCCGCACCAGTTTATATCATCACCGATATTGGTAACGCCTGCAATGGCGCTGATTGAAGTATTGCCATGTACCTTGCCAAGCGTCTCGGCGGCAACGGTACTACCCTCACCCTTCTGGTATGTATCTGAATCCAGGCACTCCTTCCACATGGGATGCAGATAAACCATATGGTTGCTGTGTCCCAGATACTCCTGGGTAATCTGCATCTCTGCCATTATATTGGTATGTTCCAACTGGCCGAACAAAGGACTGAACGGCTCGCGTGGCTGGAAATCAACCGGACCGTTCTTGATCTGTATAATCACATTGTCGCGGAACTGACCATCCAGAGGTTTGAACTCCTCAACTGCCTGCTTGGCGCGGTCAGGCGATTCGGGAGCATAAACAAACGCTCTCCACATAACGATTCCTCCGTACGGCTTAAGGGCATCGGCTATCATATTTGCACCGTCAGCATGCGTGCGGCCGTAATCCTGAGGACCTGACTGACCCTCGGAGTTTGCCTTGACCAGGAATCCTCCGAAATCGGGTATTATGCTGTAAATCTCAGCTACCTTGTCATTCCACCACTTTATCACATCCTTGTCAAGCGGATCACTGGTCTTAAGATTTGCCAAATGCTTGGGAGCGGCAAAATTCAATGACAGATAAACCTTTATGTTGTAGGGACGGAATATGTCGGCCAGAACCTTTACCTTCTCCAGATATTCGCGACTGAGCATACGGGCATCGGCATTCACGTTGTTCAGTACTGTTCCGTTTATGCCTATTGATGCGTTGGCACGGGCATACTCCTCATACTCGGGACGGATTGTTCCGGGCAGTTCCTCCCACTTCCAGAGAGACTTGCCTGCATATCCGCGTTCCACCGTAAGATTGGGGTTATCCCAATGGTTCAGTACACGATATTTGAAAGCCGGAACCTCGACTATCTCCTTTTCAAGTTTTGATGTCTCGCCACACATACCCAGACGAATCAGATGGTATGTACCATACATCAGGCCCGCATCGGTATTGGCATAGATTACAGACTCACCCTTGTCATTACGCTTGATGCGGAAGCCCTCATCACCCAGCTGACTGTCATATTTATTCAGAAGCTCCTTGTTGACAGCAGTGACCGGCGCTGTGATATCATAAAACCACAAGTCATGCCCGCTTCTGTTCTCCGGCCTTGCATGACTGCATGACTGCATACCCATAGCCATCAAAGCTACAGCCAATCCTAATGTAAGTTTTCTATTCATGTCTTTTCGATTATATTATTTTCAATTCCCTAACCGCCCGTGTATCTGCAACAGCACTCAATCTTGATTCAAGTTCATCGGCCACTGAAAGCTTAGCTCTAAGTACGGTTTTACATTCAAACGTCCTGTCAGTTCCTTCAACACTGAATGAGCCGTAGTCCTGACTTACTATCCGCACATCCATGTCCTTGACAGCCTTCATGACCACATTTGTCATGTTGTATGTGAACAATACCGTCACGTTACGTTCAACAAACGCGGTAATGACTTCTGCCTTCTCAATCACCTGCTGGGCAGCCAGGCGGTACGCCTCGGTAAGTCCCGATGTTCCAAGCTTGACTCCTCCGAAATAACGCACAACCGCTATCAGCACATCGCTCAAACCGGCACTGTTTATCTGCCCCAGAATGGGCTTTCCTGCAGTACCTGACGGCTCTCCGTTATCATTCGCACGCCAATCAGTCCGCTCTGCACCAAGCATATAGGCATAGCATACATGCCGTGCGTCATAATACTCTTTTTGCAATGCCGTGATACGCTCCTTGACCTCATCGGCCGTAGTAACATGCCAGATAAAGGATATAAAACGGCTTCTCTGCTCCACGAACTGAGTCTGTGCATTCCCCTTCACTGTCAAATATGTATCGATTGCAGTCTCCATTATCCGATTTCAAAGATAGTCAAATTATTCCACTATCGCTTGAATCAAACAACTCTTCCTGACGGTAATCACTCTCTTTCCACTCAAACTTGACTTTTTCAGGAACGTAAAACTCCCGGATCTTATAGTCTATATTGGCTTTGTGCGCCTGACTGAGCTGGAACGGACGTCTCACGTAATACTGCTTGCCGTCCTTGATAAACTTGGCTCCCGTTTGATGGAACCTGAACGGCACATCCTTCTCAACGCACTGCCGACGCAGGTCCAGCACCCAATCATAATCACACGGCCGGGCATCAACCCCCGACTCCCCGCCCACCGATACCTCATCGATACTACCGTCCAAGTATGCCGATATATCCACGGCCGATATCAACGGCGACACGATTATTGACTTGTGCTTGATTGGGAGCTCCTTGAATATCGGAAGCCTGTAATCGGCCATCTGCTGGTTCTCAACCGTACAGCCCACCAGCACATTGTCATAACCATCGGCCCAATCATCGGGAACGCACTCCATGAAACGGTCTATACGCTTAGTAAAGAAATAGAACCACAGGTCGCTGCGCACGCGCATCATTTTCCAGCAGTCGCGACGCCATTCATCGGCATCCTTAAGAAGAAAATCCGATGTAAAGCAGGTAAATACCATCTTGCCCGGTTCAATCTTCCAGCTGCGGTCACGCTTGCGTTTAATTGGAAGATTGAATGCGGCAGTCTTGCGAGCCAGATTACTCCCTATCTCGCTACCATACATGGCATCCTGCCTATAGACATAGCAGTACTTGCATCCCGGACTTATCTTTGTACATCCGTGCCAGGGATTCCAATCCGCATATATACTCCAATGCTCTGCCATATACACTGAAATTTGTCATAAAAGTAGTAAATTTGTGGCATATGACAGATTCAGAGAAGGAACAGAAATACAAGCAGTTGGTAAAGGAGGCTGCAGCTTTGCTTGACGGAGAGAATGACCTGATTGCAAATATGGCCAATCTGGCGGCTCTCATTCATGAGACAATGGGATTCTGGTGGACAGGATTCTATATCGTTCGTTCAGACTCCAAGGATGCCGAACAACTTGTTCTGGGACCGTTCCAAGGCCCGATAGCTTGCACCAGGATTGCATTGGGACGCGGAGTATGCGGAACCTCATGGCAGCGCCGTGAAACCATCGTAGTGCCTGATGTAGAGAAGTTCCCGGGACATATTGCCTGCAGCAGTGAATCCCGCAGCGAAATAGTTGTACCCGTATTCACCGGCAACAAAGTATCGGCCGTACTTGACATTGACAGCCGATATCTGAACACATTCGATGAGACCGATGCCCGTTATCTGGAGCAGATTGTCAAACTATTGAAATAAGGCTGATGGATATAGAATTATTCCGTGAATACTGTCTGAGTCTGCCGCTCGTCACAGAGGACATGCCGTTTGATGATACGGTTGTGGTTTTCCGTCTAAAAGGAAAGATATTTGCGTGTATCACGCTTGATAAGCCCGATATAGTAGTGCTCAAGTGCGATCCCGACAGAGCGCTCGAACTGCGTGACCACTACAGCGCAATTGAGGGAGCATACCACTGGAACAAGAAATACTGGAACCAGATACGCCTTGACGCCGGTGTAGACCGCACGCTCATTGAGGAGCTCACCCGCCATGCCTACAACGAGGTCAACGCCAAACTCCCCAAGAAAGACCGGGTAAATCCCGCATAAACTAAGAAGGCTTGCGAAATCGCAAGCCTTCTTGTTTTAATCTAAAGAATGAATTACCAATCCGGAGCGGAGTTTGGGCTCAAACCAAGTAGTCTTGGGAGGCATAATGTTACCCGTATCGGCTATATCCATAAGCTGTTTCATTGAAACCGGATAGAGCGCCAGAGCCATCTTCATCTCACCGCTGTCAACGCGACGCTTAAGTTCACCCAGGCCGCGTATACCGCCTACAAAATCAATACGCTTGTCGCGGCGCAGGTCCTTAATGCCTAGCAACTGGTCAAGAATCAGGTTTGAAGATATTGTCACATCCAGGACACCTATGGGATCGCTGTCATCAAATGTGCCCTTCTTTGCAGTCAGTTTGTACCATTCACCATCCAGATAGAGAGAGAATGTATGCAACTCTGACGGCTTGAATATATCCTTACCCTTCTTCTCAACAACGAAATTCTTTTCAAGAGCCTTGAGGAACTCCTCCGATGACATTCCGTTCAAATCCTTGACCACGCGGTTGTAGTCAATGATTGTAAGCTGTGAAGCCGGGAAGCAGACTGCCATAAAGTAGTTGTACTCCTCATCACCACGGTGATTGGGATTCTGACGGGCCTTCTCGGCACCCACCAGAGCAGCGGCAGCTGAACGGTGGTGACCATCTGCTATATAGAGTGAAGGAATACCGGCAAACCTATCTGTTACAGTCTTGATATCCTCATCCTTGTCAATTATCCAGAGCTGATGACGGAATCCGTCACCCTGAGCTACGTAATCGTATTCAGGAGCGCCCTTGACGTATTTGGCAACAAGTTCGTCAAGAACCTCATCATCGGGATAGGCAAAGAACACCGGCTCAATGTTGGCGTTGTTAACGCGAACATGCTTCATGCGGTCCTCCTCCTTATCGGCACGGGTAAGCTCATGCTTCTTTATATTGCCTTTAAGGTAATCCTCAACGTATGCGCAAACCACCAGACCGTACTGGGTCTTTCCGTTCATAGTTTGTGCATAAATGTAGTACTGCTCCTTGTTGTCACGTACCAGCCAACCCTTATCCTGGAACTTCTTGAAGTTCTGGGCAGCCTTTTCATATACGCGGGGATCGGTCTCCTCGGCTATGGGATCAAAGTCAATCTCAGGCTTGATGATGTGATAAAGTGACATCTCATTGCCTGCAGCCTCAGCACGGGCCTCCTCCGAGTTGAGCACGTCATACGGACGGCTCTGGACCTTCTCAACAAGATTCTTGGGCGGACGTATGCCCTGAAAAGGTTTTACTATAGCCATCAGCGGTTAACCATGAACTTGGTGCAACCATCCTTGATGAATCCCACAATCTGGTTTGCGGCAGCGATACCGGCATTGATGTTAGCCTCGGCTGTCTGGGCACCCATCTTCTTGGGAGTTGCAAAGTAACGGCCTACAAACAGCTCCTCAAACTTGGTAGCTGCGGCAGGTGCTATATCTGATACGAACTTAAGGTCCTCACGCTCCTGCATAAGCTGGATGAGCTCCTCCTCATTGATGATCTCCTTACGGGCTGAGTTAACCAGGACAGCGCCCTTGGGCATCAGGCTAACCAGTTTCTTGCCGATAGAGTTCTTAGTCTCATCGGTTGCAGGCAAGTGCAGAGAGATAAACTGGCAGGTCTTGTACATATCCTCAACGTTGTCAACTGCATGTACACCGGCAGCCTCAATAACCTCCTTGGGGCAATATGCATCAAATGCGTAAACCTCCATACCAAAGCCCTTGGCAATGCGTGCCACGTTACGGCCTACGTTACCGAATGCGTGGATACCCAGCTTCTTACCCAGAAGCTCGATACCTGATGTGCCGTTGTAGAAATTACGTACGGCGTAAACCATCAGACCGGCTACAAGCTCGGCTACGGCATTGGCGTTCTGACCCGGAGTATTCATTACGCATACACCGTGTGCAGTAGCTGATGCCAGGTCAACATTGTCATAACCTGCGCCTGCGCGAACCACAATCTTAAGCTGCTTGGCGGCATCAAAAACCTCAGCGTCTATAATGTCACTGCGGATAATGATAGCGTCAACATCGGCCACTGCAGCAAGCAGAGCAGACTTTTCAGTATATTTCTCAAGCAGAGCCAGCTCAAAACCGGCACCTTCAATAACCTCACGGATTCCATCAACTGCAACCTTAGCAAAAGGCTTTGATGTAGCAACTAAAACTTTCATGTCTGAAACTTTTAATTTTCAATTTTCATTTTTCAATTCTCAATTAATGATTGGCTTCATATTCTTTCATGCAGGCAATCAAAGCATCCACACTCTCCATAGGCAGAGCGTTGTAGCATGATGCACGGAAACCGCCTACTGAACGGTGACCCTTGATGCCAACCATACCCTTGCCCTGTGCATACTTGAGGAAATCCTCCTCCAGCTCTGCATACTCAGGTTTCATAACCCAGCAGATATTCATGTATGAACGGTCCTCCTCATTAGCGGTACCTACAAACAGCTTGTTACGGTCAATCTCAGTGTAGAGCTTGGCAGCACGGGCTTCGGCACGCTTAGCCATCTCCTTTACACCACCCTGAGCCTTAAGCCAGCGGAGTGACTCCAAAGCTGAGTAGATTGTGAATGTAGGAGGTGTATTGAACATCGATCCGTTATCGATATGAGTCTGGTAGTTCAGCATGGTGGGGATGTAACGGTCTACATGACCCAGAGCATCGTTCTTTACGATTACGAAAGCCATTCCCGAGGGAGCCAGATTCTTCTGGGCACCACCATAGATGCAGTTATACTTGCTTACATCAACAGGACGTGAGAATATATCCGATGACATATCCGAGATCAATGGAACCGGGCTGTCCAGGTCCTTGCGGATCTCAGTACCGTAGATGGTGTTGTTAGTTGTAAAGTGGAAATAGTCTGCATCGGCAGGGATAATATAATCCTTGGGGATGTAGGTGTAAGTTGACTCGGCCGATGAAGCAACCTCAACAACCTCACCAAATGCCTTAGCCTCCTTCATAGCCTTCTTAGCCCACACACCGGTGTTAAGATAAGCAGCCTTCTTGTTAAGGAAGTTGTAAGGTACGCGACAGAACTCCATGCTGGCACCACCTGCCAGGAACAGTACTGAATAACCTTCGGGAACATCCAGAATCTCCTTTATCAGAGCCTCAGCCTCATCAACAATGGGCTTGAACTCTTTTGAACGGTGGCTGATAGAGAGAATTGAAATGCCTGTGCCGGCAAAATCATAGACAGCCTGAGCTGATTTCTCAATCACTTCCTGCGGAAGAACAGCAGGACCTGCGCAAAAATTATGCTTCATGACGATATAATTTTGTTATTGTTTTTGATTCGTGCCGCAAAGGTAGTCCCTTAATTCGGACTAAAAAAATATTTTTGATGAAAAAAGTGATGAATTTTTCAACAATATACAAATATTTTGCAACCTCAAAACCGCATATCTTTTACACTCTGCAAACAATCACCTCGATTTAATTACAAATTGCTACTTTATCCAGCAAACCGCATCGAAACGCTGACAAAAAGACAACATTTCAAGCAAAAAAAATGGAGGCCGAAACCTCCATTTTTATAGTCCGATCAACCCGTTTCTTATTTGAATATCAGCTGGGCAAATTCATACAGACTGCGACGCCATGTATGCCACTCGTGGGCAGTACCCTCGGAGATGTAACCTACGGCCTTCACACCCATATTGTTCAGAGCCTCGGCTGCCTCCATTACTCTGGGGTTCTCCTTGCTGCCACTGCTCATAAACACCAGCTTGGCGGTATTCTTGAAACCGTTGGCACCGTTAACGTCATCAGGACTGATAGTGCCGCCGCTAAACATACCCACGTAACCGAACTTGGTGGGATTAGCCAGAGTGATACGGCGTGTCTGACCGCCACCCATTGACAGACCGGCCATACCGCGGTGAGCGGCATCGGTATATACGCGGAACTCTTTCTCTATGAACGGGATGATGTCATTCATCAGCACTACAGAGAATGCATCGTTGCTGGCGCCGCGTCCGCCCTGCTGTCCCTGCTGCTGGGGCTGAGGCTCGGGAGCATACTTGCCAACCAGATGAATGTTCTGGCCCTGGCCGTAATCCATGACGATGATGAACGGAACAGCCTTCTTCTGTGCAATCAGGTTATCCATAATCTGACCGGTATGACCCTGAACAGACCAACCGTACTCGTTCTCGGCATTACCGTGCTGCAGATACAGAACCGGGTACTTCTTGTTGGGATTCTTGTCATACTCGTTGGGCAGATAGACAAAGCAGTGACGCATGCTCTCAGTTGCCTTTGACCAGTAGTATTTCTCAACTATTGAGCCCTGCGGCACGTCCTTAACCTGCCAGAAATCCATATCGTCCGACGGAATCTCAATACCGCTTCCCCATCGGCCTGCACCAAAGTATGAGATGGTACCGGGATCAGGCATAGCAGTACCGTCCACAATCAGCTGATAGTAGTGGAAACCTACATCCTGAGGGGCCGATGTACCCGTCCACACGCCATTCTCGTCCTTGGTCATCTCATAACGGCGGCCCAGATCAAGCTGGACCGATGTAGCACCCGGAGCACGCAACTGCACGCGAACCGCACCCTGTGAGTTCACCATAGGATACTGACGGCCAGGCTGGTTTGTGATTACTGAGGGCTTGAAATCCTCGACTGCGTCTGCAAATGACGGAACGTTGTTGTTTCTCTGCTGTTGCTGTGCCGATGCAGACAATGCGGCAAGCATCATTACTGAAAGTACAATCCTTTTCATCTTTTAAGTATTTGGTTAGTAATTAAGTTGGAATGCGAACATACAAACAATAATCCGAAATATCAAATCATATCAGCATTATCTTATGGTCTCAAAAACATAATTGACGCTGGACTGATACTCCAAATCACTATCAAGATGCTCAATTATCATGGGCATACCGGCATTCTCAGTGTTTGCCAATTGAATATATCGTTTAATATCAAGTGAGCCCTGACCGCAGGCGCACTCCTCCAACTGGAAGGTATACTCCGGCTTTAGGCGTATATCCTTAAGATGGCAGCTGACTATAGTCCCGCCCAATTTATCAAAACACTCATCCAGGAACTCATCATTATAGAAATACCTGCGCGGGGTAGTTATCATATTGACAGCATCCAGATGAGTGCCAAACTCGGAACGGTCCACAGTTTCAATCAGGCGCAGATATTCATCGGGACTGCTTGGAATCATCCAAGGCATGGATTCTATGCAGAACTTGGTGTGATGCGGATGAACTGCGTCTATGATTTGGCGTATCATCTTCACGGCCATATCCCACGCTTGGGCCGAAAAATTATCCCTATACCCCCCATCCCAACGAGGTCCGTAAGGGGTTCCAACCACATTCACGCAGCATGCGGCGCCAATTGCATCGGCCATACGTAGCTGCTCTATCGCATAGTCTGTCCAGCGTCTGCGTTCATCTGGATCCGCAGCCAGAGTGTTGCGCCAAACTCCCACCTCGGCAATCATCAGGCCTGCATCATCTGCAGCCTTACGGTATGCCTCTATCTTATCCTGCCCGTCTGTGCAGGTAACAGGAAAGTTCACGCACTTAAGACCCAGAGAGAGATGCTTCTGTGCCCACTCCTTCGGAGTCTTATGTTCCAAAGCCGATGAAACCCCAAGCAACATATCAGAAATTCCTTTTATGAATAACACTTGGATCCATAGCGCGTAACGAACTCACTCCGGTACGCGCCATAACGCCCGCAAGCTCTGTGGTCATTTCATATATGCGGTCAGCCACAGCATCAGCTCCATGCTTGAGCAGAGGCATAAGATGACGCCCCACCGATACTGCCGATGCGCCCAGCGCCAGGCACTTATAGGCATCAATTCCGCTCTCAATACCGCAGTCCACAAAAACAGGGACACTCCCCCCTACAACCGATAAAATATCAGGGAGTGCCATAAGCGGCGGAATAGCATAAGGAATCATGCCGTGATGATGCGATACCACTATTCCGGAGCAGCCTGCATCCAGACATTTCTCTGCATCACGCACACTGAGCACTCCCTTTGCAATGAAAGGTACGCCTGCCGCCTGCACAAACTCGCACAGTTCCTCTGTACTCTTGGCTTTCATAGGCAGTCCGAACACGCTGTCATATCCGCCCTGCGAATTGAATGCGTGGTCTATATCCATACCAACCGCAAAACAGCCTGCCTTTACGGCATGCTCAATCTTACGGAACACCTCCTTGTTATCGGCATGGGGCTTAATGATCTTAATTGTTCTGGCTCCGGTAGCCACAATACGCTCCAGCTCTTCATCCGGACCCATACCCACCCAATGCACAGCTCCCACCTGAGCTGCCGCACGGGCATATGTGACCATTCCGTCGGTCGCAGTATTATCCAGATGTGACAGAGCTGCTGTCATAATGGGAGTATCGAATGTCTCTCCAAAAAGCTTGAGTTCAGTCGATGGCAACACAGAGTCTACATATCTTGTTTCCAACAGCAGTGAGTCAAAATAATCACGCGTTATTGCATCGGAATTTGATGTAAGTTTCATATCGGAATCACCTATTAGATATTTCAGCATTTATTTGATCCATTTTCTCATCACTAAGTTCATACTTGCCTATCACCCATATGGACAGCAGGAACAGCAGGGCCGGAATCAGTGTTACCAGCCACAGAATTCCCTGCTCGGCCAGCACGGTCTGCTCTTTGAGCTCGGCGTCAAAGCCCACCAGCGCCAGTATCAGTCCCGGGATTACGCCGCCAAGAGCCATTCCCAGCTTGAGCGAGAAGCAAGTTATGGCGCTTACAATACCAGCCACACGGCGTCCTGTGGTGTATTCGCCAAAAGTCACCACCTCAGGTACCAGCGCCCACATATAACCCGTAGCCACAAGTATGCCGCTGCTCTTAAGGAACTGTATCACACAAAGCAGCAGGAAACATGACTTTAGAGCCGGTATGGATACAACCACATACATCACCAACATACTTACCACCGATATGCTCAGGAACAGGCGGAACATACCGTTCTTGCCAATCTTGCGCTTTATAGCCGGTACTAACGGCAGGAATATGAACGCCGGTATAGTGCCTAACCACATGAACACAGTAGTCATGAAAGGCGTTGCACCTATATTGTAAGTCATGAAGTATGAATCGGCCGCATTACTTATGCTCATGGTGATGAATGCAATTATAAAGAATATGGACAGCACTCTGAGCGGGCGGTTACGGACCAGTTCCATCCAGAGGTCGCTCACCTTTACATGCTCCGTCTCACTGGCATCCATGACAATCCTCTCCTTGCTCTCAAAGAAGCAGTATATAAGCAGCGCCAGACCCGTCAGAGCAAATATGCTCATAGTGATGAACCAGGCCTGAGCAGCATCGGGAGTATTGTAAACCGCCTCCATCTTGCCGGTAGCAGGATTCAGCGCCTTGGGAGCAAAAAGAGATATCACAAGCGGCAAAGTCTTGATTATTAGTCCAGCCGTATTGGCCAGTATCATTCGCACGCTTGTAAGTATTGTAATCTCATTGGTGTCACGGGTAAGCGATGAGTTAAGTGCTCCGTAAGGTACGTTGATAAGGGTAAAGCACATGCTCAATCCTACGTATGTAACGTATGCATATAACAGAGATCCGCGGAATCCGTCCCAAAAACAAAGCATTGCAAACAATGCCAGCGGAACGCCTCCCATTATAAGCCAGGAACGGTATTTGCCCCACTTGGGGTTTGACTTGTCAACCACCGCTCCCACAATGGGATCCCATACGATATCGATTATGCGCACCACCAGGAACATGACCGCAGCCACTCCCGGTTTAAGCCCAAAAACATTAGTGTAGTAAAAAAGCAGCCAGATGCTGACCGTCTGATAAATCAGGTTCTGGGCCAGGTCGCCCGAGCTGAACCCTATCCTTTCACGCCAGGAAAGCTTATAACAGCCATTCTCTACAGTCTCCATAAGCACATAGTAAGGTTATATGCCACGAAGATACAAAAAAAATGGCACAATAGGGACTGTCCCCTTTGTGCCACTTTCTCATTTTCCGGTTACCACCGATATGACACCATGAGCACCTTTCTCACCCCAGATTCTCATAGCGGAATCAGCGTCATACACCTTCACGGACTTTATTTTTCTGGCGGGTATTCCCAACAATCGGGCCAAATCACGTTTTCGTACTTTATTATTCCATATATTACATGTAGCCAGTTTGCTCTCATCTATATCGGCAAATTGTCCGTTCAAGACTATCATCGGATGTTCAGCACAAAGATAGAACAACAGTTCCTCTTCATCCTCATTTTCAACGACACCGGTCTGACGGTCCAGGTCACTTTGATTCTCATAAGCCTTGACCTTATCAATCATATCGGCTGTGAGCTGTGTCAGAGCAACTGTCTTGTCATCATTGAAGAATTCCTTACCATTAACCAGAAGTCTTGACACCTTCTTTCCGTTTACAGTAACATCACCGGCACTGTCTATCTGTACACCAGGAAGCTTGCGTATCAGATCCTCTACCGATGTACCTTGGGGCAGTTTATAGGCTGCACTGTTGAACATGACCGAATCATTCGACATCTGGACCTTTGCCACAACTGCCGATACCGCAACCTCGGCAAGCATCTGATTAATCTGGGGATCTCCGGGATTTTCAACTGTTTCGGGCTGTGGCTCCGGCTGTTTAACTTGTGCAACTATTTTCTTAATCAGCTTGGGCGCTTTAATTACTGGTACAGGCTTCTCAGGCTCCGGATTAGCCGGAATCATAACGCTGTCTACGGGTTTGACATCTACGCTGTCCGCAATTACCGGCTGCTCTGACGGTTCATTCTGTGAAACCTGATTATCGGGAACATCAGTATTGAACGGAACAAGGAACAGGAGCAGCAGTACTGCGGCTGCCGCCGGGATTGATATGGCTGAAGCAAGAATCCTGTGACGACGCCTTACGGAAAGGTCATGAGCGGCCTTTCTGGAGAGGAAATCATTCCAGTCAGACTCCGGCAGTTCTGCCTTTCGGCCTGACTGACGCTCTTTGATTATGTCTTCCCAATCCTTCATAGTCCTGTCTTGTTTAAATAACTCAGAATAGCCTTCTTTACGCTGGCACGGGCCTTTGCCATTATGGATGTGGATCCTCTCTCTGTGATACCCAGTTTCCCGGCTATCTCCTTATGGCTGAATCCGTCTATACAGTACATATTGAAAACCGCACGTTTCACAGGAGGCAGTTCAGCTATTATTCCATCCAATACACTGTCAGGAATCTCCTTCACTGATTCAGCATCGGGCTCCATAGCATCCTCCAGTTCCTCGCCGCCAACCATCTCAAGCGGAATCTGCCTGAACCTGCTGTTCTCCTTGAGCCTGTCAATAGCCATATTTACGGTAATTCTGCTAAGCCAAGCCCAAATAGAACCCTCACCTGTATATTTGAAAGACTTGAAATTGTCCATTGCCTTAATCATAGCGTCATGCATAAGGTCACGGGCATCCTCCCTATTCTCGATGTACCTGAGTGAGAGCGCAAAGAGCCCGGCTGCATATCTGGCATACAGCTCCCCCTGTGCATCCCGCTCTTTCCGGGCGCACCCCAATGCAAGTTCTTGCTCAGTGAGAAAGGATTTCCCTTCTGTGTTATTCTTCAATTATTCCTCCTTTGAAAGTCTCTTCGGTCCAACCCGAGGAAATATATGCGTCACGCGTTCCTGCGGGAACTGTCAGCACACAATCATCTGAGATCCTGAAAAACGGATTACGTTCAAGTTCAAACGGTTTCTCAATTTTTGATACCACCCGAGTCAGGTTACTGCAAAAATCGAAAACTCCGAATTCAATACCCGTTACACTTGAAGGAATAGTTATTGAGGTAAGATTATTGCAGCTTTCAAATGCGTTATAACCTATACTCGTTACACCATCAGGAATAACGATTTCAGTCAAACCGGTGAGACGGGAAAATGCCATTGGCCCTATGCCGGTAATGCTTTGGGGCATTACAGTCGTATTACACGCGTATATCAAGGTATTTGATGCAGTCTCAATGATAGCATTACAGCCATCACGACTGTCATACTTAGAATTTTTAGGGGCAACAGTCATTGAGGTAAGGCCTTCACAGTCATAGAATACCTGATGTCCTATCTCTGTGACACTCGATGGGATGTTTATCTGCTTCAGACTGCTGCAGTCACGAAAAGCTTCATACCAAATTTTGGTCACCCCCTCTGGAATGGTTATTGATGCAAGGTCTGAAGAGTGAAAAAAAGCTCTGGGCCCAATACATGTTATACCTTTTGGGATAACCGTATTCTTGCATCCTGCAATCAAGGTATTTGTGGCAGTCTCTATAATTGCATTACAGTTTTCACGGCTGTCATACTTGGCATTGGCAGGATCAACAACTATTGACTCCAGACTGCGGCATCTACCGAAAGCCTCAGTCTCAATGTTACTTACACTTGCAGGTATCTTAACTGACTCAAGTACGCTGCAACCATAGAACGCATCATTCTCAATGCTTCCAACACCCTCAGAAATGTTCACGGAAACAAGTCCTTCACAAAACATGAAAGCATACTCCTCAATCAGCTTTACACTTGAGGGAATATTTATTGATTTCAAACCGTTACAAGCGCGGAATGCATAGAACCCTATACTGGTTACGCCATCAGGAATGGTTACGGAATTCAGGCCGGTACAACCAAAGAAAGCACAATCCCCTATTTTGGTTACGCTCTTAGGTATGACAGTGTTCTTACATCCCGTAAACAAAGTATTCGTTGATGTCTCAATAATGGCATTACAGCTCTTGCGGCTGTCATAAACGGGATTCTTGCGATTAACCTTAATTGACGTCACACCGTCACAATTTGAAAAGGCATCGCTTTTTATACTGGTGACACTTTTAGGAATCTGTATTGAAGTCAGTCCGCTACAGAACATAAAAGCAGAGTATCCAATACTTGTCACCCCATCAGGTATACTGATTGAACTTAAACCGCTGCACTGATAGAAAGCTCCGTCATTAATCTCTTTTACGCTATACTCCACGTCATCATATCTTACTGATTGAGGTATAACGACATTACCGGTTGAATCACCGCAATAACGCTCAACGGCAACGGTCTTGTCATCAGATGACAAAACAGCGTATCGTATTCCACCCGATTCAAAGGTCTGAGCAAAGACACAGCAAACAATACTTGAAAGCAAGAACAGGAGCAAAAGGACTCTTTTCATAATCGGTTGGTAAGTTGGTTGTATCTGCAAATATATAATATTTGCGCACTAATCAGTCACCCAATTGGCAGGCTTTTTATCAATCCTGAGCAGATAATATTCACGGTATGGATCCTGCATCAGTGATGCATATTTCTTGGCAAGACTTTTAATATCGGATAGTTTGGAATTGATTAACTCAACATCCTTTTTCCCTATGGCATTGTACATAGCCTGGTTAATTGATACAAGTGCGGCATTGTTACCACTTCTTGGAGACCAGCATTTTGCACCGTATTGCCTGTTAAAGAAACGATAGGTAGTTCCGTCAACACCGGCAACCACAGCCATTACACCCTCTCCTGACTTAAGGATATCCAGTTTCTGTTGCATCCACTGTTTTTCAGGCAGATTGTTGGCCGAATAAACCGCAGCATCAATCAGATTCCTGATCTGATAAGCAAGTTCCTCATCTATTTCCAGCACATGAGGCTCTGTCTGATTCTGCACCTTCAGTTCCAGGCGGCACTCCAAAGACTGGCTGTTGCAGACACATTGGATTTCATAGCTCTCTTCAAAAGACGGTTCAACTTTTGTGCTCCAGCATACCACGTCATAATTTCTGGGAGATTTCATCATTTCCTCCATCTGTTTCTGAAAACCTTCAGGATCTTCTAACATATTACCACTCCACACCATCTTATACGTTGGAAGCGGTTTGTCACAAGGTTGCAGGTACTCATTTGTTCCCTGCGCCATTGCCGACATTGCAAACATCAGCAAAAGACCGGATAAAACCGGCTTAAAAATCTTTCTCATAATCATCCTATTTAATCGGTTTCAACCTTACTTCATAACTCCCGCGGTCAATCGTGAAAGATTGTTTTTCATACCCATCGGCCTCAAAAGTCAGATAGTTGTCCGTGCTTTTAATACCAATAAGCATAAAGAAGCCGTCTTTTTGGTCCGCATTGGTTATCGTGACAGCGCGGTCCACAAAATCGCGCTCACAAATCTTTACCTCTTTATTTGCGATAGGATTACCATCAGCATCAAGTATATGTCCGTTAACCCTTCCTCCCGCTTTAGGAGCAGACTCTATCGGCTTGTGCATATCTTCTATGTTCTTTCTGACCAATGAATCCAGCTGTTCACTGCTTAACTTGCTCAATTCATTGATTCTTTCAAATGTCGCGTCCAGTCTGGCCTGCAGATCCGCGCTGTCCTTCTCTGCATCACCAGTCTGTTGGGCACTCACCGAAAGCCCGAACATCAAAAAGACCGATGTCATCAACAAAAAAAGTATATTCTTTCTCATAAAGCAATTTATCCGGCTGTCTATTCTCTAAACTGATTTATACCCCAAATGCGTCTCCTGTTAAAGGAGTTTTTTCATAATAATGCTTAAATAACCTACTGAATATCACGGAGCGGTATGGGGATACCTGTTGTCTTATAACCGGGATCTGTAGTGATCTCTACCGGAGGCAGATCATCCTGTTGCGTTTCCATAAAATAGTTGACTCAGGTTCTTTTAATGGCAATCTCGCCAAAGTGTCCCACACTAAGCCTATCGACAATACGTTCTGACGCAGGTTGGTGTGGGACACGAGCCTTAGATGAGGGTATGTCCCACGCTCATCGGCCCCACAAAGCCCACAGGGCCGATTATTGTGGGACACTTTGGCGGGCGGGAAAAGGCAACAAAAAAAAGCGGCCCCGCAAAGAGAGCCGCTTTTCCATTTTTCTGAAAAAGATACAAAAGGGGTCTGACCCCAATTGTACTATCCACCAAAGTTGTCGTACATGATTGATGCAGGATCAACGCCCAGGTTATCCAGCATACCGGTAACGGCCTTTGACATGGGGCCAGGACCACACATGTAGTACTCGATATCCTCAGGAGCCTCATGGTCCTTAAGATATGTCTCGTACATTACATTATGTACAAAGCCCGGAGTGTACTTGACGCCTGCAGCATCGGCTGCGGGATCCGGACGGTCCAGAGCCAGATGGAAGTGGAAGTTCTTGAACTCCTTCTCCAGGCCCAGGAAGTCCTGCAGGTAGAATACTTCGTTAAGGGCACGTGCACCGTAGAAATAATGCATCTCACGGTCAGTGGTCTTAAGAGTCTTGGTCATATGCATGATCTGTGCACGCAGAGGAGCCATACCGGCACCGCCACCAACCCAGATCATCTCCTTCTTGGAGTCAAATATAGGATGGAACTCACCGTAAGGACCTGACATGATAACCTTGTCACCCGGTTTGAGGCTGAAGATATAAGATGAAGCCACGCCTGTGGGAACATCCTGGAAACCAACCTCTGGTTTGGGTTTGAAAGGAGGAGTAGCGATACGTACCGTCAGCATGATGCGGTCACCCTCGGCAGGATAGTTTGCCATAGAGTAAGCACGGATGGTAGGCTCGGTATTGGATGCCTTAAGAGTAAACAAACCGAACTTCTCCCATGCAGGCAGATACTCAGGACCGATAAGATCCTTATCAATATCCTTGTCATAATCCATTGTGTATGCAGGAATCTTAATCTGGGCATAGCTTCCGGGCAGGAAGTCCATATGCTCTCCGGGAGGAAGCTGAACGATGAACTCCTTGATGAATGTAGCCACGTTCTTGTTTGAGATAACCTCGCACTCCCACTCTTTTACACCCAGTACGCTCTCGGGAACCTTGATGGCCAGGTCACCCTTGACCTTGCACTGGCAACCCAGACGCCAGTTGTCCTTGATCTGCTTGCGGGTAAAGTGGCCCTTCTCAGAGTCCAGAATCTCACCGCCGCCCTCAACGACCTGGCATTTGCACTGTCCGCAAGAACCCTTGCCACCGCAAGCCGAAGGCAGATAAACGCCGTTCTCGGCCAGAGTGCTCAGAAGGCTTGCGCCTGAATTCACCTCAAGTTCCTTGTCGCCGTTGATAGTTACCTTGACCTTGCCTGAGGCAACCAGGTAGCTTTTGGCCACCAGCAGAATTACCACCAGCAGCAGGATAACGGCCAGAAAAACTATAATGCTTGATAAATACAGATTCATAATCTTACCTTTTTTAAATTGACAGACCTGAGAAGCACATGAAAGCCATAGCCATCAAGCCTACGGTAATGAATGTAATGCCCACGCCCTTGAGCGGTTTGGGGATATCGCAGTATTCCATCTTCTCGCGGATGGCAGCCAGGCAGACGATAGCCAGAGCCCAACCGATACCTGAGCCAAGTGCAAAGGCGATTGAATCACCAAAGCATGTGATGGCCTGAGTGTTATCGGGATCCATGCCGATGCGCTGCTGCATGAACAGTGAACCACCCATGATGGCGCAGTTAACGGCAATAAGCGGCAGGAATATACCCAGTGAGTTATAAAGTGAAGGTGAGAACTTCTCAACGATCATCTCAACCAACTGGACTATACCGGCGATAACCGCAATGAAAAGGATGAAACTCAGGAATTCCAGGCCCATAGGCTCCAGAACCTTTGTCTGCAGAAGATAGTTGACAGGAAGTGTAATGAACTGCACGAAAATAACGGCAGCACCAAGTCCCAAAGCCGTCTTAACGTTCTTGGATACGGCCAGGAATGAGCACATACCCAGGAAGAAGGCGAACACCATATTGTCGACGAATATCGACCTTACGAATAAACTGAAGAAATGTTCCATAGTTCTTACGCTTTGAGATTAGTTTTCCTGTAAATCCTTGTTCTTGGCACGATGGAACCAGATGACGCAACCTACCAGCACAAGAGCCATAGGAGGCATGATCATAAGTCCGTTATTCAGATAACCGGCCTCATAGAAGCACTGCGGTATTACCTGGAATCCGAACAGTGTTCCGCTACCAAAAAGTTCACGTACAAAAGCAACCACAATCAGTATGGCGGCATAACCCAAACCGTTGCCTATTCCATCCAGGAAAGAGGCCCAGGGACCATTCTGCATTGCAAAAGCCTCAAGACGACCCATAAGAATACAGTTGGTGATGATAAGACCTACGTATACTGAAAGCTGAACGCTTACATCATAAGCAAATGCCTTGAGAATCTCACTTACGATGGTTACAAGAGCTGCAACCACAACCAGCTGTATGATAATACGGATACGGTTAGGTATTGTATTACGCAGCAGTGAGATGATAACGTTTGCCATAGCTACGATGACGGTCACTGAAAGACCCATCACGATAGCCGGCTTAAGCTGAGCGGTAACCGCAAGTGCGGAGCATATACCCAGAATCTGGACCAGAACAGGGTTGTTAGCCCACATAGGCTGCTTGAGAGCCTCACTATTCTTGTTTGCCATAATCCTAATCAGTCGTTAGATTCAACATTATGCTCATCGCAGCACTCCTCGGCCTCACCCTCCTCGCAGCCGCCTTCTTTGCAGCACTGCTTGGTAAGGAAAGGAATGTATGCTGAAAGCACCTTATTAATCATAGTGTTCACACCGGTTGATGTGATGGTAGCACCTGTTACGCCGTCAATCTCATACTGAGAACTCTTATCAGCCTTGCCGTACTTGACAACCTTGAGGGCTACCTCATCGTTCTCAACTACAGACTTACCGGGGAAACGGTCCTGGAACTTGGTTCCGGCTATCTCACCGCCCAGACCCGGAGTCTCGGATGAATGAGAGAAATATACGCCATAGACTGTCGTGCGGTCCTCATTCAGGGCGATATAACCCCAGATGGTGCCCCACAGTCCAAGTCCGTTCATAGGAATCACAAATTTGCGCTCACCGTCAATGTCAGCCACAAATACGTGGAAGTTACCATTGTCGAACTCACTCTTGTAAGAGGTATTGAACTCGCCTTCATACTGCATCAGCTTGCCGTTGGGCTGCATGAGTGCATCGGCTGTAATAACCTTGTCATATGTTGCGGCAACATCGGCCTGATCCCTCAGGTTGAGGGCTGCCAGAATCTGCTGCTTGGTATCATTGATGACATTTGCAGTCTGACGATCTTTAAGAGTCTGAGATACGAACACCAGCAGGAATGCCACAATCACAACCATTACTGCTGCATAGAGAATGGTATATACGTTGCTGTTGGTGTTGAGACCTTTCTTCTTAGGCTCAGCACCGGGCTCGATTATCTCCTCGAACTCACTCTGAGGTGCCTGACACATGGGGCACTTCTCAGGAGCCTTGTCTCCTTCGTGGACATAGCCACAAACCTTACATCTGAATTTTTTCGTAGCCATAATCCTTATTTGTTTATTCTGTTAGCACGTTTGTTCACATTACGCTGTACAACACACCAGTCAATGAGCGGAGCAAAGCAGTTCATGAGCAGGATGGCCAGCATCATACCTTCGGGATAACCGGGGTTCATGACACGGATTGTGATAGCCATCATACCAATGAGCAGGCCGTAAATCCACTTACCAACCTCTGTACGGGCCGATGTAACCGGATCAGTTGCCATAAAAACGGCACCGAAGCAGAAACCGCCCAGGCAGATATGCTCGTACCATGGCATCTGAGCCATAGCGTTGTCAGGACCCCACTGGTTGTAAACCAGAGCCATGAGGATACCGCCAGCAAATACTGAGAGCATCGTCTTCCAGCTTGCTATTCCGGTATAGAGAAGCAGCAAAGCACCAAGAGCGATGGCAATCACGCTGGTCTCGCCTACTGAACCGGGAATCAGGCCCCAGACCATATCCATTGAGAATGCAGGAGCGGCGGCTGTTGTAGCGGCTGTACCCAGAGCGGTAGCAGCTGTCATACCATCAATGTCAGCACCCAGGCCGCAGATTGCATGGTCAACCACCCAAACAGTCTCACCGGTGATGACTGAAGGATATGCAAAGAATATGAATGCACGGGTAATCAGGGCCACATTGAGGAAGTTCATACCTGTACCGCCGAATATCTCCTTGGCAAAGATTACCGAGAAAGCTACAGCGATGGCAAGAATCCACAGCGGAGTGGTTGCGGGTACGATAAGAGGAATGATGAAACCTGATACCAGATATCCCTCCTGAATCTCCTCGTGCTTCCACTGAGCCACGATGAACTCGATTGTAAGACCTACTACATATGAAACAATCAGTCTGGGCAGAACGGCCAGGAAGCCAAACCAGAACTGATTCCAGAAAGTACCGTTGATACCGGCCAGAGCAAAGTGCTGATAGCCTACGTTGTACATACCGAACAGCAGAGCCGGACAGAGAGCTATGACGACCATGATCATCATACGCTTGCTGTCAAACGAGTCGTGAATGTTCACGCCGTTCTTAGCGGTTGTGTTGGGAACATAAAGGAAGGTCTCAAAACCTTCAAAAACCGAACGGAAAGCGTGCAGCTTGCCACCCTCCTCGAATTGCGGTTTAATCTTGTCTATGTAATTTCTTAAACTCATAACTTCTTAGGGGTTTAGGCCATTTCGGCACGCAGGTTATTCAAGCCCTCACGTACTATACGCTGAAGCTCAAGTTTAGATGAATCTACAAACTCGCAAAGTGCAAAATCCTCGGGGGCTACTTCGTAGATTCCGTAAGCCTCCATCTTATCGATATTGCCTGTAATGATAGCCTTGATAAGGAACTCAGGATAGATATCCATGGGGAACACCTTATCGTACTCGTTTGACATGATCATGTGACGCTCACCGCCCTTGATGCGTGCATCAATGCTGTAACGTTTCTTGCATGTAAGCCATGAGAAGAATGTGCGGCTTACGCTGTACTGCTTGAAACGGGGAGCAATCCAGCCCATGAACTCGTTAACGTCATCACCCTCCGGGATAACAGTGATCATGTTTGCAAATGCGCCCAGGTAATCATCCTTAGAAGCCTTTACACCGGTCAATACGTTACCGTTGATGATGCGGATATGTTCTGTCTTGTTAAGACGGCCGTCAACGATTGATGAGATCTTTGCGCCGGCAATAACCTTAAGGTAAGAGGGATTTACAATCTCCTCGCCAGCCACAGCAATGACGCGTGTCATGTCTACAACGCCCTTGTTGAACAGACGGCCTATGAATATGACTGCCTCGGGATCGATTGTCCACACAATCTCGCCCTTGTTTACAGGCTTGATATGATTGATCTGTACACCTACGTTACCTGCGGGATGAGCGCCCTTGAATGCATACAGGTCAACGTTCTTGGCATCGGTAAGAGTCTCTGCCTTCTGGTCAACGCTGATACTAAGGGTTGTGGGAGCAATCTTGGCAATTGCGCTCAAACCTGTGCGGAAGTCCACTTCATTACCCTGGAGTACGAACTCGAAATCAGGAGCAAGGGGTTTGGAATCGAAAGCCGATACAAAAATACCACGCGGAGCATCGGCGGGGTTAGCGATCACGTCATAGGGACGCTGACGGAAGAAAGAGAAAAGGCCCGACTCCAACAGGGCGGCCCTAACCTCCTCACCGGAGAGCGACTGAACGCTCTTGGTTCCAAACTCGACATACTTCTGTTTTGCATCGGGCTTGACCACAATGCTCATGACCTTACGGCGGGCACCACGGTTCACTGCAACCACCTCTCCGCTGACAGGCGAAACGAATTTCACCTCAGGATGGTTCTTGTCAATGAACAGAGCCTCACCGGCCTTGACGGTCTGCTGTTCCTTGACGACCGGTTTTGGAGTAACTCCGGTAAAGTCATCGGGGCATAACGCGTATGACTCCGCAAGACCAACCTCGGTCAACTCCTTTGCAGGAGCGCCCAGCAACTTGATGTCCAGACCTTTTCGTAAACGAATGATTTCTGCCATTTTGTTGTTAGTTGAATATATAGTTTAATATTATTCAAAAATTCGGGCGCAAAATTACTAATAAAACAGCTAACTACAGACTTAATAAAACCAAAAAAGCAAGGACATTTTTCAACACATGCAAAAAAGGCCCATTTCATCGGCAAATTGGGCATAAAAAACGCCTCAGACGTACGTGTGTGCCCAATTTTTTAAAAAATTCTTCAGGTTCTGTTGCTCTTTTTATCCCAATAGTTAGCTACATTTGCATATTGTGAAGACGGGAAAGATAGTCCATATTCTGCTGGCCGTTTCGATAGTTGTCTATCTGACCGGCCATATTTTGCTGAATAACAGAAAAATCCAGCAAAATGCCACCGTCCACCTGGTCGGAATTGCCAACTCTGCATTGGGAACCGATGTCAATGCTGACTGTGTCCGTTTCACCTATCCATTCGGAATCACCATTGACAACTTGACTGTCTACGACCTTCAGCACGACACACTAGCCCACGTAGCTTCACTTTCGCTTAGGATCAAGCCATTGAAACTGCTCAAGAAAAAACTGACCCTCACCAATGTCAGGGTAAACACTCCCAGTATCAGGCTATACACCGAAGAGAAAGGAGCCGAACCCAACTATGCTTTTTTGACTGCGCTTGGCGGTAACAGCGATGAACCCATGTCTTTCAGAGCAAATTCGGTACTTATACGAAACGGTTCAATCCGATATGACCTGAAGAGCGCCGAATGGACCGACAGTGTATTCAATTCCAACCACATAGCTGTCAACTCCCTGAATGCCAATTTATCGCTGAAAGCCATCAGCTCGGATTCAGTGGCGGTAATAGTACGCAAATTCTCCTTTGCCGAACAATCCGGTTTCATGTTGACCAATGCAAAAGGAACCGTCAATATCGGCAAGACATACACGGATATGTCCGGATTCGTATTCTCAACTCCTCATGGAGAGTTTGAAGCAAACCGTCTCACAGCCGATGCCGGGTTTGCTACAGCTCTCAAAGGGTTGCCGGATTTTGATATTGACATTGAGGCCACATTGACAGGATGTGATTACAAAGCATTCTATCCTCAGTTGGCATCGATGACCGTTCCCGTCGACATGTCCCTGAAAGGTAGCGGTCATTACGGCAATTTCAATCTGAAATCATTTCACATCCAGATTCCCGACAGTGTCGCAGAATTGGACATAAGCGGCACCTTAGGGCTTGACAGCACATTCAGCATAACAGGATGCCGTAATGCGGAGGCATACGGTTCATTCTCCGAGGAGCTGCCCGAATGGATCAGCAAACAGTTCCAAGGTTTCGGTCTTGCTATCCCCCATCAGTTGTCGTCACTTGGTAACAGCACTTTCAAAGCATACTTTGATAGTCATCACGGCAATACTTCGTCTACTATGGAACTGATGAGTCAGGCAGGTTCTGTTGCTGGCATGATTAATGGACAGGACGGCTCATACAGTGCAAGCCTGACAGCAACGGATATAAATCTGCGGACCGTGACAGGCAACAGGGACCTAGGGAACTGTTCTTTTACAGCACGCACCGAACTCCAAAAAGGACCAAAAGGTTTTTCAGGCCGTTTCAACGGACGAATAGGCAGCATAAGATACAAAAGATACAACTATCGGGGAATCGCCGTAAACGGTGCTTTCGATCCAGAGCTTATTATCACAGACCTGAAATTCGCCGACAAAAACGGAGCCATCAGCCTTAATGCCGGAATAGGTACGGGCACCATTCCCTTCTATGCCGTAAATCTGGATGCCGATTCCCTGAATCTGTCGGCTTATCATTTGGTAACCAACCGGGACAGCATGTCACTTACAGCATCACTGACAGCAAATATCGTAGGCAACAACATTGATGACGTAACCGGCAAAATATCAGTTGACAGTCTGTATTATGCGGATAAATCGGGGAATTGGTTTATGGACAACATGACTGTAGCCGTAGGCCAATACAACGATATGATAAAAGTGACTACCGTTTACAGCGACTTTGTCAACATATCCTTAATCGGCAACTACAAGACATCACAGATACCGGCTTCGCTCACAAAAGCCTGCTCTGAATCACTGCCTACAATAGGCAAACTTGTGGGTTATAAACTACATGCCGGAAAATATTCCGCCTGTTCAAACAATTTTGCAATTGACGTAAATCTGGAGAATACCGACTTTATGCAGAAAGTATTCCACTCCCCATTGACGGTCAGTAAGCCCGCTCACTTACAGATGACATTCAATGACAGCAAGAAAGTGTATTCCGGATTGTTGTCGGTACCCGAAATCTCATTTGACGGGCAGATTGTCTCAGACGCACAAATGAATTTTGATTCGTCTGACGGAACCTGCAGAATGGATATTTCCGGAACATACGGTGAAATGGACAGTGGCCCCACAAGTATAAGTGCCGCTTTCCTGGCAATTACCGATATAGTGCATGGCAATTTCTCATGGAGTAACAATACCGGTTCGGTAAGAGGTACCGCAAACACACATACGCAATTTACCAAATACGACCGACGTCACGGTTTACAGTCCATATCGGTCATTGATACAACCGATGTAACCGTCAACGGCACAATATGGGATCTGTCTGTAGCACAGATATTCACTGACAGGCACAAGGTCACCATCACCGATCTCAGCGCCGGTAACAACAACCAGTATCTCTACGCCAACGGTACAGTCTCATCCGATACCAGCGATGTTTTTGTTCTTTCAATGAAAAACATCGACTTGGGACACACCCTGTCGGTATTACGCATTAACAACTCAGCACAGATATACGGTATAGCGTCCGGGCAGGTGTTTGCTGCCGGAGTATTGTCTAAACCGGCTCTCTCAGGATCTTTCAGGGTTGACGATTTCCAGTTCATGGATTCATATCACGGATGTCTTGAGGCGGAATGCCGATGGAACCGCAATTCCCGTCAGGTTGATCTGCAGGGACAAATGGTAGATGACAGCGTATCGTCCACCGTTTTTGCCGGCGTTTTCACTCCACAGAACAAATACATTGACGTAAGTCTCGAGGCTGACCGCACTGATTTGCATTTCCTCAATCATTGGACTAAAACAGTATTCAAGGATATTGGCGGACGTACAACCGGCCATCTGCGTCTGTTTGGAGAATTACCTCGCATGGATATGGAAGGTGAAGCCATCCTGGAAGACGCTTATTTTGTGCAGGATGCCGTCAATACCACATTCAAGGTTAAACGGGATACCCTTTGGTTCGAGTCGGGCAAGATGCTCTTTAAAGATGTCGAATTCTACGATGAAAAGGGACATGACGGTATTCTAACCTGCATTCTGGGGCACGACAAGTTTGCGCACTGGACGGTGGACATGACAGCCGATGTTGCCGACATGCTTGTTTTCTATCAGCCCAAGAACGAAAGGAGCGACATATTTGCATCCGTATACGCCGAAGGATCCATGGCATTGAAGTTTGACGAGACAAACGGCCTTGACATATCCGTTGATGCCCGAACCGCACCGGGAACAAGATTAGGTTACAATCCATCGTCCGGCACGGTAGCTGACTATAATTTCCTGACCATAGTGGATCGCGGAACAGTTAAGATTGACGATGAGACTGTTGTAAAGAGAATCAATCCGGGTAAAACAAAGAAAAACAAGCGGTTCAATCTGGATTTGAATATTGAATGCAGTGAGGATGCCCTTATTGAAATGTCCATGCCCTCGCTCAACGGTTATTTCCGCGGTAACGGTAATGTTTCAATGAAATACAACCCCAAGGACGGCCCTATTCTAAACGGTATCTACAACCTGAGTTACGGACAATGCGCCCTTTCCATCGAAGATATCATCCGAAAGAATTTTACGCTGATGGAGGGCAGTTTCGTCAGATTCAACGGAGCTCCCATGGATACGGAGATCAATCTGCAAACCTACCACAACGTGAATTCCGCATCAATATATGACCTTGATCCCAGCGCATCGTCCAATAATAAGGTTCACGTACGCTGTCTTATGGGTATAACGGGTAATGTAACCGATCCGCGCATGACATTTGATGTTGACATGCCTAACGGAACATCCGAGGAAAAAGCCGTTCTTGCCAGCGTCACCACGACCGAGGAACAGCGCAACAAACAGTTCATGTACCTGCTTGCACTGGGACGTTTCTATACCGAAGATACAAATCCCGACCGTATGACACCCAGTGCCGTAGAGTCAATTGTAAACAACACCGTGAGCGGCCAGATAAACAACTTGCTCTCACAGGTAATGGATAATGACAAGATATCACTGTCAAGCAATGTCAGTGCCAGCAGTTATCTCACCAACGATGCCACCAACCTCAGCAACAAGGAGTTGGAAGGCATATTGGAAGCTCACCTACTGAACAACCGTCTGCTGATAAACGGCAATTTCGGCTATAGGGAGAATACTATCAACAATACCTCGAACTTTATCGGTGATTTTGAGTTCAAGTATCTCCTCATCCCCGACAAAAACGGCAAAGGCATAAGTATCAAAGGCTACAACAAAGCCAATGATAAATACTTCTCAAAGACCACATTAACCACTCAGGGTGTAGGTCTTGTCCTTGAAAAAGATTTCTGATTAATACGAACGGGCAAAAAGCACGCGGCGTGCAGCAGGCTTACCGCTGTACACATCGGTACCCGGCTCCTCCTTCATACCGAAAGGCAGACAACGTATGGTTGCCTTCGTATCCTCCTTGATCTTGGCCTCGGTCTCGGCGGTGCCGTCCCAATGAGCCAGAACAAAGTAACCAGCCTCAATCTTCTCCTTGAACTCGTCATAAGAGTTAACCTCAACCATGCGTGCGTCACGCCAAGCCTTGGCCTTCTCAAAGATTGCGGTCTGCATCTCGTCGAGCATTGAAGGAATCAGGTTCTCAAGACCCTCAAACGGAACGGTCTCCTTCTCCAGAGTGTCACGGCGCATTATCTCACATGTACCGGCCTCAAGGTCACGCATACCCAATGCAACGCGTACGGGAACACCCTTGACCTCATAGTCGGCAAACTTGAATCCGGGACGCTTGTTATCAGCATCGTCATACTTGACGCTGATGCCCTTCTTCTTAAGAGCCTCAACCAATGTGTCAACCTTGGCGCTTATCTGTGCCAGGTCATCGGCATTCTTATAGATAGGTACTATTACAACCTGAATAGGTGCAAGTTTGGGAGGCAACACAAGACCGTTATCATCAGAGTGAGCCATGATAAGAGCACCCATAAGACGTGTCGATACGCCCCATGATGTTGCCCATACGTACTCCAGCTGGTTCTCCTTGTTGATGAACTGAACGTCAAATGCCTTGGCAAAGTTCTGACCAAGGAAGTGTGATGTACCACACTGCAAAGCCTTACCGTCCTGAGTCATTGACTCAATGGTATAGGTATCCAGGGCACCTGCAAAACGCTCGGTCTCGGACTTTACGCCACGAACTACCGGAACTGCCATGTAACCTTCCACGAAGTCAGCATATACCTGCTGCATGCGACGTGCCTCCTGCTCGGCCTCCTCACGGGTGGCGTGTGCGGTATGTCCCTCCTGCCACAGGAACTCGGCAGTACGCAGGAACAGACGCGGACGCATCTCCCAACGCATCACGTTAGCCCACTGGTTGCACAGGATAGGCAGGTCACGGTATGACTTGATCCAGTTCTTATATGTTGCCCAGATGATTGTCTCTGATGTGGGACGTACTATCAGCTCCTCCTCGAGCTTGGCTGCGGGATCCACAATAACTCCGCTGCCGTCTTCAGCATTTTTAAGACGGTAGTGAGTTACAACGGCGCACTCCTTGGCAAAGCCCTCAACGTGCTCGGCCTCGCGGCTAAGATATGACTTAGGGATAAGCAACGGGAAGTAGGCGTTCACGTGACCGGTCTCCTTGAACTTGTCATCAAGGGTACGCTGTATCTTCTCCCAGATTGCATAACCGTAGGGCTTGATAACCATGCAACCGCGGACAGGAGCCTGCTCGGCAAGGTCAGCCTTAACTACCAGCTCATTATACCACTGCGAGTAGTTCTCGCTTCTTTTGGTAAGATCTTTAAGTTCTTTTGCCATATCCTAAGATTTTTCGGAGTGCAAAGGTACTCTTTTTTTAGAAATAAAGAATAAAAAAGAGAGAACGACCGGATTATTCCGGCCGTCCTCTACTATTCCGTATATCCTTTTATTTGAACAGAAGCTGTGCAAATGTGTTCAGGTACAGGCGCCAGTTAGCCCATACGTGACCTCCGTCTGATTTGTAGAATGTATGCTCCAGCCCACAGTCCGTCATAGTCTTGTCCAATGTTACCGATGTCTCCCACAGAAAATCATCCGTACCGCAAGCCAGGAAATAGAGCTTTACGCCTGCCTTTTTAAGTGCAGTTATCTGCTCTGGAGTAGAACTGCCGGCCGCCGACAATGGGCAGATCCAGTCAAACATAGCGGGATACAGGTTGGTTGCAGTGATAGTATGACCTCCACCCATGGAAAGGCCTGCAATGGCACGTGACTCAGGTTTTGCAATAACGCGGAAGTTTTTCTCTATGAACGGTACGATCTCCGTGCAGAGACTTTTTACGTATGCATCGGCCATAGCGGGATCGCGTCGGTCAATCTGTTTCTCAGGCAAGCCGAGTGTCTGGGCAGCCTGCTGTCCCGGATTGCCGTTAGGCATAACCACAATCATCGGCTGAGCCAGGCCCTTCTCAATCAGGTTGTCCAGAATCTGTGCAGTACGTCCCATTGATGTCCACGCCTCCTCATCTCCACCTGCGCCATGCAGCAGATACAGCACCGGATATTTCTTTCCGCTGGTCTCATATCCGTACGGAGTGTAAACGGTCACACGTCGGTTTATTCCCAATATCTTGCTGTCATACCAACGGTAAGTTACGGTACCGCGCTGATTAGCCTCAAAATAGTTCTCGGTACGTTCTCCGGGCACCATAAGCATATTAAGATAACGCGTACCGTCACGCTGAACCATATAGTTCTGTGGGTCATTCACTGATACGCCGTCAACAACAAAGTTGTAGGTGTAAATCTCTGGTGATGGAGTGTTGACGGTTATTTCCCATACACCATTCTGTCCCTTCTGCATGGGAACACCTTCACCATAAGGATTCTCCATCCAACTGCCCACAAGATTGACTATCGTAGCATAGTTGGCATTAAGACGGAATGTCACCTTTTCACCGTTGATTTCGGGTGATTTGACCTGTTGACGGCCTCTGCTGAAGTTATTGAGTTCCTGAGGCAGAGCCGGGATACACAACAGTAAAAGCAATGATACTGCAATGATTTTTTTCATAAGCTTATATCTGATAAGGTTAGTAATATTGTCCACAAATATAGCATTATAAAACAATAAGCAGTACCTTCATGCCGTTTAATGTATGGACATGGCGTTGAACTCTCACATAAGAAAACTGTTATCGGCCGCATTGATTATGATGCCGATGACGATCCATGCCCAGTGGTTCGGCTCTGAAACCGATATGATAAACACGCTCAGAGCCACATCAAACGGCGATTGGGAACGTGCCCAGATTATCACATTGGGCAGTGATGAGACGATAGAGTTCTCATTTGACGAGATGTCTCACCAATACCATCGGTTCACATACCACATCACCCACTGCGACGCCCAGTGGAAGCCTTCAAGCCTGATTGAATCGGAATATATGGAGGGGTTCAATGACCAGCCCATAGAGAACTGGGAGAACTCGCTGAACACCACCTTTGACTACACCCACTACTCACTGACTCTGCCAAACAGTGACGTAAAAATGAAACTGTCAGGCAACTACCGCCTTTCGATACAGGAGGACGGTCAGGAAGTTGCATGGTTCAAGTTCATGATTTCAGAGAGCATGCACAACCTGTCGGCTACAGTCAATGGAAATACTGACATAGACACACACAAATCACACCAACAGTTGGGTATGAATGTCAGCCTGAATGGCCTGAACGTAACCAATCCCGACAATGAGATATATACTGTAGTGATGCAAAACCGCCGTTTTGACAATGCGGTAATTAATCCCAAGCCCACTTACAACGCAGGCAACAGACTGACTTATGAGCACTGTAGCGACCTGATATTCCCGGCAGGCAACGAGTTTCGCCGTTTTGAGGTGGTAAACATGTATGACTATTTCCTGAATGTGGACCGGATCAGTTTCCATGACCCGTTCTATCATGCCACATTATTGAAGGACACCCGACGTCATGCCTATAAGTTTGATTACGATCACAACGGCAGATATCTGGTGCGTTACAATAAAGCCGATGACAACGACACCGAAGCCGATTATATTTTCGTGCATTTCAATCTGGCAAGCGATCGGCTCACAGGCGGCAAGTTATACGTATCGGGCCATTTCACCGGAGGAAACCTCACATCCGAATATGAGATGGAGTACAACGATCAGGAAAAGGCGTATCAGGCTACCGTTTTGCTTAAGATGGGCGCATACGATTACCAGTACCTGTGGATCCCCGATGGTGAATCCGTCGGCCAAACCAAGCCCATCGAAGGTGACTGGTATGAAACTAAGAATGAATATCTGATTCTGTTGTATTACCGTCAGCGTGGTTCCCGCTACGACCGCCTCATCAGCATATTAGATCTTGAGTAAAAACAGTACAATTGGGGTCAGGCCCCTTTTGTATCACTTTTTGCCCCAAAGAGCATCCATACGCTCCTTGATACGCTGCTCCTGGGCGTTATCCTGAGGCTCCCAGAACCGTGTTCCCTTTATTTCATCAGGCAGATATTGCTGATTGACAAAGTTACCGGCAAAGTCATGTGCGTACTTATAGTTTTCGCCATACCCCAGATCTTTCATAAGCGACGTGGGAGCATTCCTTAAGTGCAGAGGTACCGGCAGGTTTCCGGTCTCTCCCACCTTACCTAGCGCGTTGGCAATGCCCATATAGGCCGAATTGCTCTTGGGGCTGGTAGCCAGATAAACTGTAGCCTCAGCCAGCGGAATACGCCCCTCAGGCCAGCCAATCTTCATTACAGCGTCAAATGCCGCATTGGCTATAAGCAAAGCATTCGGATTGGCAAGACCCACATCCTCGGATGCAGATATGACAAGACGTCTGGCTATGAACGCCGGATCCTCACCCGCCTGAACCATACGTGCCAACCAGTATAGTGCCGCATCCGGATCACTTCCGCGTATGGATTTGATGAATGCCGATATTATATCGTAATGCATCTCGCCATCCTTGTCATACGCCAAAGGATTCTGCTGCAAACGCTCATTGACGATTTCATCGGTAATTATCACCTTATCCGAACTGTCAGCCTCAACAACAAGCTCCAGGATATTTAGCAATTTGCGGGCATCTCCGCCCGAGAAACGCAATATGGCGGTAGTCTCCTTGAGTTCAATGTTACGCTCCTTGAGAATGACATCGGTCTTTATGGCGCGGTCCAGGAGTTTGAGCAAATCATCTTTCTCCAGAGAATTGAGCACATAAACCTGCATACGTGACAGCAGAGGTCGTATAACCTCAAATGAGGGATTCTCTGTCGTAGCACCTATAAGAGTAATATCACCGCGCTCGACTGCACCCAAAAGGGAATCCTGCTGTGCCTTGTTGAAACGGTGTATCTCGTCAATGAAAAGAATCGGACTTCCTTTGGTTCGGAACAATGGGTTGCTGCGCGCACGGTCTATCACCTCACGCACCTCCTTGACACCCGCCGTAACAGCGCTCAGAGTGCTGAACGGCAACTCCAGTTTGGTCGCCACTATCTGTGCAAGAGTAGTCTTACCTGTTCCCGGAGGACCCCATAGTATAAACGATGACAACCTGCCTGAATCAATCATACGGCGCAGCACCGCACCTTCACCTACCAGATGGGCCTGTCCTACATAATCGTCAAGAGACCTGGGTCTCATTCTTTCGGCTAACGGCTGCATATCTTAAAGGACACAGATGTAACAGAGTTTATAAAGGGAAAAAATGCGCAACTTGGGTTTGGGGCCGAGAAGATTTCTCTCCATGGTTTTCTGAAAGAAAGCCCAGATAAACCTGAAAACCCATCTCATCCTGAATTTGAGCACCTTACGGTAGTGAGTGAGCAATTTTGAACTCTCTCCTATATCATCTTTGTGGTCAAAAGCATTCAAAACGGCCTGACGGGTCTTGTTCAGGTATGATACACTATCCTCAAGTCCAAGATGAGCCATCGGATTATCAATATGAAGTATGCTCACTCCCTTCTCCTCAAGTTCATGTCCGAACTGAACATCTTCATATCCGTAACGAACATATGACTCATCAAATCTTATCTCCATAAAGACAGATTTGTCTATCAGGAATGAGAATGAAGTAAACCTAAGATAGGGGTTCTGACTACGGAAACCGGCCGAACGTTCAAATGCGGCGCTCTTCTCATACAGATACCGCAACTCCATACCCTTTTCGGGAATCTGATCCGGATGAATAAGTCCGCCGCATACTACCGATGCCTTATCGGCCGCATCAACGTATTTCTGCAGGAACTGCTTGTCCTTTATACCAGAATCGCAATCCAGGAACAGCAGTTTGTCATACCGCGACTGATCGGCCATGAAATTGCGGATTGCGGCGCGCCCTATGTTGTGTGGAAGTGCAAAATAGCGGCAGTTCTCATGAGTTTCGGCAACCAGACGACTCTTTTGCTGAAGATCCTTGTCGGTTGAGCAATCATCAGCCACAATTATTTCATAGGGAATTCCCAATACCAGACCCTGAAAGTGCAGGTCCTTGATTAACTGAGTACAATCCCAATTGTAAACCGGTATGAGTATCGATAATGCTTCCATTAAAAGTGCACGTCGTTTTGCAAAAGTAATTATTTTTGTGACGTGCAAAACAAATAGTGCAATGAATATTGGACAAGACGAAAAAGAACGACAGAAAAATATTTACAAGACAACCCTGATCGGAGGAGCTGTCAATGTCATTCTTCTGGCATTCAAGTTCGTAGCGGGAATCCTGGGGCATAGTGCCGCCATGATAGCCGATGCTGTTCACTCGCTGTCGGACTTTGCGACCGATGTGATTGTGCTCATATTCGTGCATATAAGCGGTAAACCACAGGACAAGTCGCACGACTACGGACACGGTAAGTACGAGACTCTGGCGCTTACCATAATCGGAATTGCACTGCTGATTGTTGCGGTTGGCATATTCAGCAACGGTGCCCAGCGGATAATAGCATGGCTCAACGGAGAGCAACTGGATACTCCAGGTGTGGTCGCGCTCTGGGCTGCTCTCATATCGATACTTCTTAAAGAACTCACCTATCGCTACACCATACGCAAGGCCAGGCAGACGGAATCTGCCGCCCTGGAAGCCAACGCCTGGCACCATCGCAGCGACGCACTTTCATCAATCGGTACAGCAGTAGGAATTGGAGGTGCCATATTACTGGGCAAGCGCTGGGCGATACTTGATCCTGTGGCATCAATCGTAGTAGGCGCATTCATCGTCAAAGTTGCCGTAGAGCTTATACTTCAAGGTATGAGAGATTTGCTGGAACACTCCCTGCCCGATGAAGTTGAGGATGAAATCATACGGATTGCACAATCCGAACCGGATGTCATTGCCCCGCACGACCTGCGCACCCGCCGTATCGGCAACCGCTACGCCATAGAACTTCACATACTCATGAGCGGAAACATAACTCTTGCCAAAGCGCACGACCACGCCGACTCAATAGAAAACCAATTGAAGGAAAAATTCGGACAAAACACCCATGTAGCCATTCACATGGAACCCAAAGAGACCGAGAATCCTACATGACCTGACTGCCGTACAGGGCAAAGTCACCACGGGCAGGATCATCAGGCCATATTCTGGCCATTTCACCGGTAATTTCCACGCTTGTCCTAAGGTCGGCACAGTTTCTTGATGTCAAGCCCAAAGCCTTGGAAACAGAATAGACGTGCGTGTCGACCGGAACCAGCAACTGGGCCGGAGCAATTCGCGTCCATAGCCCGAAATCTACCGGACTCCCCTTACGTACCATCCAACGTAGAAACATGTAAAGCCTCTTATTTGCCGATGTGCTGCCCGGGACCGGAATACCGTTAATACCTTCAAATTCAGAGCAAAACCTATAAACGCCTTTATCAAGCGGCTCACCCGGCACAAAAAGATATTCAAGACTGTCCATACGCGAATAAACACCTGCAAGCCTCTGGCACAGCGCCATGAAATCCGCCCACTTGTAGAAGCGATATAGACAGCACCCTGAATCCTGCCCCGTCATCTTCCATGCTCCCGAGATGATATAGCTGTATGGTCCTCCAGCGACATCCATCCTGGCATGCAGCCGCTCAAGTATGCCCAGGAACACCTTGCGGCTACCATATGCCATCCACGCCGATATGAATGCGGATACCTCAATGTCATGTGCGTCGGAGTACATATGAGGGAAACGGATGGGATCCCCTTCTATGAAAGACGAACATTCATATTTCCGGGCAGCCGTTCTGAGTTGTGCTATAACTTTGTCATTCATATCGGGGGTATTGATAACAGTCACAAATATAATTACCTTTGCTGTATAAAACCGCTTGTATGAAAAAGTTTCTGCCTTTAATCGCTATTGTTTCTGTCTTGTTTTCATGTCAGAAGCCCGAAGATGACAATATCATCGTTCAGGAACCCGAATATGAGATATTGAGCTATTCTGACAACAGGACAATATCAATCACGTACTCCTACCCGTCAATTGACGAGAACGGGGACGAGATTACGCTCTCATCGGCCCTTGTTGCCTGGAAGCCTACAGAGAAGGATAGTGTTGAAGACATAAAATCTGTAATCATAGGCTGTCACATCACCATCACATCTAACAGAGAATGCCCCACTTCATATCTCACAAGTTTTGTTGGAGGCGATGCAATGTTTCTGTTCTCACTTCCCACGCAGGCCAGTATTCCCGAACTCCGCCGCAGCATTGTAATCATGCCTGATTATCAGGGATATGGTGTATCCAAAGACCGTATTCACCCCTATCTTTCCCAGGAACTGACGGCACGGCAGGTTACTGATGCAGTAAAATACGGTCTGCAACTCTATCATGAACTTGACAATGCCCAACCGTTTGCCGATGACTGGAAATCCATATGCATCGGTTACTCGCAGGGAGGAGCCGTTGCCTTGGGCACACACAAGTACATTGAGCAGCATGAGATGGATGATGACCTGCATTTTGCAGGCAGTTTCTGTGCAGACGGACCTTATAGTCTGTATTCCACATTGAGTTATTATTTTCAGGATGACGGCCAATCATATGGCGTAACAACCAAACATAGGCGCAGAACCACACCTGAACCACTTGTCATACCTCTTCTGGTAAAAGGTATGATTGATACCGAGCCCGACATGAAAGAACACAGTATCAGCGATTATCTGAGCAAGCAGTTCATTGACACAGGTATCATGGACTGGATTCAGGAAAAAGAGATGTCAACTGACCAGATAAGGGGTGCACTGTATGATATGTGCGAAAAAGGCCATACGGCTAAAGACGGAACCTATTATTCACCCGAGCAGATGCAGACGCTGTTCCCCGTGCACACAACAAAACAGATTCTCACGGAAAAGTATTATCAGGTTACAGCTGATCTGACACAAATGTTTACCCCCGAAATACTTGAATACCTGGACGTCACGTCACTTGAACAAGAACCATCTCCGGAAAACTTTGGGATCGTTCATGATCTCGCGTGGGCTCTAATAAAGAACTCCGTTGCAAACGGATGGGGCGATTGGGAGGTAAAACACAAAATCGTCTTTTTGCATTCAAAATATGACACGACTGTGCCACTGGGCAATTATATCATGTTTCAGGATTATCATTCTGAGGCAAAGACAAGGTTCATCCCCTTTGGCAAGGAAGAACACCAATCAACTGGAATCAAGTTCCTTTTATCGCTTGTCGGAACAACATTCCTTGAAGACTTCACATGGCTTTTTACCGAAAAATAGTAATTTTGCAACCCGTTAATTAAAAGATATAATAATGGCAGAGAATACCATAGCTGAAAGTAGCGAGAAAAAGAGTCTGAACTTCATTGAAGAGATGGTTGAGAAAGACCTTGCCGAAGGCAAGAACGGAGGACGTGTACAGACCCGTTTCCCGCCCGAACCCAACGGTTATCTCCATATCGGTCACGCCAAGGCCATATGCCTTGATTTCGGTATGGCCGAAAAGCATGGAGGCATATGCAACCTGCGCTTTGATGACACCAACCCCACCAAGGAGGATACAGAATACGTTGATGCCATCAAGGAGGACATACAGTGGCTTGGGTTCCACTGGGAAAATGAGTTCTATGCATCGGATTATTTCCAGCAGTTGTGGGACTTTGCTGTAGACCTGATTAAGGAAGGTAAAGCATACATTGACGAGCAGGATCAGGAGACCATTCTGTCACAGAAGGGAACTCCCACCCAGCCCGGAATCAACAGCCCCTACCGTGACCGTCCCATTCAGGAGAACCTGGATCTGTTCCACAAGATGAACAGTGGCGAGCTTGAGGAGGGTTCCATGGTTCTTCGTGCCAAGATTGATATGGCACACAACAACATGCTGTTCCGCGATCCCATCATATACCGCATAGTAAAGACTCCGCATCATCGCACGGGTACCAAGTGGAAAGCATACCCTATGTATGACTTTGCACATGGCCAGAGCGACTTCTTTGAGGGTGTCACCCACTCTCTGTGCACACTGGAGTTCGTACCTCACCGTCCTCTTTATGACCTGTTCATAGACTGGCTCAAGAAGGGACAGGATCTGGACGACAACCGTCCGCGTCAGACAGAGTTCAACAAACTGAATCTAAACTACACTCTTCTGAGTAAGCGTAACCTGCTTGCACTGGTACAGAACGGAATGGTATCAGGTTGGGATGATCCCCGTATGCCAACTATCTGCGGCTACCGCCGCCGCGGTTACACTCCGGAATCCATCCGCATGTTTGTTGACCGAATCGGTTACACCAAGTTCGATGCCCTAAATGATATGGCCCTGATGGAGTCAGCCATCCGCGAGGACCTGAACCGCCGCGCCACACGCGTATCGGCCGTAATCAATCCCGTCAAGCTTATAGTAACCAACTACCCCGAAGGCAAAACCGAGGAGCTTGAGGCAATCAATAACCCCGAGGATCCTGAAGCTGGCAGTCACAAGATAACATTCAGCCGTGAGCTATGGATTGAACGCGAAGACTTCATGGAGGATGCTCCAGCCAAGTATTTCCGTTTGAGTCAGGGCCGTGAAGTACGTCTCAAAAGCGCATACATAGTTCTCTGCACCGGCTGCAAGAAAGCTGCAGATGGCACTATAGAGGAAGTCTATTGCGAGTATATCCCCAACACCAAGACAGGTGAATCCGACTGCAACCGCAAGTGCAAAGGCACAATCCACTGGGTAAGCGCTGCCCACGCCATCAAGGCCGAAGTGCGTCTGTATGACCGTCTTTGGAAGGTTGAGAACCCCCGTGACGAGTTGGCCCGCCTGCGTGAGGAAGGTATGGATGTGATTGATGCCCTCAAACAGATGAAGAATCCCGAATCCCTTGAAATCCGTGAGAACTGTTACGTAGAGCAGTATCTGGCTGATACCAAGCCCTTGGATCACTTCCAGTTCCAGCGCATCGGCTATTTCTGCACGGATAAGGATTCCACACCGGAACATCTGATATTCAACCGCACAGTATCCCTCAAGGATACATGGAGCAAGGTCAAGGATAAAGCCTGATGAAGGACGACTCGGCATCGTATTATGACAGCCAGGAGTTCACTGAACTCTTGACCTCGTATGAGAACATGCTGTCAGAAGGTGATTCCATCTATTTTGACAGCATGGACATAGCAAATATTGCCGAGTATTACTCCATAAACGGTGAACTTGACAAATCAGACGGTGCTATAGAATACGGCTTGCGTCTACACCCCTCCGATGCCGACATTCTCATATCCAAGGCAAACAATCTGCTCCGTCGCGGTCTGAAGGATGAAGCCAGAGTATTGACCGAATCCATATCAGATCCCGACAATCAGGAACTGCTCTACCTCAAGGGAGAGATTGAGTTGGCATTTGACCGTCCCGATGACGCCGATGCATATTTCACACAGGCAGTCCAATTGAGTGACGACGACCCCGGAATGCTCAATGACATCATTGTCAAGTATATGGACAACCGCAACTATGACCTTTGTCAGAAGTGGCTGGACATGGCTCTGGTTCTGTCACCGGACTCACGCAACTTTATAGAACTGCAAGCTGACCTGTTCTTTGACACCGGTCAGGCCGACACAGCCATTGAATGGTACAATCATCTGCTTGACGAATTCGCATACGACACCTACTATTGGGATCAGCTGGGTAGGATTTATTACGAAAAGAATGACTTTCCAAAAGCACGTGAGTGTTTTGAGTTCATTGAGGCCATAGAACCCGATGATAAATCGGCTCGAATGATGAAGGCCAGCTGTATATTCAGCATGAATGACTGGAAAGGCGCTTATGACATATACAGGACTCTGCTTGATGAAGACTCCTCATCCTACACCCTCCTCTATTATTGCGGACGCTGTCTGTATGAAATAGAGATGTATGACGATGCCTATGACAAGTTTATGGATACTCTGGCCATGCTTATGCTTGATAATGAGGTACCTGAAGAGATGTATGTGGAGATTTATTTCTATCTGGCAGATACTGCCTACCGTACCGGACGCAACGAACAAGCCATCAGGCACCTACATGAGGGACTTGCTCTTGACCCCAATGACGAGGACCTGCAGGAACTGTCCAAGAAACTAGGAATTGAATAACAGGAAAAAACTGATGAAAAAATATCTGATTGTCTTTCTTATATCCATGGTCCCGCTGATTGAGCTCCGCGGCGCTATTCCCTATGCTGTCGGATTCGATCTGCCGATTGTCCCATCCATCATAGTGGCACTTGTCGGTAATATGCTCCCTGTACCGTTCATCTTCCTGTTTGCCCGCAAAATACTGGATTGGGGAAAGGACAAAAGAGTGATTGGAGGATTCTGTAACTGGTGCCTTGAGAAAGGTGAAAAGGGAGGCCGCAAACTGGAAGAAAAAGCCGGCATGGGTCTCTATGTGGCTCTTCTGCTTTTTGTAGGAATTCCACTACCCGGCACCGGTGCATGGACCGGTACACTCGCAGCAAGCCTGCTTGACCTAGATTTCAAGAAAAGCGTCGTTTACATACTGCTGGGCCTTCTGTTGGCTGCAGCCATTATGCTGGCAGCCAGCCTGGGCGTATTCGGTGCCATCTCCCTGGTAAAATAACACAGAAGGGACTGTCCCTATTGTGTCACTCTTTGAAGTAGAGTGCAAAAGTCGCGGCCGATATCTTTGATTTGAGGCGTGACTTGATGCTGCGCATGTTGGAGCGTGAAGTACACATTATATCAGCAATAAGCTCCTGGTCAAACCCAATCAGCGTACAGAAAATCAGATTTATATCCTGCTGACCCAATTTTCCTGCTTCAGCCCGCAGGGATGCAATAGGATTTGCAAAATAGAGGTTGATGTCGTGAATCACCACATCCCTCTCCTCCTGTCGGAACGAACGTCTCTGCATTGCCACATCATTAACCAGATTGAACGCAATACCTGTTCGGAATGCATTGCACGCCTCAGTCAAACGGTTATCATCTGAATGTGTTTTCTCCTCTATCTGTTTCTGAATTAGATCTTCATATTTCTTTAGGTAATATGCCTCTCTCTTACGGTCGCGTTGGATATAAAAGATTATGAGAATGGCAATTATCAGAATAATGAAAGAAATACTGATCAATATTACCTTTGATACCTTTGAGCGGAACCGCTGGTTCTGCATCTCATCATTGTGTTGGAGCTGAATCTGGGTAATCTCTGATTGGTTTGACATCTTGTTCAACTCCTCCTGATACTGTTGCCGCCATATTTCAGCATTCCATGCAGCCTGATACCGTTTCATCTGGGTAGCCACCCACTCCAAACCGGTCAATGCAAGAATCTTTGTATTCAGGTCATCCGACAGCCGGTGCGCTTTTTCCAGATACACGAATGCCGAATCGTTCTCATGAAGATAATAGAGGGCTATTCCCTTAATTGCATATCCTGGCACCTTCTCGGTCTCAGTACTGCAACCGGAAAGGTATTTATCGGCCAATTCCAGTTCCCGTTCTGCTGCCTCCATGTAATGCTGGTCATTCTCAATGTAAGCAAGGTACAGATAGCATGAGTTTCTGTTTATCGGATCAATGTATCTGTCGTTCAGCAGATTCTCAAAAACAGCACGGCTCCCATCGTAATCCTTCTTTCCGAAATATGCCACTCCAAGATTGAATTCAGTCATTGAAACTTTAGCATCGTCTCCACTCATCCGGTAAAGCCTTCTGCACGTTAAGAATGTATTTATAGCATCATCATACAAACCTCTGTTACTATAATGACTCCCCAAAAGATACAGAGCCGATGCATAATCGGCCGAAAGAGTATCGGTAAACAGCTCACGGGCTTTCAAAAGAGCATAAATGGCCTCCGGATCCCTCTTGCTCTCCGAATATGATTGTCCAAGTGTATACCACCCCATAGCCAGACGGTACCTCTTGTTATATTTCCGATATCGGGAATTGATACTGTCCAGATTAACTCCGGCTTCAACTGATTTCTCAAGTAAAGACTGCTCCGAGGACTCAAGGCTATAGCTTATTCCTTTCCCGCCACAACCGGCCAGGACCAACAGCAATGTTATTATGACGCAATACCTTCTCATATATCGTCAAAAGTAACCATTTGTCGGGAAAAATCACTATTTTTACGGAACATAAAAAGGTACAGTCTATGATATTCTTACAAACAACCGTTGACCCCGAGAAGGTCATTAACGTGAACGATACGCTTAAGGCGGTCACAAGTAACCTTATTACACAGGTTAAGGAAGATCCCAACACATTTCTGCAGGATCTCTTGCAGAGTGCTATTGATTTCGGTCTCAAACTGCTGGCAGCTCTGGCCATTTACATTGTCGGTGCCTGGCTGATCAAGAAGGTAAAAGTATGGATGAATAAGCTGTTCACCAAACGCAAGACCGAAGCCACTCTATCCACGTTCATCACATCGCTGGTATCAATAACCCTGACAGTACTGCTCATTATAGTTACCATTGGTACCCTGGGCATAAACACCACGTCACTCGCAGCCCTTCTGGCTGCCGGCGGTATGGCCATAGGTATGGCACTGAGCGGAACAGTTTCAAACTTTGCCGGCGGACTGATGATTCTTATCTTCAAACCGTTCAAGGCAGGTGACTTCATAAATGCACAGGGCTTCAGCGGTACAGTCAAGGAGGTATCAATCGTAAATACCAAGATGGTCACCCCTGATAACCGCGAGATCGTGATCCCTAACGGAGCCCTTTCAAACGGAAACATTGACAACTACTCGGCCAAGCCGATACGTCGTCTGGACATAGAGCTCCATATGGCTTACGGTACCGATGCTGACAAATGCATTGAGGCCATCCTCAAGATACTTCATTCCGACGAGCGTGTTCTTGACTCCAAGCACAAGGGTGCTTCGGATCCCATGGCAGTAGTTAGTTCCCTGAATGACAGCACCGTCACCTTCCTGGCACGTGCATGGGTCAAATCAGGTGAATTCTGGCCGCTCAAGTGGGACCTGAACAAAGCATTCTGCACTGAACTGCCCAAGCAGGGATTCGAGTTCGAGTTCCCGCACATGAATGTAACAGTGAACAAGTAAATGGTAATACTCATCACGGGCATAACATCCGGATTCGGCCGCGCCATGGCTCAAAGGCTGTCACAAGACGGCCATAAAGTATATGGAACCTTCCGCCGCGACAGTGATCCTATTCCCGATGTAACCTATATCAAGGCCGATGTACGTGATGAGGATTCATTGAAAAGTGCAGTAAACCAGGTTTTAGAAGCCGAAGGACGCATTGACACTCTTATCAGCAATGCCGGAATGGGCGTAGGCGGACCTTTGGAGTTCACATCTGCAGACGATGCCCGTCTTCAGATGGATGTCAACTTTATGGGTATGGTGAGACTGGTTAATCAGGTGGTTCCAATAATGCGCCGTCAGCATCACGGACATATAATCTGCATAAGCTCTATCGGAGGACTTATGGGACTTCCCTATCAGGGCATGTACTCCGCCAGCAAATTCGCCATCGAGGGCTACTGTGAGGCTTTGCGTCTTGAAGTGCGTCAGTTTGGGATCCATGTAACCGTAATCAATCCCGGCGATTTTTCCACCGGCTTTACCGCCCAGCGCAGCAAGGTGTGCAATCCCGAGGCAATGGCAGCCTATCCCAGCTATGCTAAATCAATGCAAAGCATTGAACATGACGAAAACTCAGGTCTCAAGCCGGAGCGTCTGGCCCGTCGCATCTCAAAGATAGTACGCAAGCGACATCCCCGCAACCGCTACATCATTGCGGCATTGGTCCAAAAAGCCTCAGTCCTGCTCAAGGCAATTCTGCCCGCCAGATGGTTTGACTGCGTTTTAGGAGCCTACTACAAACTATAACAAAAAAGGTCCGGAAATTCCGGACCTTTTTCTTTTCCTTGAACAAGGATTAAGCGTACATGGCAACGATAGCCTCGTACAGCTCCTGCTTACCGCTGGTCTGCTTGGGCTCATCAACCTTCTTGCCATACTCGTAAGCCTCCTCGAAGGTCATCTTGCCCTCCTCGAACTTCTTACCCAGGCCGCTGTCGAATGAAGCATAACGCTCAGCCTTCATCTTCTTGTAGGGTGACTCCTCAAGCAGCTTGGCAGCTGATTCAAGAGCATGAGCCATAGCATCCATACCGCTAATGTGAGCGATAGCGATGTCCTCAAGATCTGTTGAGTTACGACGTGTCTTAGCATCGAAGTTGGTACCACCTGTGCCCAGACCACCGTTGCGGATGATCTCCATCCAAGCCTGTACGAGCTCGTACTGGTCAATGGGGAACTGGTCGGTATCCCAACCGTTCTGATAGTCACCGCGGTTAGCGTCGATTGAACCGAGCATGCCGGCGTCAACTGCGCAAGCAAGCTCGTGCTCGAATGTGTGACCAGCCAGAGTAGCGTGGTTAACCTCGATATTTACCTTGAAGTCCTTATCCAGCTTGTGAGCCTTGAGGAAACCGATAACAGTCTCGGTGTCAACATCATACTGGTGCTTTGAAGGCTCGCATGGTTTGGGCTCGATCAGGAATGTGCCCTTGAAACCCTTGCTGCGTGCATAGTCACGAGCCATGGTCAGCATAGTAGCCATGTGCTCTTTCTCACGCTTCTGGTCAGTGTTCAGAAGGCTCATGTAACCCTCACGGCCACCCCAGAATACATAGTTCTCAGCACCCAGCTCGATACCTGCATCGATAGCGTTCTTGATCTGAACGATAGCGCGGGCTACAACGTCGAAATCAGGATTGGTGGAAGCACCGTTCATGTAACGCTTGTTACCGAATACGTTTGCGGTTGACCAAAGCAGCTTGGCACCGGTCTCTTTCTGCTTCTCCTTGATGTAAGCTACGATAGCCTTCATATTCTTCTCATACTCTGCTACGTTCTTGCCCTCAGAAATCAGGTCAACATCGTGGAAGCAGAAATAAGGAATACCGAGCTTCTGCATGAACTCGAAACCTGCATCAACCTTGTTCTTTGCAGTCTGAAGAGGATCAGCGTCCATCCAGGGGAATGACTTTGTGCCACCACCGAACTGGTCAGCACCCTCTGCGCACAGTGTGTGCCACCATGCCATTGCAAAGCGCAGCCAATCCTTCATCTTCTTACCCATGATAACCTTGTTCTCATCATAGTAATGGAAAGCCATCGGGTTTTTGCTGTCCTTACCCTCGAATTTGATCTTCTTCAATCCGGGAAAATACTCTTTTGCCATAATTGATTTTTTATTAATAAAACGTGAATAAATACTCTAGTTTACGCCTTTTCATGCGCGAAAGGCAAAGTTACATTTATAATTCAAATAATCAACCTTTCAGCTGTTATTTTTTGTAGCATCAAAACTCGTTGATATACATGTTCAGGATGCGTTTCCAACGTGCATAGGCCTCCTCGTACTGAGGTATGAGTTTCTTGTCAGGTTCTATCACGTTGATCTTCTCCAATGATGCGAATGCTTCATTGTGATCCTTGTATACACCTGCGCCCATACCTGCACCCTTGGCTGCACCTACAGAACCGTCGGTATCATACAACTCGATGGTTGCACCGGTGATACCGGCCAGAGTCTCGCGGAATACGGGGTTGAGGAACATGTTGGCGTTGCCTGCATGAATCTTTGAAATCTCCATGCCCATCTCAACCATAACGTCCATACCGTACTTGAATGAGAATACGATACCCTCCTGCACGGCACGTGCCAGATGGTTACGGTTATGTATGTTGAAGTTGAATCCGTGTATGCTGCAGCCTACGTTGCGGTTACCCAGAACACGCTCTGCACCGTTACCGAAAGGCAACACAGATACGCCGTCCGAACCTACGGGAATGCTCTGGGCGATCTTGTTCATATCGCCGTATGAAAGGCCCTCAAGCATAATGTTTCGACGTGTCCATGCATTCAGAATACCTGTTCCGTTAATGCACAGCAACACACCCAGACGGGTCTGTTTGTTGGTATGATTCACATGAGCAAATGTATTCACTCTTGATTGAGGATCAAAGTTCACAGCACCGTTCACACCATATACCACACCCGATGTACCTGCTGTAGCGGCAATCTCACCCGGCTCAAATACGTTCAGTGAGAGAGCGTTGTTGGGCTGGTCACCAGCACGATATGTAACAGGAATGCCAGCTTCAAGACCAAGTTCCTTGGCAGTAGCAAGAGACAGACGTCCCTGCTCTGAGAATGTAGGTCTGATCTCGGGAATAAGTGACTTGCTGAATCCGTAATAATCAAGCAGAAAATCGGCCACTTCATTCTCCTTAAAGTTCCACATCATGCCCTCTGAGAGGCCTGACACTGTGGTGCATGTAGTTCCGGTAAGACGCATTGCAATGTAATCGCCCGGAAGCATGATCTTGTCAATCTTCTCATAGAGCTTGGGCTCGTTCTCCTTTACCCACGCCAACTTGGCGGCTGTAAAGTTTCCCGGTGAATTAAGAAGATTTGTCAGGCACTGACCCTTACCTATCTCACGGAAAGCCTTGTCACCGTAAGGAACGGCGCGTGAGTCACACCATATGATAGCTGGACGCAGAGCTTTACCACTCTTGTCTACGCAAACCAGACCGTGCATCTGATATGAGATACCTATAGCCTCAATGTCATTACCCTTGGCACCGGACATCTGCATAACCTTAGCAGTCACATTCTTAAGATATGTCCACCAATCATCAGGCTCCTGCTCTGCCCAACCCGGATTGAGAGCCTTGATAGGGGCCTCACTGTCGGGATAGAAAGCCGATGCCACACTCTTTCCTGTCTCAATAGACACCAGGCTGGCCTTTACTGAAGAGCTGCCTATGTCATAACCTAACAGATATTTCTTCATAATTGTAATATTGATTTGTTATCGTAATCAGGATTAATCATGCACGTCAAGATACAAGCCTACAAACTTAATCAATTTTCGGAATTGGAACACCACTATCATAAAAAAATGATAGGGAAAACCTTGTCGTCCTCCCTATCATCGTATTATGTGTGTTTATGGTGTGTCTTATTGCTGCAGAAGCTTGCCGTCTGAACCGAGAACCTCTACAATCTTGTGGATGTACATCTTCTTCATATTCTCGCGAGCGGGCTTGAGATACTGACGAGGATCAAAGTCACCCGGGTGCTCAGCCAGATGCTGACGGATGGCAGCTGTCATGGCCAGACGTGAGTCTGAGTCGATGTTGATCTTGCATACAGCGCTCTTGGCTGCCTTGCGGAGCTGCTCCTCGGGAATACCTATTGCAGCCTCAAGCTTACCGCCGAACTTGTTGATGGTGTTAACCTCATCCATAGGAACTGATGAAGATCCGTGCAGTACGATGGGGAATCCGGGGAGTTTCTTCTCGATCTCGGCCAGAACATCAAATGCCAATGGAGGCGGAACCAGAACGCCGTTTACCAGTGTGCACTGTGCGGGAGTGAACTTGTGAGCACCGTGTGAGGTACCTATTGAGATAGCCAGTGAATCGCAACCTGTGCGGGTAGCGAAATCGATTACCTCCTCGGGCTTGGTATAGTGTGACTCAGCAGCTGAAACCTCATCCTCAACACCAGCCAGAACACCCAGCTCAGCCTCAACTGTTACATCATACTTGTGAGCATAGTCAACAACCTTCTTGGCCAGAGCAATGTTCTCCTCATAAGGAAGATGTGAACCGTCAATCATAACTGATGAGAAGCCCATGTCAATGCAATCCTTGCAGAGCTCGAAGCTGTCACCGTGATCAAGGTGAAGAACAATCTCAGGATGAGCGCAACCCAGCTCCTTGGCATATGCAACAGCACCCTCGGCCATGTAACGCAGGATAGTAGCGTTAGCATAGTTACGGGCACCCTTTGATACCTGCATGATAACCGGTGACTTGGTCTCGACTGCAGCCTGAACAATGGCCTGCATCTGCTCCATAGTGTTGAAATTGAATGCCGGGATAGCATATCCGCCCTTAACGGCTGCGGCAAACATTGCGCGGGTGTTAACAAGACCCAGATCTTTGTAGTTTACCATAATTCTAGTGGTTTTATTTAGTGAATATTTTGCTCTGTTTTGATTTACGCCGCGAAATTACACTCTTTCTCCCTATTTTTATATAATACTATCAAAAGTTATCCACACTTTCACAAAGTTTAAGGTCAGACACCTCAAACTGCAAACAAGACATTACAATAACAGGTCAAAATCCTTAAATCTCAACACAAACCGTCCCCGCTTGCGGCTCTGTAACGGAGCGGCTCATGCCCTTGACCATCATGAGTGACAGCGAATCCTCATCAACCCCGTCAAGTATACGGTCTGAAGCATTCTCCTGGCAGAAAGTCATGCATATGTTTGATGTCTTCTCACTGTACTCCACGGTAAGCCTTACCGGCCCGGAAAAGGGCATTATCCCGCAAAGCATCTCTTCAGTTATATGCTCAACCTTGTCATTCACCTTAGTACCAAGCCCGTATTTGGAGCAGAACGCATGAATGCGGCCGAATAGTCCGTAGAGGTCAAAGTGGCGGTCCTCAAAAAGAGACTCAAAGGTGCGTATCCTGTTTATGAACGCCCTGGTTACAGGTTTCTGCGGGTTCTCAAATATCTGTTCAGGAGTACCCTCCTCATATACCACTCCGTCATTAAGGAAGAGTATCCGGGTGCTCACGTCACGCACGAACTGCATCTCATGGCTCACTATGCACATTGTCATACCCTGGTTAGCCAGATGCCTGATAACGGCAAGGACTTCACTCACCATAGTAGGATCCAAGGCCGATGTAGGCTCATCAAACAGTATTATCTCCGGTTCCATGGCAAGACAGCGGGCTATGGCCGCACGCTGTTTCTGACCGCCCGACAGCTGGCTGGGCAGACAGCCCGCCTTGTCATGCAGACCCACAGTATCCAGCAGTTCCATTCCGGCTTTCTGGGCATCGGCTCGGCTCTTTCCAAGTAGCATCATGGGGCACAGTGTCAGATTATCCAGTATTGTAAGATGCTCAAACAGATTGAAATTCTGGAACACCATACCCATCCTGCGCCTTATAAGGTTTATATCGGTACGGCGGTCAAGTATATCGGTGCCGTCCACCTCAATAACCCCGGATGTAGGTTCCTCCAGACGGTTAAGGC
>Ga0310696_10000342_pt1 | contig 77406 bp, 180 predicted proteins | sample AusTroGonzalo_MG_4_FD_203885 | JGI IMG/M metagenome (GOLD analysis project Ga0310696, IMG submission 203885) | Bovine rumen microbial communities from tropical cattle in Woodstock, Queensland, Australia - Gonzalo_02 (v2) (version 2) | ecosystem: Host-associated > Mammals > Digestive system >...
GAAAATGAAAATTTTTATCTGAAAAAGAATAATAATATTTTTGATGGAGATGACAAGAATGTGACCAAGAAGGTTTTGGATTTTATTATGGCTAATGAGGCATTGATTTTAGATTATTTTTCATTCAATGTTTTTTTGAAACCATTAATTAAAAAACTAGGAAAGAAGTTATTTAATTATGGCATGATAACTGCTGATGATTGCTTGTATTATATAAATATTAGTTTGAGATGACACAGGAAGAAAAAGATTTATTGTTAAAAGACCTTTGTGCAAGGTTGCCATATGGTGTAATATGTGATAGATTAGAAAAGCCAAAGAAACTATTAGGGGTTTATCCAACTAAAAAATTCCCATTGGAGTTTGATAATGGGGAATATATGCCAAGTGACTATGAGTTAGAGGACATTAAGCCATATCTTCGTCCAATGTCAAGTATGACTGAGGAAGAGAAAGAAGAGTATATTCATATTAAACAAGGGGAATGCAATGGCTGTGTTCTTACAGGAAAAGGTGACCCAAATACAGAATTTTTATTGGTAGATTTTTTCAATACACACCATATAGATTATCGTGGTTTGATACCTATGGGACTTGCTCTTCCTGCACCAGAAGGAATGTATAAAAATTAAAAAATTGGATTATGAAAGTATTTGGTTGTAGAATGCATGGAGGCTACAGAGGAGGTGTAATTCTTGTTGCGGCCAATGATGTAAAGGAAGCATATATTACAGCATCAAAGAATAAAAAAATTAAATGGATGTTTGACTGCTATTCTGAAGATGGCATTTGGATTGACCAAGATACACATCCTGATGTAATTCCTATATGTTATTTCTATCCTTTTAAAGAATGGCATGAGTATGAACATTTATCCACAGACTTTACAACACCTCATGTAATTTTAGAAGAGAGTTATGTTGAATAATTTCATCCTCCGCAATAGAATAATAAATAAAAACAATAAGAGTTAAACATCACGAAAAAGAAATATAATTATGACACAAGAAGAAATTATTAGAAAAGAAGTCACCGAAGAAATTTATGCGTGGCTTAAAGGTTATGCCTGGGTTGATAGTGAAAGAGTAAACTATTCAACACTTATGCACGATTTTTTTAAAGATTTTCGTAAATATATGTGATTATGATTAAGAAAAGAAAAATAGTAAAAAATTACCATAAAAACGGTAGTGTTTCGTACACAATCAAATACAGAGTATGGCCCTTCTGGTTCACAGAAGAAGAAGATATGGGCTATTATACCGTGGTTTGTAAGGAAATTGGAAACCTTAGTGACGCAATCGCGATAATGGAACGATTGAATAAAAAAGAGGCTGAGTACGAGGCACAAAAAATCGTTAAAAGAGAACGAGTAACCATTAAAAAAGAAGACGTAAAAGTATGAAAACAAAAGAACCAAAATATAAAGTAGGGGATGTCGTTAAATATCAACGTGCATATGACGATGGTAACTCTTTTGGTATATTCCGAATAGACCGTATTGAGAAAGACCAATATGGTAGGTTCGTTTATTATAGAGATTATTCAGAATCCGTTCATTGTTTTATCTATGATGAATATATCATTGGTAAGATGGACAATGAAGAGGAGTATGAATTATATTTGAAACTAAAAGAAAAATACGGAGACTTGTAATTATTAAAGATGATCCATATGAAAACAAAAAGTAAACTCGGTCTGATTAATAAAATAAAACTTAATTGGTTTGGCATTTGTCCAGAATGTGGTGCCAATGTTACATCATCCTGGTACTCATTCTTGGATATGAAAGATGTGTGCAAATGTGATAAGTGTGGTTCTATGTATAAGTAATTAGAAAAGATGACGGTAAAAGAGAAAATAATTAAACGTCTTAACAAAGGTTTTGGGTTTGATATACCATTGGATGCAAATTGGAAAACCCACGATGCCAGGGGATATTATCGAAGTGCTGGTGCACATTCGTGGTATTTTGTTGATACGAGATTACCACTCAATCAGCATATTGGAAGTGCAGATGCAGCGACGGAATGTCTCAAATGGAAACGTTGGCTTATTGACACGTCAGAACGAGAAATTTTCCAATACGTAGAAGGGGTAACAACGTACGATAAGGAAAAAGATTTACTTGAAGAAATAGATTAATTTTTATATAATTATGAAGGGTAAAACTTTAATAATGAAAAACTGCGGAGAAAACTCCGAAGAATGGGAATATTTTGTTAAATCAAGAAACGCCCGTGGTAAAAAGGATTCATGGTGTAAAGCAGAAGCCAAACGCGCTTCTAGAAATATCCGTAGAAACAACAAAGTTAATTTAAACGATTATGGTAACTGAAGATTATGTTAGCCTTGAAACAGCAAAAGTGCTGAAAGAAAAAGGTTTTGATAATAATGATGCTCAAGCATGGTATAATCCAAATTCTGATGATCCAAATTATCCATCACCTGTTGGATTAAAAGGATGTTTATCGGCAATCACTCTTCAAATGGCTAGAAAGTGGTTAAAGAAAGAACATAATTTGTTCATTGCTCCCCAAATTAGTAAATATTGCCAATATTATTGTTCGGTATTTGATTTAGAAAACGATGATTGGTGTTCTTGGGGTCTTGATGCAAAACTTTATGATACTGAAGAAGAAGCCATTGAAGAAACAATAAAAATCGCTTTAAAAAAAATTTAATTATGGTGACGAGTATTGAACAAAGTAAAAAATTGATCGAGTTAGGTGTAGACCGCAAAACTTCAGATATGTGTTATCCGAAAGATGCATTTTCACCGCATTATGAGGAACCAAGATGTGTTCGTTCACTTGCTGGCTTAGCCCTTTCAGCCTGGTCCCTGGATGCACTATTGAAACTAATGCCTAAATCAATAGATGATGGCCAAGTATATACTTTTTCATTGTTACCAACTTGGGATAAAACTTGGTGTGCGGTATATGGAACGGATGATTACGATGTAGCACACAGTGTGGAAGAAAAGGAGCCGCTTAATGCGGTTTATAAAATGTTACTTTGGGTAATTAAAAATGGATATTTAAAAGAAGAAGAAAATGACAAGAACTGAATATTGGACCGCTATTGCAGCCCTGGGTGTTAAACCAGTTTATCATTTGACTGCCGATGTTTGGGAGTTTAAATATATGGATATGAACGGTGTATTTGTTAGCGCATTTGGTTCAACCATTGATGTTGCTGCTGAAAATTTTGGCGCTGCACTTCAAAACAAAGTTGAAGTATTAAGAAATAAAATTACAAAAAATGGAAAGTTTGAAAAAACGAGTTGACGAAGTTTATAAAGAATGGCTAGACTATAAAGTAAGATCCAAACAACGTGATATTCTTTATAAAGACAGTCTTGTTAAAAAAGCGTATAATGATTTATACATCAATTGGAATGAAAGACATGCCGATTTCTTTATTTATGCTGTTGAAAAATTTATAAAACAATAATTTATGGGAAGAGAATTAAGACGAGTGCCAATGGATTTTGATTGGCCGCAAGGACACATTTGGAAGGGTTATATCAATCCTTATCACGGAGTAAAATGCCCGTATTGTGAGCACGATGGTTGCAGTAACGGTGAAACTGTAGAGGCCCGCAAGTACGTAGATACTTTCTATGGTTTTGCAATGGGATATCGATACATTCCACATCCTTACATTCCAGGGCGTGATTACTGTCCGTATGCTAAACCGTATAAGTGGGACCGTTGGGAATATGATTTCATTGTATCTAACCCAGAATTGTCAAAAAGTTTATTTGGTGATCAAGAGGTACCAGCGTTTGAGGATTTGAGAGAGTATTTCTTGACCCATGAATACCCAGTTGGGGTACCTTGTGAGATTCAATGGGCACTTACAAAGGAATACTGCAGACGTAACGGTTATGATTATCAATGTCCGCATTGTGATGATGGTGTCGTATACATCAACGACGAGATAAAGAAACTACACGATGAGTGGGAGCCAGTGGATCCACCTGCAGGTGACGGTTATCAGTTGTGGGAAACCACATCTGAAGGTAGCCCTAAGAGTCCAGTATTTGCTACCCTGGATGAACTTTGTGAGTGGTGTGAAACAAACGCAACCACGTTTGCTCATTTCAGAGCAACAAAGGAACAGTGGAAGAAAATGCTCGAAGATGACTTTGTTTACCACGAAGAAGGTAACGCAATATTTATTTGATCATTATGAAAAAAACAGAATGGATTGAAGAACATAATGAAGAAATGAGACAATACGATAAGTCAATGCTGTCACATGATGATGGCACTGACTTACTCGCGGACTATGAAAGTAATCAATTCAAACATTGGGTTGAAGATAATAACGAAGATTGGTATGAACCAATGGGACATTTTAAAGATTAAGAAGTATGAAAAAAATAATGAAAAAACCTAACGACTTGAGTCGTTTAACTGTTAGTTATTTTACTGGCCAAGATGTAAAAAACAAATTTTATAGTCGGCAAATCGGATATGGTTCTTTTACGGTAGATAATATTCCACGGGAACTCAAAGACAAGAAGTGGGTTCCTGAGGATAATAAAAAATATGAATGTCATTGGTATTATACTAATCCAGCAGACCCTGCAGACCCAGGGGAAGATGTTTTGATATACATCGAAGAAATAGAAGAAGACGTAGCCGATAAAATGCGAACTGACTATATATCGAAAATAGATAAAATAGTAAACAAATTATCATTAGATGATTTAAACGACTTATTAAAAGTTTTAAAAAGAAGATATTATATATGAGAATAGCATTAGTAGCACACGATAGTAGAAAAAAGGAACTCGTTGAATGGGTTACCTATAATATGGAAGAGTTGAAGAAACACGAACTCTTCGCAACAGGTACAACTGGTAGATTACTCAAAGAAATTGAAGGTAAAATTAGATGGGAACCAACAGGAGGAAATGGTGATGGTTCAATATGGAGTAGATATTGCGAATATCCACTAGAGGATAAAGTTACCTGTTTGAAATCTGGACCGCTTGGTGGCGATCAGGAAATTGGTGCAATGATTGCAGAAGGAAAACTAGATGTACTTATTTTCTTCTGTGATAACCTTATTCAACAAGGGCACCAAAATGATGTATCTGCATTAACAAGACTTGCGTCGCTTTATAATATTGCATTTGCAACAAACAGAACCACTGCCGATATGATCCTTACTTCATCATTATTCAACAATGAAAAATACAAGAAGGTTATGCCTAATTGTATCCAGGAATACATTTCACGAAGTGTTTTCTAATTTTTTTTATATATTTGTAATATGAATAATTTTAGATATACAGTAAAACTATGTAGCACAACAAATAAACCCGATTCAAACGGTAGGGTTTATCCGAAATCGGTAATAGAAGAAGCGATCGAAAAATACAACGAAGAATTAAAAAACAATAAAAAAGAAAAAATATACGGAATTTTTTAAGTATGATAACGTGTCAATTTAAAAAGGATGCAACAATTGATGAAGCAGTCAATTTCTTGCACGAGCAAGCGAAAATTCAAAACGACATTTGCCGTGGACTATACGGCAATGTAATGTTCTATTCTACCGACGATTTCACAACTGCATGTGAAAGATTTTACGGGCATTATGGTGTAAATCAATGACAGGAAAGAAGTATGAGGTATATGATAAAAGCGGTGGGTTACTGGCTTATGGCTGGCACTATGCACCTATTTCGTACAAAGCCCTGGAGAAGGAACTCAAGAGTAAAAACCCAGAGTCGGGTAAAATAATAATTGCAAAAATTTAAAGTTATGGCAGTAAAAAGCGATATATTAACAAACGACAACAAACACCTTTCCATTATGGAAAATGGTGACGGTATTGAAGTCGATAAATCTCTGTTGAAATACTCATCGATCAAAAAAGAAATTGATGAGTTTAGAAAAGAACATTCTGGTGGTAATGCGTCTGAGTTCACTATTAACAATTCATTCGTAACGCCAGACGGAGTTAGTGACGCTTTCAAGGAGAAAGAGGAAATTAAGAATCTGGCTAAGAACTATGAGATTATCAAAGACAGTGATGTACACGGTGTAAACCTGTTTGTTAGCAAACACATTGCTAATAATTTATTCTCATCTTTCAATGAGTTTGTTGTAACTAACAACGTTACCTGGAACGGTATTGGTAACGTTAACAACGCTCGTAATGTTGCGGACCAGAATGAGAAACCTGGTTTCTTCAAACGCCTTGCTGACCTGTTTAACTTTAAGTCAAAGGAAGCCGAGGAAATTTATACCTTGGACGTACTTGATTTCTTCTCCAATGTAAAGGGTCTCACCAAGGAGAATAAGGACCTGTATGTTAACCGTCTTACTGGTTACATTGTTGCTCTGAAGAACTGTGACGTTTCTGGCCAGGTAGCATTGAAGGAGAAACTTCTTCGTGATATGGTTGTTAACAAGTACGAGTCAGTTCTTTATGCTAACGGTATTTATTATGTAGTTACAGAAGATCAAATTGTTAACTTCGTAAAGAAAACCCAGAAAGGTGTTCGTCTTACTTATGTTAAGAATTATCTTCGTGTAATTCCGCCTGAGGTGGTAGAGAAGATGAACAAGGCTAACGAACTTGAAATCTTTGATAATTACGCAATTCTGCATTATGATCCAGAAGCAAAGAGTTACGCTGAGACTATCAAAGAAACACAAAAACGTAGGGATCCTATTCTATTTGGCTTGATTCGTGGGTCAAATAAACTATATTATATTACAGACTGGATTGACGAATACTGCGACTTGACGTTGGATAAATTCGTTGAGACTCTGCAGATTGACAAAGAAAATTTGAAGATTGAAAACATTAAAATGTAATTATTATGGAAAAATTAGTGAATTTAATTCTTGCGATTGGCATCGCACTGTTCATTTTCATTTTGATTGGTGTAGTAATAGCCATTTTCTACTTCAGTAGAACATCAACAATGCTTGCACTCGGTCTTATGGGCGTGCTATTGTTTTGTTTCGTGGTATATCTTATTTACCAATCGCTAAAACGTTAAAATGGGAAAGAAAGAAGATTTCAAAGTTGGCGATATTGTTTGTTGGCAAGAGACACCAACATATATGGGTATTGGTAGAATAGATGGTTTATGTAAAACACAAGCCAGGATTGTACCTAAGAATATATATTTATATGAACCAGGCCAAGTGGTAATTTGGCGATCATATAAGAAACTTAAAATAATGAATGAAAATGATGTAAAACGTGAAGAAAGAAGTTAGAGACATAATTAAAAAGTTGTTGGCTGGTAAGCAGCATGTAAAAATTAGTGACGTACAAATATTAATGAAATGCTTGCTTGGTAATACTGGCCAATACGGTATTGCTGCGTCTGATATCATCGAACGCGCATTCAATGACGGTATTATAACCGAAGATGATGTAATTACTTTGATTGAGGAAATGATTGACGATAACAACAATGACAGGATTACTTTTCCAACAATTCCAGTGGATCCAATTCAAACACCTGTGAATCCATGGCGTGATAATATCACTGTAATGTATGGTGTGTCAATAGAGCCTTATACTTATGATAATAACAGCGTAACTGGTGTTCTTAACAGTGAGGATTCCAGTGCAATAACTGAGGCATACAACCAAGCGGATGTACAGACAGCACAATCACTTAGTGGTGCCCTGGATGATGAAGCAAGGCGTAAGGTAAAGTATGGTATTCCAAATTTCAATAAACAAGATAAGGAATACACACCGTACACACCGTTTTATGGGGAGAAGCCTAAGAAAAATAAAGTGAAAAAACCAAAATTAGGAAAAGGCGATGTATGATTTTAAATATCTTGGTATAATCGATGGGGTTCCTACTGTAAGTTGTATGTTTTTGAAGCCTATTGATGAGATTGTTATATATATGACAATTACTTCCTCAACAAATGGATAAACCAAAGAGTGTAGAGGATTAAGATTGCAATAACGAAACGTACATCGTAATCGTCAGCGGTATTATTTATTACTTCTAGAAACATATTCTAGAATAAATACTGTTTTAAAATGGAAAGTGAGAAAACACCTTCCATTTTTTGTATTTATATATGAGATATTTTTTGTATCTTTATAATAATGAAAATAAAAACTAATTGAATATGAAACAAATTATAGACAACTTTGACTTAGTTCTTGAGAAGTTCTTTGATGAACCTTTAACAGAAGATGAATTTTATTTTATTGACATAATACAACGAATAAAAGACGGTAATTTCAAAGGTAAAAAAACATTACATAAACTTATTGCTTATTACCCAATTACAAGTAAACAGCAATTTATTGATTTGAAAGACGAATTGATTAGATTGAGTAGAGAAAATAATGCACGAGTATATTTTGATGTAAATAAACGAAGTTTTGCGCAAGTAAATAATTTTGTAACTTATATTGAAAATAAACATAAAAATAACGGGCATGTTCACAAATCAGCAAAAACTTTCCATTTGAAATTATCAGAACATGACGAATTATTTTATCATGCTTGTGATTTTTTTGTTCCAGATACAGCAACAAAGTATCTTTTAGATCTCGACAATATTAAAATTGGTGACGAAAAATATAACGAAATACTTTCATTTATAGGTGAAGATAATGTATTTCTTGCACTTCCAAGTAAAACTGGAACACATCTTGTGACTAAAAATGTTATAGATGAACACGAATTCAGAGAAAGATTTAAATTTGACATTAGTAAAACATGGCCGATTACCCTTTATTTTGAATGGGATGACGGTTTAAACGAATAATAATAAACAAAATGAAAAAAGTAGTAGACAATTTTGATCTATTTGGTCAAAAACTTTTCGAGAAAGAATTGAATGAGGATGAATTTTACTTCCTCCAGGTCCTTGTGCGTGGTAAAGACGGTAACGCTGTAAGCGGTAATAACAAGAACCGCCTGGTACGTTACTATACCATTACTAACAAAGATCAATTTTTTAGAATTAAGGATGAGGTTTTGGCATTGTGCCGAGTAAATAACGCACGTGCTTACATTCACCCAACTAAGCGTAGTTTCCAGGAAGTAGCAAACATTGTTTTGCAACTCACTGCTAAGACCTTTGTATCAAAGCAATGGAAGGGTCTTAAAAGCACGTATTCTACCGCTTGTGGACAAAGTTATATCACTGGTGATAAGAAGTTCATTGTGGACCTGGATGACATTACAGATAAGGATGAGAAATTCAAGGAGATTGAAGAGTTCATCTTCAAACTTCGTGGACACGGTGGTGAGAACAGTGACAAGGTATTTATGAAGGTTCCAACAAAGAGTGGTTGGCACCTTATCACTTATCCGTTTGATCTTGGTACGTTCAGTGCTAAGTATCCAGACATTGATGTTCATAAGAACAATCCAACATTACTTTATTACGAATGGGAGGTAGCAGATGAAAGCATTTAAGGATCTACAAAAGGGCGATAAGATATATACGTTTGACAAAGACGATATCGGTATCGAAACAGTAGTTGAGGTTGGAAAAAAGGAAATGTACAACCTTGACAATTCTAAAAAGGGTACATTTTGTATCACCACGAACAAGACAACATATCCGTTATATTACCACGAGGAAAATGGGAATATTTACGTTGCTTGTAATTTCAGTACCGAGTTTGGATTGTCTATTATGGCTACGTCCGTTGATACCATAAAGAATTATATTCTAAAACGTAGACAAGAAGAAATTGATGGGAAGAAAAAAGCAATGGAAAATTTTGAAAGAGGTATTAAGTTGTTTGAAGAGTTTCTTGATAACTTCTATACCGCCAGAGATAAAAATAAAGCATTGAAAAAAGTAAAATAAAATGTCAGATGAATATTCAAGCGAAGTAGATTTGTCACAAATTGATCATATTATTTATGAGACAGTAGATAAAGTTTGTGACGAACTAAGTTATTCGAAAGATTTATACTGGGGTGCTGGTTTTAATTCTTTAATGAACAGAATAAATGAATTACATAAAATGAGTATTAAAGGAAATTAATATGAAGTGTGAAGGAAAAATATTGATCATATTACAAGGTCCTCCTTGTTCTGGAAAGTCCACATGGGCAAAGGAATATCAGGAAAAGTATCCTGATACATTGGTTGCCAATCGTGATACTATTCGTTATACGCTTGGCGAAGGTAAGTATACAATGGACAGAGAAGATGAGGTCACTGAGATTGAAATGGCCCAGGTAAAGGGTGCAATGGGTGCTGGTAGAACTGTTGTTATTGACGACACTAACCTTAATCCTAAGTATCTTAAGCCTTGGTTAGACCTTGCTGAAGAAAAAGGCTATGAGGTAAGATATGAGAAATTGTACATACCTTATGGCGAGGCAATGGAACGTTCTAAGAAGCGTAAGGAAGAAGGTGGTCTTTACATATCAAAAGATGTAATGCAGCGTTTCTATAAGAAATACTTCAAGGAAGAATTCGAGAAGGAAATGACTGATTATCGTGTATTCAATATGAATAAGTATGACGATAAATTACCTAATTGTGTTATATGCGATTTAGACGGTACTATTGCTATGCATACGGGCCGAACACCATTCGAGTGGGACAGATTATTCGAAGACCAAATTGATTGGCGTATGAAGGATATTTTGCGTGCCCTGGCTGCTACTGGTGCTGAGATTATATTCTTGACTGGTAGACAGGAATCTGTAAGAGAGAAGACAGAGGAATGGCTTACAGCCAATTTCGGTTGGAAACATCAGTTGATTATGCGTCCAGACAGAGAGTTTGGTAAGGGTAATGCTGTTAAGAAGGAACTATACGAAAAGTACGTTAAGGGTAAGTATAATGTAATCTGTGTGTTTGATGACGCAAATTATTGCGTTGATATGTGGCGCAATGAGGGATTGTTAACATTACAGGTTCAAGATTCAGATTATTAATTATGGGTAAGATTATTACATTGTCATTGTTCATCATTGTAACGGTTATTTTTGTGGTTGATATTGCTTCAATTGTTTATAATTTATATCTCTCCGCAAAATATAAACATAATTACGAAAAACAGTTGTGGCCAGAATTGATATTACTGATTTTCTGGTCCATATTATTATCAATTTTAATTGTGTATTAAATGGAAAAAGAAGAATTACTGAAAACAGTGAACGGCAAAAACGTCACGTGTGCCGTTGTTATGATTGATAAGGAAGGTTCAATCCTGGGATGTCACCCGACCAGCAGATCTGAGGTCTATGACTTCCCTAAGGGTTGTGCTGGATTTGCTGAGAAGGATGAGGATGCCGCAGTACGGGAACTACAGGAAGAAACCAGTATTCTATTAACGCCTAATGAGTTGGCTCGACTTGTTGATGGTGGTATACACCCACATACTAAAGAGAAACTTATTCACATTTTTATATTGAGGGTGGATGAATTACCAGATCCAGAATCATTGGTGTGTGAGTCATTCTATGAATACAAAGGGAAGACATATCCTGAGGTAGATAGATATGCAATTATTACTAGGGATAAGAGAAATCTGTTCTTTGGGTGCCTGCAGGACAAATTTGAAATAATTGACAGTATAGCAAGTCTGATGTAATATTATGAATAAGTATTTATTGTGTTTCATTATAATATATGCAATAGGCTGGATTGCGTTTACGATTGGATTTCTAGTAATATGTAATGATGCTAGACCAAAAAATCGTACTTTATGGAATTATGTACCACGTTCAATGTTGTTCTCGCTTATATGGCCATACATTCTTTATGAATATATTGCTCTTTGGGTAATACCTGAAATTAAAGAAAAAAGAAAGAAAAAAGTATGAAAAATGATCCAAAATATAACAAATGGCCATTTTGGAGTTATTGTGAAGACTGTATATATTTAAGAGAAGATTCATTATCTTGTGAAGAATATGGTTATTATAATTCTTGTGGTAATAGTGAATCTGAAAATTATTATGGCAGAGAAGATGATTTAAGTATACTCTATCCAGGAGAAAAATGTCCAGATAAAGAAATTGAATAAAGTATGAGAAAGAAAAAAGAAGAAGTAACAGAAGAGTTGGTACAGGAAGTTAAGTATCCAACAGTAGAAGAATTGGTAATTGAGTGTATTAAACACGACATACCAGTAAACGGTGTTGACTATAATGGTAGAAACCTGGAGTATGAGATTGGCGGTTTCTCAAAGAGTGGTACTGGAAAACTTACCACTGATGAGGACGGTAATACAATCTTAGTTACCAGATATAATACAGTAAACGAAGTAAGATCCTTTGAGGATATTGCTGACGTTGCATATGATTGGTATTATAACTACCGAGACAGAGAACCATTTACACAGCCAGATTATAACTGGGCACCAATATTTGTTGAAATGGGTCTAATTGAGGAACGAATTGTTAAGACCTACGTCCCTGTAGTTCAATGAATAGAACGTGGGTTTCCTAAACCTAAGATCTGCGTTTGATTCGCAGCAGGGGTACTTAAAAAGAGAGGATTAATTCCTCTTTTTTTTGTATAATTACTACACTTTCTTTCTGTTCGGATCAGTTTGGCACGGTATTTGTAAGATAAAAATTGAGGCGCATAGTGAACAACTCACTCTCGCAGTTTTGAAATTAAAAAAAAATGTGTTACCTTTGCGGTACGAAATTGAAAAAACAGATTAAAATTTTAGTAATATGAAAAAAGTAAAAACAGAGTATGTTGCAATTGTTAATGGCGATAAATACGTTATTTTTTCGCCAGATATTTCTAGAATTAATCCACATACCGTTTTGGGTTGCGTATTGTATGAGGGTAGTGCTCATAGTTCTTTGTATTACAACGAGGGTAACTATTCAAAAGAAGAACTAGAAAGTGCTGGTTATGGTATTGTCGATGAAATAGTTAAAGTTGACACATATACAGAAGAAACAACAATTTATAAATAATCTTTAATATAGAATTAAATTTATTGTTATGGAAGAGAAATTTTTAACTAGAGAAATTGTACAACAAAACGGCTGGGACGAACTAGAGGTTATAACAGCCGACATGCTTGATGGGTATACGGAAATTGGATATGCTGCTTTCGGTAATTGTTACAATATTACTTCAATTACTATTCCAAATAGCGTAACATATATTGGCAATTCGGCTTTCGCTGGTTGCGACAGTCTTACATCTGTTATTGTTCCAAACAGCGTCATAACCATTGGTGCGAGTGCTTTTAGGGGTTGTTCAAATCTTAAATCAATTAATATTCCAGATAGTACAAAAGAAATTGGAGAATATGCTTTCCATAGATGCAAAAGTCTTACTTCAATTACCATTCCAGATAGTGTAACACGTATGGAAAGCGGCGCTTTCGATGGTTGCTCCAGCCTTACATCTGTCACTATTCCCAACAGTGTAACATACATGGGATATTGGGTTTTCAACCATTGTTCATTCAAAACCCCAAAAAGATATGATGAACAAGGTCGTTTAATTGCCTATAAGGGATTTAATGCCGACATGTCATGTCGTGGTTTTCAATATGAGGAGGGTGAAACTTATGAAATGGATGGTGAGATTAAATTATGCGAACGAGGCTTTCATGCGTGCACAAACCCACTAGATTGTTTGAATTTCTATGGTGGTGAAATATGCAAAGACGTTGTATACCACGAGGTTTACCTTGAAGATGTATCTGATGAGAGTGGTGATGATTCAAAGGTAGTTGCAAGGAAAATCACCATTGGGCACGAAATAACGCTATCCGAAATGGCAGATATTGCAAGTGGTAAAAAATAAAATTGTGTAATTACGATGTGCCCTTATCAGTTTGGCACGGTATTTGTACTGAAAAAAGTACGACCGTATTTATTAGGTCTGTAAAGTAAAAGTAGAATATTAACTAAAACAAATAAAATAAAATGAAAAGAATTAAGTATTGGAAAGTCGTTAAAGACGGAGTTGACATTGAAACCGCTAACAATATGCTTAAAGCACAGGCGGTTGAAGGACATTTGTATGACAGATTGGCCGTGCGCCTGAAAGGTGATGGTAACATCTACGAATACGGTACTGACCTTATGAGTCGCAACTTTACCGCTAAGGTTGTACTTCACGGAACCTGGGAGATACTGATCCCTGATGACGGAGAAGAGGAACGTCTGGATAAACTGCGTAAGATTGTTAAGGATGAAAATTTCCTTACGGTAAATCACGAGGCTATTGACAATATGAATATCGATGCTATCTGGAAAAAGGTCGTCGATCGTATTGACAGTAATAAAGCCAAGTACGTGGTTATCAAGGCTATTGTCGAAAACAAATTGTATAAAGACAAGTAATATGTGGTTAAAAATTGATGATAACAAATTGATCAATCTTGATTTAGTCAAAGCGATTGATAAGGGATTTAACGATATGATTATCATTCGTTATGAATTAGATCAAGATGTTATTAATTTCAGAAACGAATGGACTAGAGACGCTGCTTTCGATGACATTCAGAAGTATATTAAAAGTGGTCCGTTGATGACGGACATTAAAACAGGTAATGATGAAAAAGAAGATTTATCTAGCATCTAGTATGAACAGCGATCGTAGGGATGAATACTACTTCGCTAAAAAGGCTCTTGAAGCCGCTGGCTTTGAAGTTTACTATCCAGTGGAACATTGCATTGACCACGCCTGGGATTATCCCAATCAAGAGTGGGGTCTGATGGTGTTCCAAAACGATATGTCCGCAATACTTGCTTGTGACTATATGGTTCTTCTTTCTTATGGAAGAAACTCCACTGCGGGTGCCAATTGGGAGGCTGGTTATGCTTTCGGTATTGGTAAAAAAGTGATCGTTGTTGAAATGACCGATGAGGTTATGTCTCTTATGGTCGCTAACGGTAGATATGCTACAGTTAAGGGCTTGGAAGGTCTTAAAAAGTATGATTGGGAGAATATGCCCATGAGTAGAACAAATACAGAACAAAAGTAAAATTTATGGAATTATGAAACTAGAAAAAGATTATTTAGACTATCTCGTGATCGAACTGGAAGAAACGATTGGTACTAGTCCTCATAGTCGAGAGGCCATTAAGGATATCCTGCAGAAGGCTGCTGATTTTGGTAAAGACAAAAAAGAGCCTGTAAACGAGGACTTGGAGAAAGAAGTGAAAGAATGTTGGGATTATGTTTTTGCTCTTGGTTGGGATGAGAACTCTTTAATGACAATGAATCACAAAGAGTTTGTAGCGTTTGCTCGTCACTTTGCTGAGTGGCAAAAAGAACAGATGATGAAAAATAGTACAGATGCATATATTCACAGAAACAGGTACACCAAGACAAATGTGCTGCACCTTGACGTGACTTGTGATGCTGTCCAAGTTTTCAAAGACAATGATAAACTGAAAGTTATTTTCGTTAAAGAAGATTAATTATGGATCCCGTAATTGAAGTATTATCTTGTATCGTTATCTCGTGCGTTATTGTACTGATAATGGTTATATGGGATTATTTTACTCACGATAAAAGACAAAGATAAATGGAAAAATTAGCAACAATAAACGAGGCTCTTGCTTTTGGAAAAAAGGAAATGCTTGAAAAAGCAATTAAGTGGTTATCGGAAAACGCTGGTTATTATACCTGGTATAACGAATTTGAAGGTGAATCGGGTATGATGGAAGAGTTCATTCCTGAGTTCCGTAAAGCAATGGAGAAAGAATGATAGTAGAGTACGGCACATATATGAGTGAGCGGGAGAAAAAGAAATATTTGAAAAGGATTAAACGTCCTGTTCATTTATATCATATTTCTCTTAAAAATCACGATGGTGAGGTTTTCAAACCACGAGTTCCTGAGGATTTCGGAAACAACGAAGACTATACCATACCGCGAGTGTGCTTTTCTTCCACGATTTCTGGCGCGTACAGGGCGATCACATTCGAAGATATACATGGGGAAGATTGCTATGTTCACGTGCCTGAGAACGCCGTTTCTTTGTTTAAGAACGGCAATGTATATAAACCAGGCGAGGAACTTGTATGGGATACTTATTTCACCGACGAATATTGGGTGAAAAGACCAGTCAAAATGAAATGCATTGGTAAGGCTAGGTTCTATTATAAAGAATCACTTGGTTTATTTTGTTCTGGACCCTGGAGACCACCAGTGAAATTCAAATGGTTAGAAAAATATAATTAAATGGAAAAGAAACACGAGAAATTAAAGAAAAGATGTTTTAATTGCAAATTTAGTGAAATGGGCTGTGAGGATCGGTTCAGAGTTAGAAATACATTTGGCTACACTGTTTGCAGTAAATGGAGAAATAATCAAAGTTTAATTGAAAAGAAATGAGCGCAACAAATTCATTACATTACAATTTATGTCTGGAAGGTGCCAAGTGGCTTAAGAGAAAAAATAACCATGAGTATTATGAAACACCGTGGAAGTATATCGCGGTGGAGATCGTCGTATATGGTTGTGAGAACCCAGACATATGGGCTTTCAACGGCTGGAGTACTATAGTTGTTGAGGTTAAGACTTCTCATGCTGACTTTCTAAATGACAAGAAGAAGTGGTTTAGACAAGTTGGTAATGAATGTGGAGATCCAGGTAACTATAGGTACTATTTAACACCTAAGGGCCTGTTAAAGCCAGAGGAACTACCAGAAGGCTTTGGATTGCTTGAGTGGGACGGTAAGAATATTGAACGTGTCATAAAGGCAACCAAGCGAACAGTTACCAATCACGCTGACGGTATTATTATGGCAAGCATACTTAGACGCGAGCATTTCCCAGAAAAAATATATAATTATCGTGGGGAACCAACAACTATACATCCCCAAGAGTAAATTATTTTAGCGTATGAGATATGTAGAATATGAGGAAATGGAAAAGTTTCTGTTAGAAAAAGTAGATGACATTGATAAAAGAATGGAAGAATGTACAGAAGATGACCTAACTTACAGATCACATTTATATGGTGTGAAAATAGGTTATCTGAATGCACTTGGTTATTTAATTGCAAGACAAAAAATAAGAATTTAAAGTTATGTTTGAAAGACTTGGTAAAAAGGTTGCGTACATCGTTGAGAACTATATGGAGTTCATCTTTGCCCTTGCTGCACTAGCAATAATCTTTGCTGTGATTGGGCACTATGGTACGTGTGGTTTTAACTGGAAATGGTTCCTGTTCTTTGAACTTCCGTTGTATCTGTTCTTAGCCTGGGCTATATATGCTTCATGTCAGTTGTATGTAGAAGCCAAAAAGATACAGGAAGCAATGACAAAGAAAGAGAAAAAAGAGGAAGAAAATAAATAAAAAGATATGGAAAAAGAAATAATCAAAACGATCAAATTAAAACCAATTAAATGTATCCGTCAATCAAAAAACAATCCATATATGCGTGGATTGGTAATGAAAAGAGGATTAACAACAAGGGAAGCCTGTCATATTTACAGAGAAATATTCTTGTTTAATCTTGATCTATCGCTAGATGATTTCGAAGATAGAGAAGAAAAGAACTATTTCTATAATGATATTACTGAGAAGATGAATGATTATATCAAAGGAGACGTTGCATGGAATGATTTGTGTGACGCAACTTACTGTTATGATGAAGACGATGATAGCGGTCCTTCTATCGCTTCTCATTTAAAATTAGTAGAGTATCTACAAAAAAGAGAGGTTATTTAAGTATGATAATGTTTAAGGATTACCCGAAGGATTCGAGATATTCGAGTAGCAAGCGGTGGTTAAAAGTAAAAAAGAGAATTAAGAAAATTTTCCATACGAAATTACGTAGGGGAGAATGTGATAAACCATATTCACAAGGAGAAGTAATATTATAATTGATCAAAAATGAGTAAGAAAAGATTAACGTACGAAGAAGCATCCCAAATTGAATGGGACAATGTTGAACCAATTCCGTGTGGTAATAGAGTAATCGTCGGTCAAAGTAAAGACGGTAAGTATTACTACGAGGATGACACCAGAACTGCTGATCATCGAATCCTGGACGCGGAGACAGGAGAGGAACTGTATAGTTATTATGAAGATTTTTATAACGGAAGAAGATGAGTAGAAAAGACGAAATAATTGCTAAAGCGAAGGATAAACTTTCGTATTCTTCTATCCAGCAGAGTGGTTTTATCCAAGGTGCTGAATGGGCTGATCAATCAATGCTTGAAAAAGTAATCAAGTGGGCCAAAAAGAATGCAAGAAAATATGCTTGGCACGATGATGCCAATGATACTTGCGGTTTTTCAGTTAACATATTTATTAAAGATTTAAAAAAAGCAATGGAGGAATAAACTATGGAAGAAATGACTCACGATCTTAAAATGTTACTAACATTTTTGTTGGTTATGATTGCAACTAGTCTTATTGGACTTATTGGTGCAATGTCTGATAAAAAAATGGTATACGGTGGTGCTGGTATAGCATTATTCGTTGAAATGTTTATTCTTATCGGCTATCTAATTTATAGCCTTTGGACTTAGAATTATGGAAACTAAAGAATTAAAAGAATATTTGGAGAAACGAATCCAAAAGTACGAAAAGAAAGCATTGCGTTATAAAGATATAGGTAGCGCAGGAATTGCTACAGAAGATAAAGCAATCCTTAGATATATCAAGTCTAAGGAAAAGAAAGGTGTTGATTACGAACTGTTAAAGAAACAACTTGACGAGGCCCTGGCTAAAGAAACCAAGGAGTCTTGGAATTCGTTTATAGATGGCACTATCGATTGTAAAGTGTCATGGTATGATGGATTTATGCTGGATTATACCCAGGAACAATTGGACAATGCTTTGTTAAAGATTGGTGCCGAAGTTGGAGACAAAGTAAAAGTAATTGTTTTAAAAGATGATTAAAAAGAAAATACAATTATGAATACAAAAGAAAAGAAAGAAATAGAAAGTGTAATCAAGAAATTTGAAAATTGGGAGACTGGTTGTATGACCCAAATGGCGTGGTGTCATGAACACAATTTCCTGTTGGAAAATATGGCTATGGATTACAAACGAAAAGCATACAGTGACTGTAGAATGGAATTAAGGTATGTGTTAAATCAACTTATTAAAAAAGATTAGTTATGAGTAAAGGTAAATCAAGAACAGCAACATATAGGCGTGTTAATGATATGTTAGCCACTCGTGGTACGGAATGTGAATGGTGGGATGGAGGTTATCCAGAATGCATGTTACCTTGGGCTAAAAAAGGTCCAAAAGGATGTAATGGGAATCCATTTGTTTGTAAAAAATTATATTTACACCACCTTGCAGCGGCAAAAAAAATCGATAAATACGCAAAATTAGATTTTGAAGAACGAGAAAAAAACACTTACAAGATAAAACCAATTTAATTAAATAATTATGGATTACGAGAAAGCATATAAAGAATTAGAAACAAAAGCGAAGTCATTTATTGCTAGATGGGAAGGCATCGAAGCAATTAATTCTGAACTTGCATTGAAAGAACTAAAGGATATGTTCAATGAATTCACAGAGAGTGAGGATGAGAAAATAAGGAAAGAACTGATTTACTTTTTTCAAAATAGAAGAAAGCAACAAGAAGAAGATAAGTACTATCAAGGCGTAGAGATTCTTGACAGATGGATTTCTTGGCTTGAAAAGCAAGGTGAACAGAAACCTATCTCTAAATTTAAGGTCGGAGACCGCATATACGACAAAAGAGATAGTTACAACAGAAATGTTATTAGAGAGGTAGGTAAGGATTACTACATAAATGCTTTTGGCCAGAAGATGGATATGGCTTATACCAATGCCAACTTTGAATTTCTAGAGCATTTAGAGGACGACCATATCGATAGTAAGCCTGCCGAGTGGAGTAAAGAGGATGAAGAAATATGTCAAGGAATAATAAACACACTTGAAGGCTTGTACGAATCTGCATCAAGCGACACGGTTAAGGCTTTATATGCTGCGAAAGCAGATTGGCTCAAACACCTCAAACCGAAACCGAGACCAGAGTGGAGTGAAGAGGATGAAAGTGTAGATACTAGATTTGCGTTTTACACATACAAAGACGAACCTAATGTATTGTATTTGTCAAATGTTTTTGTTGAAGAATCTAGTCGAAACGAAGGTAAAGGTACCGAAATACTCAAAGTTGCCGAGCAAGTCGCTAAATCACTCAATAAGACTACAATTCGTCTGAAAGTTAAAAAGGAATCTGAAGCAAACGAGTGGTATTATAAGCATGGGTATTCACTTATACAATGTGAAGATGAATATAATTGGCTTGAAAAGAAAATAGAGCAGAAGCCTATTATGATTCAATGGACTGGAGATAATCTCAAAGACGTAACTGAGTTTACTGGTTATTCTCCTAAATTCAGCGAGTGGTTTAAGAATTGGGAAGAATATGAAACTTATGTTCATTCTCACAACAATATCTTTAAGATGTTTAATGAAGATGGTTCTCACTACGAAGTTCCTGTCGGTGCATGGATTGTAAAAACTCCAGACGGACATAATGTTGCTTCAAAAGCAACTTATATTCAGAAGCCTGCTTCCAAGGTTGAACCAATGTTTAAGGTTGGTGATTGGATTATATCTGACAAGGCACATGAGGATTATCGTATCTGTAAAATTATTGAGGTTGGTAACGGAAATTATAAAATAGAGTCGATACACGGATATTGTGGTTATAACGAATATAAGTATTTTGACAATATATATAGACTTTGGACCATTGAGGATGCAAAACCAGGTGATGTACTTGTAGATAATCATCCGTTTATTTTTGAAAAAGTTGATACTTCTGGCCACTGTTATGCTTATTGCGGTTTAAATCCGTTTGATGAGTTTATGATAGAGTCTGAGGGAGAATCGGGAGAATGGACGTGGCATCCTAATGTACATCCTGCAACAAATGAACAGATTAACTTGTTATTTCAGAAAATGGAAGAAGCAGGTTATGAGTGGGATTCCGAAAAGTTAAAGTTGGTCAAAATTGATCAAGAAGAAGAGGACACCCCAAAGTTTAAGGTAAAAAAAGGTGAATGGTACGTTTGTACTAATACTTTTGTATTAAAAGGTAAAATTATTGCAATTAAGGGACAAACATATCAATCAAAACAACAAGATAATACTATAACTTGTGAAGATAATTGTCTTTTTATTGATAGACATGATGGTAAGGCATCAGACTATTTTCGTCTTTGGACTATCCAAGACGCAAAGCCTGGTGATATCCTTACTGACAAAGATGGTTGTACCTTCATCTTTAGAGAATTAGACGCTGATTTTGACGAAACTATGGCTATGGCTTATTGCGGCATTAACAGTGATGGTTATTTTATTCTTTGCGAAAAAGGTAGAGTTTGGACAGATCCAGAAGAGGTATATCCAGCAGATTCAGACGATCGTAATCATTTGTTTGACAAAATGAGGGACGCTGGTTATGAATGGGATTCCACAAAACTTGAGTTAAAAGTGGTCAAACAGGAACCACCAGTTGTAAAAAATGAAAATAAAGAACGTTTTGAACGTATTGTTGGATTTCTAAGATATAAAGGGTTTGAAGATGATGCTGACTGGCTCGAATCATCGAAATTTCATTAAAAAAATTTTTAAGCAAATGAAAGTAGGACGAGATTATTCTTGGTGGGTTCAATACTCCTGGAAGTATAAATGGTATGACAAAGATGAAGAAGTTTGGGAAATCGACGACTTCGGCTCTGGAAGATTTACGTGTACCAAAAAGGAAATAAAAAAGGCTGTTACCGAACATATTGAAAAATATGAACTAGCGGATACACAATATTGTGATTTGGAAGTTAGTATTGATGACGCTTATATGACAACTACGGAAGAAGTATGACCACAGAAGAAGAATTATTGGAATGGACCTTGGATGAATTAAAACAACATCCAAGGCACTACAATTCAGCGATTGATTTTGTAAATGAGTTAAAAGATTTAATGTATGGACCAGGATGTAATTATAAACCCAAGAGAAGGGCTAGAAAGAGTAAAAAGCGGTAGTTCGTTAGATACCGAAACTAAACTACGCTTGGCTGAAGAAATGATTCAACAGGCAAAGAAACTACTTTGGGATGAATGGAACGACTATGCCGATGTCCAAATGTGGATGCACGACATGGAAATGGCAAGAATGAAAACCTCAATCTTGTTGAGTAGTTATCTACACGGACAATGGAAATAATTGATCAATAAACAATGAATGATATGAAAACAAAAAAAATTTGGATTACCAGAGACAAGGAAGGTGATTTATTTGTGTTCGATGCCAAACCCATTCGAAACAAGGAATACGGTATATTCGTATGTGATAAACATGAAGATAATTGCCGTGAAATAGAAGAAGAACCATCAGAACGTTTTGACCCCTTCTATGGATTATTCCCAGATTTAACCTGGGAGAATAGCCCAATTGAATTTGTATTAAAAGAAAACGAAGATGAAGGAGTTTTATAAAGCACTACTTTCCGTCGCCAATAAAACGGAAGACGGTATGTTCCACGTCAATCTGGATGATGTCACACAGAAGTTTAAAGAGGCTGGATGGCACATTTATGATTTTGGTGGTGAACAGATATGGTCTAAGAGAGAACTCACACCAGAAGAATATGCTGCATATAAACAAAAATATGACGATGGAATTAATGCAATGGTTGAGGGTCTAACCAAAGACATTGACAAGAAAATACTCGAAAAAATATTAAAAGAACATAAGTATGATACTGTTAAGTAAAAAAGACATTCAAGCAAGGGCGGATAAATTATATCCAATTGTGCCTCTTAAAACCAGGACAGACGAGGATCCGAGTGTAGTTGTTAATGACAGCGAGTTACTTGAGAATTTCCGTCTCACTATTCAATCGACCTGTTCCAATATGGCGTATGTACGTGGTTATAACGACGCTGCTAATGATTGGTTCACTACAGTTATTTCTGTTTTAATCGGTTTACTTATTGGCTTTTTCGCGTGTGTAATATTTTTTTAATATATTTGTAATATGTTAATAACTGAATTAAACATAGGAGATTACGTATATTCCAAAAAGAATATAACAAACGAACCATATATTGTCGATGGGATACTTAAACATTCAATCATAACAACAGAAGGCAAATCAATTGAAGTTGACGATCTTGAACCAGTTAAAATGAATCAAAGTGTATTATTATCTAACGGTTTTACACAAGATGGTACATTAAAAAACTGGTATTCAAGGATGTACGGCAAAAAACATGTAACTGTTTGTCTGCACGTTGTGGAAGATAATGTTTACGGTTACGACTTTTGGATTAATCAACCTTGGGGTGTTTCTATCCAAACTAAGATATCTAATGTTTGGAATAAAATGGACGGATTTACATATAAACTTGGCGCTCGTCCAACTTGTGCTGATGCAATTGGCGTTCACATACTTCAGCACGCATATACATTCGCTGAAATTGAAGAAAAATTAATAATTAAATAATATGGATACAACAGGAATTATAGTATTAATAGTTTATGTTATCGGGTATTTTCTTAGTTTCTTTCTGACAATCAAATACTGCAGAAATAATAAGGAGTATCTGACACTCTCAGAATTTGCTTGGATGTCGTTTATGTCACTTGCGTCATGGATTAGTGCAATTACACTTTATATCTTTACGCACGAGGACAAACCCGTGATGAGATTCAAGGATAAATCAATCTTTACTGAGAAAGACGATTTTTAATTATGGAAAATAAAAATATATTAGATGGAGTAACCTGGAAATACGAAACTGGAGAGTTGGCGTTTTACAGTTGGTTACACAGTTATGACGACGATTAATTATGATACATTTTAGACTTAGATGTAAACATTGTCAAAAGGAATATACGTATTGTACCTACGGTAACGGTCAAGAATATGGTACCGAAGAAGGGTGCAGTATGGAGTATTGTGCCGAATGTCAAAAAGCAATCGACAAGGCCCTGGGTAAAATACCAGTAAAGTTTGAGTCAAGACAAATGGAGATAAAAGAAGATAGATTATTTCCATTGTTTGAAAAGATCAAAACTGAGGTAGAAGAAGAACGAAAGAAATCTATTTACTTCAATGCTTGTATATGTGTTGGTCATCCAGAAGCATCTAATTACGACATTATAGAGGAATATCACCACGATGGTATTCATTACTTTGTGAAATGGTTAGATGAAAGTCCAGAGGATAAACATATCTTTGTTGATATGGAATATGATATCAAGAAGAAGAAATTCACTGGACAACCTTGGAAATACGATGATAAGGGTAAAGATTATTATTCTTCACATCGGAATATGGCAAAGGATTTCGTAAAACGAATGCAGGCACTAGATGTTGTGGATCCAATGCCAATGCCAATGTCTGAACCACAAGGATTATTGTTTTATTCAGAACCAGTAATCGATTGGGAACTTACTGGTCCAAAGACGCAACCACGTCAGAGATCACATGAACTAAGACAATTTGATCTTCCTTATACTGGAGGACAGATTCCGTCTGTAATAGAACACGGTTGGTATCAGACCACAGTAAAGGTTGCTCAAGGTGTAGATGTAGAGCATTTGATCAATTTCTTAAATTATAATTGTATATTTGTTCAGTACGACGACGAAGACGTTGCTACATTGATCAAAATAGAATGTGTTTAATTTAAAGATTTAATCATTATGGAAGGTGATATGAAACTTTTAAAATTTTTGTGTATATTTAACACTGTCGCAACTGTACTGCTTTGGGTTTTCGTCTTGGTGACCAGCGACCTTAAAGGTATCGCTATGGATAGAACCGAGGAACTTGCAAGAAAACAGAAACAACTTGAAGAAAAGGTTGAATTTATCCAGGAATCCGCCAAAGTAGATACTCTTGTAGTTAGAATGACTATTGATGAAATTAAACAAGTAAAAAACAATATTAAAAAAACAAAGTAAGAAATTATGAGATTCTTTTTATTGATTCTTTTTGCAGTACTGTTCCTGGTACTGTTGTATTATGTAACGGTGATTATCCACCTGTTTACTGGGATGTTCGGTAAAGACATCAAATTTAGCAGAACCCTTATTCCGTTCTACGGATGGACGAAATGGTTCCAAGATCTAGACTAATCAAAAAAAATGTTAAACAATATTAATTAAAAAAAGTACAAAATGGAAAGTAAAAAAATTGTTATTACCAGCGTCATCGCTGTGTTTGTAATCATTGTTCTCTGCTGCATTGGCAGTCTTGTTGAGGACGTAAAGAATGAAACTATCGTCGTTAACCAGGTACCTATTACAGGTACGATGGAAGTATGGAGCCAGCCTGGTATGTATGTCCAGAAGTTCGGCCACACCACGACCTATCACAAGACCGAGCAACTTTGGTTCGGTGCCCAGGAAAATGGTGAACCTATCAAGGTAATTTTTAACGACGCTTCTAATGGTTTGATTTATGGCTCACTTCGAGTAAAGTTGCCGACAGACCGAGAGCATATGCTTCGTATTCAAACCGATTACAACGGTACGGACCGACTTATGAATGACCTTATCCGTCCTACTGTTACCAAGGTTGTATACGCTTCAGGCCCGCTTATGAGTGCATTCGAATCTTATGCAGAGAAGAAAAACAACTTGATCGAATACATTACGGACCAGTTGAACAACGGTGTTTACACTACCACAGTTCGCACAGTTGATGTTGTTGACCCGATTACAGGCGAGACCAAGACACAGAAAGTAGCCGCACTTATCCCCGACAGTTTGTCAGCAGGTGGATTCCGCCGTTCCGAGAGTTCTCCGTTTGAGTTCTACGGAATTGAGATTGGCCAGGTATCCGTTTCTGAGATTGACTATGAGGACAAAGTTAAACAGCAAATCGCACAGCAACAGGAGGCAAACATGTTGATCCAGACCTCTAAGTCCAAGGCTGCTGCAGCACAACAGGAAGCCATTCGTGCAGAGCAAGAAGGTAAGGCATCTGCAGCAAAGGCTAAGTGGGAGCAGGAGAAGATTAAGGCTATCGAGGTTACAAAGGCTGAGCAGGAGCGTGAGGTTTCTCGACTTGCAGCAGAAAAGGCTGAGTTCGATAAGAAACGTATCATTGCCGAAGGTGAGGCAGAGGCTGCTGCTAACCGTGCAAAGGTTGCCGCAGGTTTGACCCCGCAGGAACGTGCCGAATGGGATTACAAGACCAGAGTTGGTGTTGCAGAGGCCGTTGCTAAGGTTACACTTCCGAAGGTTGTTATGGGCGGAAATGGACAGGGTGGAAACGCAACTATGGACATCATGAGTCTCAAGTTTGCTACCGACCTTGTTGAGAAACTTAGCAAGTAAATAACAATGAAACAACAAAAATGCGTGCTAAGGGCCACTTTGGCACGCTTTTTGTTTGACTTTTAATAAAAAATTTGTATAATTATGATACATGAAAAAATCAATGGGCTGATCATGGAATCAATGAAAGCCCGCAACGATATACGTACGGAATCACTCCGTGCAATCAAGACCGCTTTCCTTAACTGGAAAACGGAAAAAGAAAACGTTGGCAAGGAACCTGACGAGGCTTCAGAGTTGCAGATGCTTAGGAAACTCGTTAAACAGCGCCAGGAGTCAATTGAAATGTACAATGCTGCTGGCAGAACCGATTTGGCTGAAGCAGAGGCCGCACAGATTAACGTTATCAAAGAATTTCTTCCTGCTGAAGCAACAGAGGAAGACGTTCTTAAGGCTTTCAACGAGGTTCTTACTGATCTGGACATTGAGCCAGTAAAGAAGAATATGGGTGCCTTTGTAAAGAACATCAAGACTATCTTGCCTAACGCAGACGGTAAGTTGGTAGCAAGTGTTGTACAAAAACAATTGCATTAATGGATATAATAGAACGCGGAATACGATCTCACTTGACAATGGACGGTAGGCCGAAGAAGGGTTTATCCGAAAACGATGCAGTGAAACTGTGTTATCGGTTAAACTGTAACCCTTTTTCCATTCATCAAGTAGTGGCATACAAATGTGTGTCCTGTGGTAAATTCCATATCGGCCACACCCGCGTTGTATTAACCGACGAAAAAAAGGAAACTTATAAGAAAAAATTACTTAAATTGGAATAAAATGTCAAACATATTTTTTAGTACTGATAAAAAAATATCAGATTATCTACATGGAAAATTCTTCAGATGTGTTGGCCGATTTCTTCCCTGGTTGAAAATAGGTGAAACATACTGGTTTGAATATCATGGAAATGGAGAATATGAGGTAAGAAGTGATAATAATCTTGGTAAAAGATTTAATATGAGTCAATTACAACTTATCACTAAATTTGTTCCAACAGAAGTTGAAGATGATATATCATTTGCTTTAACATATGGATTTTGGTTGTCAGACAGAGGAGTTCATCACACAAATCTTGACAATATGATAAATTATTATCACAACAAAAAAGAGAAATTATAGGAAAAAATTACTTAAATATGGATAAATTACGTTGGAATAGATTTAAATGGAAAATGCGTGAACTACGAGACAAAGTGGTTTACTATGTTACTATGCCGTATGTCAGACTACGTAATTATGTGCTTGTCAAGAAATTTCCTTTTTTGAAACCACAGTGTGGATGGGGTGTTGATATGGAATACCATAAACCAGGGTATAAATACCGTTATGAGGAAACCTGGCTTGACGGAATGCCTAAAGCCTGGAGACGCAGTTTTGGTATTCAGTTATGTATAAACCTGAAACATATCATTGAACGCGATGGTTTAACTGATTACAAAGTACGTCAGGTAAAAGAGAAATTTGGCGGTTTACGTTGGTATGACGAAGGTGGTAACAAATACACCGCTATGCTAATTGAGAGTTACGAACATCTTAGTATGACAATGTGCTTTTACTGTGGTAGAAAAGCAGAATATGTTGGTACCGAATGGATTGTTTTCTATTGTCCGAAATGTGCAAAAAAAGCGATGAAACGCGGAAGACAATGTGTGCCACTTAAAAATGGAATTGGAGTAATAAGAACAGAATTATGAAAATATTTGGAATATTAATACTTGTGGTATTGTACCTGCTTATGGGTGTTTTGATTTTGAGCATGTATTCACTGGTTAAAGATTACGACATACCATTTAGTAAAGATAACGATGATGAAACAAGTGCAAAACAAATGTTAGTTTGGTCATTCTGGCCATTTTACCTTTTGTATTTGATCATTTACTGTATTGCATGGTATATCAATAAAATGTGTTTTTCTATAAAATACATATTAAACAAATTCAAAAATAGTTAAGATATGGAAGAAAAAGAATTTATTGTAAATGAAAAAAGAATCCCTATGATTCTAAAGGACATTAAATATGTTCTGCAAGAGGTTTATGATAATTTTAGGGCTGTTGGAGATACAAATGAATACTTGGAAAAAGAAAATAAGAGATTGAAATCTGAGCAATACAAAGACGAGGAACTTTCAAGACTGAAAGAAGAAAACGAAAGGCTCAAAGCAGATTATTACAGAGGATTTCCAATTTCTGAAGAAGAGAAAAAGAAAATTGACGAGTGGAAAGATTCACTACCAGAAGTTCCTATTTCAAAATTGGGATCAATTGGTGGAAGGTATACTTACGAATTTACCCCAACATCAATTGGTATTTCTGGAACAATTCGTGACTCAATATCTGGTAGAAGTTTTGAATTTCAAGAACTTAGTTAATATGGAAAAGAAACCGTTGAAAGAATTAACAGATGAAGAATTGGATGTTAGAATCATCTATTCTGGCCTGGATGATATTGTTGAAAACTTGGAACGTATGACAAGTGGAAACTTTATGCATAACAAGATGAACTGTATCTATATGGCAAAACAAGTTAGACAAGCAGTTGAACGTTTAGGAATTAAAGAAGTATGACGGATTATATGCACCTGTCAATCGAAGAGATTGATAAAAAAATAGCAGAAAACGACAAAGTTCTCAAGAAGTACTGGGAAATGGAGACTGGTTCATGGGAAGAGTATCGTGAATTGTGTCAACCTTATTGGGATGATAACAGCGATTTGGAGGCAGCAAAGACATTGAAGACACCCCGCGAAGAAATCGAACTAAGGCCATTTTCAGAACTTGATAAAGAATGTCTAATGGACATTAAGGACTTTACCGAATGCTGCAAAGAAGGATTTTTAACGTCCTGGGATGGCGTTGGTTATTATGCAACAGAGGATTCAGTTTCTTGGCTTATTGCTAGTACGTACGCATTCAAGCACGGTATGATCCGTCCAGACTTTGATTATGTTTGTTGGTACAATAAATGAATACAGAAAAAGTAATTGAGATTATATACGTATTACTGGTGGCAGGTGGATTATTCTATCTTCTAAAAGATGCGTATGACACTTTATTCAAAAAATAATTATGACAGTAATATACGGAAATCGTGGAGATATGGACACCCTTATGCTACCTAGCATATGGGAGAGATTAGACAATGTAAATGTTGTTGAAATCGGTCTTAGAACGTTTCACTTCGAAGATAGAGTAGCAGAGGCAATAGCCAATGAGGATGATACTCTTATTCTTTGCGGCCACGGAACGTCCTGGGGCCTTCTACACCCCAATTTCCATACTGGACAGTATATTATTCACGAGAACAATTATCGTGACATACACGCAAGAAATTTGATATGTGTATGGTGCCATGCTGCTGACTTTGCTGAGAGATATCACGTAAACGGTTTTTTTAGTTCAATGTTCATATCGAACGTTAATGAAGCACAAGAGCACCTTGGTAATGGTACAGACCTTACACAAGATCAGATTGGAGACTCGGAATTGATATTCTGCAGAAGACTTAATGCACTTCTTAGGGATGGTACACCACTTAACGAGTGGGTGCCTACTTTGAAGAGTTTAATGAATGAAAATAATATGGTGGAGAGATATAATTATAATGGTTTAAAATTTTTTGAGAATTATGAATGAGATTTTTACACAAAGTGAAAACATCAAGCACGAGTACTGTTGTACTATCGTGCGCATCGGCGAGATCAAGCCAATCGAGGGCAGGGATCGAATTGTACAGACACTGGTAAACGGTTTGTCTATGGTAATTCGTAAGGACCAGGTAAAAGAGGGTGACCTTATGATTTACGCGATGAACGAAACACAGTTGTCCGAGAAGTTCCTTGCTGCTAATAACCTGTATGCTATCGACTGTTACGAAAAGAACAGTAATGCCCCAGAGGTGGGTCAATTACTATTCGACGGTAAGAACGATGAGGCAAAGGAACACGTTGGTTTCTTCAATAAGTATGGCCGAGTGAAATTGATTAGACTTGGTGGTGTACCTTCATTCGGATACCTCTTCACTGTTAACGAACTTGCAAAGGTATATCCTGAGGTTCTTAATGTTAACCTTGAGGAACTGGTAGACACCGACTTCGATACCGTATGCGGTGAGGAATTTGTAAAGGTATATATGCCACCTGTAAAGGAAGCAACACCTCGTGGTTCAAAGGAAGCAAAAATGCAGCGTAAACTCGCTAAGTTTGATCGTATGCTTCCAGGCCAGTTTGCTTTCCACTATGAGACAAAGCAACTCGCAAGGTACATTTCTTACATCAAGCCTACCGACGTGGTAACCATTTCTGTTAAGATGGACGGTACTTCATTTATTGTTGGTAATATCCTTGTTAAGTTCCCTAAGTGGGATGGTTTCTACAAGAAGATATTCCCATATCTTCCTAAGTTCCTACAATTCACTCGCGAGGATTATGATATTGTTTATTCTTCACGTAAGGTGATTATCAATAAGGATATTAATCCTAACAAGGGTGAAGGATGGGATGGTGGTTCTGTACAGAAGGCCATTACTGTAGTTGCCGATCTTATCAGGGACTATGTTCCTAAGGATATGACTATCTACGGTGAGATTGTTGGTTATTACAATCAGACTAACAAGGCTATCCAAACTCGTGGTGGTAAGGATTATGACTATGGTTGCCCAGTGGGTACCAACAGGTTTATGCCTTATCGAATTGTTACAAAGAACGAGGATGGTACAAATCACGAATGGAACGTTTGTGAGGTTTACGATTGGACTATCAATTTCATGAAGGAACATGAGGACCTTGCTAAGTACGTACAACCAATCGTTATCGTTTACCACGGTACGCTTGCTGACCTTTATCCACAACTTGACGTTGAGAATCATTGGCACGAGAATGTTCTTGAGGCTATGAAGAACGACAAGAAGACACTTGGTCTTGAGGTATATGAGCCAATGTGTAAGGATAAGGTATGGCGTGAAGGTGTAGTACTCCGTGTTGACGACGATATGGTTAACGAAGCCTTCAAGTTGAAGAGTGTTAAATACTCTGAGAAGGAACGTGAGGATTACGACAAGGGTGTCATTGACCAGGAAGCAATGGAAGGATACCTTTAACATTCGAAAGGCAGGCTGAAAGGCTTGCCTTTTTAATTTTTTTTGTATATTTAAACAATAAAAGATAATTAACTATGGGATACGAAATTTCATTTAAACCTACAGAAGAGGCGATGGCTAAATTAAAGCCCTGGGGTGATTCATACCAATCATCAACCAAGAAACAACGAATTGAGTTGATTGCATATTGTATGAGAAAGTCGGATGAACCGACAATAAAAATATATGATAACATTAATTTCTATCTTAGATTTTTGAAAGAAAGTGTTAGAACCGACGAACGCGCATTTGCTTATAAAAGATGGAAAGAAAACGAAGAAAAAGAAATATGGTATTGCGGTTGGGAATTTTCCCGTCCTTCCAGTGTCGACATTGATGAGGTTATTGAATTTACAACACAGGAATTAACAATTTTAACCGCTGTGGTTGAAACACCAGACTATTTTGAAAATAACGATAAATTCTACGAAAAGTATCGTGAAGTGATAAAAAGAATTGACGATTTCATTGACACAATGGAAGAAGTTACTATACATGAAATAATTGAAGAACTTGACGAATTTAAAGAGAAATACGAAGAAGAAAATGATCAAGAAGTATAGAATAATAGGGGATATTCATGGTAGAACTAATTGGCATAAGTTAGTAGAACCATTTGACGAAGAAACAATGTACATCTTCGTCGGGGATTATGTGGACCCATACTATCATCTGGAAGATGTTACATTTGATCAAATGTTTTCTGAAATGGAATCTATCTTCAAAATGAAACAGGAACATCCTGATAATGTAATTATTCTGCTTGGTAACCACGATCTTCAATATATTATAAAATATGGAGAAACAAGTCGTTATGAAATAAGCATCAGTAAAAGGAACAAATTGTTCAACTTTTTTGACGAGAATTTGAAATATACAGATGGTGTTGCGTATCAAATTAACAACAAATATCTTATCACGCACGCTGGTGTTACTAAAGAGTGGTATGAAACATACTTTGGCGAATTTAAAAAAGACACAACGCTTGAAGAAATAGTTAAAAACATAAATGAACTGTGGGAAAACAACAAGTCTGCATTTTATTTTTGTGGTAAATTCTCAGATTCTTACGGTGTATCGGAATCTCAAGGACCATTATGGATACGACCTGAAACATTATGGTATGCAAATTTATTTGGCTTTGACAGTGGTATAATTCAAATTGTTGGACATACACCATATGAATCAGATTTCCCTGGTTTGGCACCTAATGATGATAATCGTATAGCAACAATTGGCACCGTAAAAATACCAGCAGACAAAGAAGAAATCGAAAATGATTTATATTTTAATGACGGTACAAATATTTGTCAACGAATTGATAATAAACCATTACATGTAGATATTATACTCGTTGATTGTTTACGTCGGGAAACCGCTTGTCTCGACATTGGTGCTGAAACTAACGGTTGGAAACAAGTATATTTTGGTGATGTTGAAAATAAAAAAATTAAATGGTAAATATGGAATATAATTATAAATTTACAAGTGGTAAGAATATTTGGTTTACATCTGATATTCATTTTAATCATAAAAACATAATTAAGTACTGCCAACGTCCCTGGGAAACAGTAGACGAAATGAATGAGGCGTTAATTGCCAACTGGAATTCGGTTGTTAAAAAAGACGACACGGTATTTATACTCGGAGACATTGGATTTGGAAGTGTTACTAAGACAGTAGAATTGGTGTCACGATTAAACGGGCATAAAATTCTATTACCTGGTAATCATGATAGGGAATTCATTCATAAAGAAGAGGTTAGAGCGTTATTTGACGACATCCTACCATTGGCATATATTAAAATTGAAGAATTTCATATATATTTATGTCACTTCCCATTCTTATGTTTCGACGGTGCATACAGTGGTGAAAAAGCAACTTGGCAATTGTTTGGCCACTGCCACTCAAAGAAAGGTTCATTTGGATTGGATTCACAAAGATTGATTCATTGTTATCCTACACAATATGATGTAGGTGTTGACAATAACAATTATTTTCCAATCTCATTTGAAACGGTTAAGGAAAAAATTTATGATCAGCAACAAAGTTTAAATTTGATTAGAGAATGTTAATAGAATTTAAGAAAGAGGTAAACTTCTGCAGTTTATGTCCTCATGGATTTACAGATGGCCCGTACTGGAACCCTGATTTTGAAGAGGAAGATTATAAGGTTTATTGCATGATATTGGACAAAGTAGTTCACGAAGATTTACATTGGACTGAATGCGCAGCCAAGACTTCAAAAAGAACTGGGCTTGATGTACCTGGAGATTTTTGCCCGTTTAGTGAAAATAACAAACAACAATAATAATTAAAAATTAAAAAGTATGAAGAAATTATTTTATTTATTTGCATTAGTTGGTTCGCTAATGCTTGCAAGTTGCAATCCAGAACCAAAGCCAGCAGAGGTAACATTTGCAATTGGTGTTAGTGACATTACTGCTACTAGCGCACTTGTTACAGTTACTCCTTCTGACACAAACGCACTTTATTACTTCGACCTTTTCTCACAGGAAGTATATGATGAGTTCGAGACACCTACACAGGCTGCTGAGGACCTTCTACAATACATTCTTGATGGTGTTGAGGAATATCAAGAGTATGGTTATGACGTAGAACTTGTAGACTGGTTGTCTCAAGGCCAAGATCACTATGAATTCAGTACCCTAAGTCCTGAGACTTCATATGTAGTTGTTGCATTTAGAGTTGACACAGCAACAAGTGCAGTTGTAGGTACTGTTTATCACGAGGCTTTCACAACACATCCAGTTGAACAGGTCGATCTTACATTTAATACCGAAGTAACTGATACAGCAATTTGGTTTGTACCAAATCTTGATGAGGTTGAATATTTCGCCACATTTATTGATGCAGATACACTACAGGCATATGGTGTTACCGCTACTGAATATTTTGAGTATTTGGTAACTTACTACGGCGAATACATTGAATACTTCACAATGCACGGACCTATCTATGTGGAACTTAGTGAGTTGAATCCTGGCTCTGATTACGTTTTCTTAGCACAGGCATACACAGGTGGTGTATGGAACTCAGATTTGTTCGCTGGATATTTTAGCGCACCTACTGATGAACCAGCAGAAATTGCTCCTTCACGTCAGAAGATGTCATTCAATCACAAGGTCTATAAGAAGATGGCCAAGAGATTGACTATTGAAAATAACAAAATTCAAAAACTCTAATTAATTATGAAGAATTGGACATGGCAACAGTGGACTGCACTTGGTATCATCGCTGCAGTCATTATCGCAGCAGTTGTACTTCACTTGGTACAACCTGAGGTATCATTTGCCTTCTTCGAGATTGGTGCCCTTGTAATGTTCGCCGTAGGCGTTGTTGCAGGATATCTTTTGAAGAAGAAGAACATTGTTAACGAAGAACCCGCAAAGCAACTTCTAAAAGACTAAAAGTATGAAGATTTGCGCTATATCTGATTTACACGGAACGCTCCCCAGTATTGGGGAGTGCGACGTGGTTTTCATTTGCGGTGATATCTTTCCGACCAGGATTGATACGATGACAAAAGAATGCCACGAGTGGTTCAACGGTCCATTTGCCGATTGGATCAATGAGTTACCTTGCAAACAAGTTTTTCTTATTGCTGGTAATCACGATTTTTATTTGGAAAGCGAATTGTCATACTTCGGTGAAAATGAACAACACTATACTGAATTAAGCCGAATTAAAAGAATTATTCGTGAAAACGAGAAAATGAAGGATAAACTTGTGTACCTTCAAGATGAAAGTTATACACTTGAAAACGGTATGAAAGTTTATGGTACACCTTGGTGTATTAGTCCTAAAGGATTTGCTTTCATTGATAGTTCAGGAAAACCATATGAAGAAATTCCAATGGATTGTGACATCTTGTTAGTACATCAGCCACCAAGGGTAGGTAAATTAGGGTGTTCAAATCCTAATACACAATATGAAGTTAACTATGCAAGTAAATCACTTGCAAATGCAATTGCTGACAGACATATCAAGTATGTGTTCTGTGGGCATATTCATAGTGGAATTCACGGTGGTATATACGTAGATGATACAAAAGAAACATTATATCCGTTCTACAAGGATACTTTGTATTATAACGTATCAATTAAAGATGAAGAATATAAGGTTCGTTATGAACCAACTTTTGTAATGATATAAATGGAAACACTTAAATTTAAAAAAGTAGATGAACGTGCGGTAATACCGTTCTATGCACATCCAGGGGATATCGGGATGGATGTTGTAGGTATTGACCTCACTTATGATTTGGAACACGATATGTATATTTATCGCACTGGACTTGCGTGTGAAATGGCACCTGGCTTTGCTATGTTCTGCCTCCCACAGAGTCGTAACACCAAGACTGAGGGTTATATTCCTAACTCACCTGGTCTTGTGGATCCAGCAACCTATCGTGGAGAGATACAATTCCGATATAAAAACCGTGATAAACTCAACGTTTGTTGGTTAACCAAAAAGTTGTATGATAAGTTTGACTTTATAAAGGCCAGAATTGACCGTTACGCGCTTTCTAAGGCACCTTATGCCGTCGGTGAACGAATTGGTCAATTCGTAATAGTTAAGGTCCCAGAAGTCGAAATTATTGAGACTAATGAATTATCCGAAACAAGTCGTGGTACTGGCGGATTTGGTAGCACAGGTAAATAATATGAAAATCGCAATTGTAGGTAGCAGGATATTTAACGATTATGACAAGTTGGAATCGTTCATAACGAACACTTGTCAGGACAACGACTACGAAGTTACCGAAGTTATATCTGGTGGTGCCAGGGGTGCTGATTCACTTGGAGAATTGTACGCAAAAAAATACGGACTGAAAACTACGATCTTCAAACCTGATTGGGAAAAATACGGTAAGAGTGCTGGATTTAGAAGAAACGTAGATATTATCAAAGCCTGTGACATTTGCTTTGCATTCTGGGATGGTGAATCTCACGGCACCAAACACGACATTGAGTTGTGTAAACAATACGATAAACCTTGTTATATTTGTTATTTTAAATAATTATGAGAATAATTGATTCATTTAGAGAGTTTCATAAAATCGTACGTAAGTACTTTAAGAGACATTGTGTGAAACGTGTTGATTATTTCAGCACTGGAAGATGTGTTTCTTATTGGGAGAAGGAAGATTGGATTGGCATTGCAATCACGAAACCAGAACAATTGGAAGATATTGGCATTGTCAGGTCCGTTGAATTAATGGTTGATCCAATGGTACGTGCTGAATTTATTCACGATTTTAGAAAATATCTCAAGGAACCTCATCAGTTATTTGATGAAGGTGGTATTGTTTACAACCTACTTGGTTTGATGTTAACAAATCGAGACGTATATTACCTGGTAGAAAAAGACGGACAACAATACTTGCGTCCTATTTACGATTATAAAGAAAAACATTTAATTCAAAAAGTATGAGTGAACCAAAAGAAATAAAAATGGGTGTTATTGCTGACTTATGGCGTGATATCTGTAATGACTATTTGTACTTTTTTTGTGAAAAGCATAAATTCAGATATGACGATACAATGTGGGTTGCAGACAACCCAGGTACAGTTGTTATGGTTGCTGACATGTACATTGATATGGAAGATATTCGTTACGACATCGATAACAAAGTGAGAGAAGATAAGTTCGAAAAGTGGTACTGGAAAAATCTAGAACTCCACGAACTTGGTGTAAAACACTGGATGAATTATTCCAGTTATTGTAAAGGTGCTCCAGACGAATGGACCGAGGAACGTATGAACAAGGCACGTGAAATGCGTAAAGGCATTCATGAACTTGAGGAAAATTTAAGAGAACTAATTGAAGAAACAGGACATGAACCAGAATTTTAATTATGGAAAAAGATGTTAAGATAGTAAAGGAATACGATGTTCCACGCAGTAAACAAATAGATGTATTGTGTGGAATGGCAGACGAAAAGGATAGTTTCGGTATCTGGTTTGCTGCTCATATTAAAACACCAATCCTGGTATGGTGGAATGATCTAATCAATTGTATTAAAAACCATATTCTTTTCCACCAGGAATTGAAGAAATGGAGAAGTTGGGATTACCATTATCAAGTGGAAATGTTTTCCTTCTGTTTAAGACAGATGTCTGATTATCTTTTTAATAATGGTCACGAGATTTATGATACCAGAATTAAAAAAATTAAGGCGATCAATGAACTTGCCAAAGAAATTGAGCGTGACTATGAGGCTGATGTACGTGAACAATTACGTAAGGAAACAAAGGACCTTGAAGAAAAGGCTACAACTCATGTAACAGAATACGAAGATGGTAGTATTGGTTTCGAAGAAGTTGAAAACGAATACAGTAAAGCAATCCGTGAGCGGTATAAGAGATACTTTGACGAAATTAAAGAGGCGCGTGAAAAACACTATGATAAGATATTCAAACTTATCAAGGGGCAGGATAAAGATGAAATAAATCAACGTATTGAGAATTTCGTTGAACATACCGTTTTTCCAGAAAAAGCAGATAAATGGTCTGTTGAAAAATATCGGCAAGAATTATACAACAGGCTATACGACGGTAGTGGTATAGAAAATTGGTGGGATTAAAATTATTGGTTCTCGTTTGGGAACCAATTTTTTTTTTGTATAATTACTAAAAATATTGATAATATGACAAAAGATGAGTTAATAGAAAAACTAACGTATAGTGCCAACACGTATACATATGGTAAACTGTACAAGAAAACTATCTTCGGTGTTAAAGAAATTGTTGATGCTTATTGGAAAGGTATTGACGATACATTGTTAGCGCTTGGTTTAATTGATAAGCCAGGCGGTGAATACGTGGAAGGTAAGAAAATAATTGAATTTGTAAACGAAGAACAAAATGGAAATTGATCAAAAAGAATGGTTCAATTTAACAGAGGAGGAAAAAAGAAGAATAATTGACGATGCGCGTTGGATAATTGAAACCAATGAAAGACTTTCAACCGAAATACTTGAATCTGACGTAGAAAACAATCGAATCATTATTCATCTTCCAAAAGAAGTTGCTGCATTTATCGAAATGGAAGAGGGTCGTAGAAAAGCAGTCGAAGAAATGCGTAAGAAAAAAGAGGGGCTTGAAAGATTTCCAGAAGGTTCTGTTGCTGTATTGAATTTACAAAAGTTTTTCGACGACATATCAGATGTTGAAAAAATGTATTTATTCGAACAATATAGTTCAATAACATTCCAAATGGTTGAAAACACATTGAAAATGATTTTTGAACGTTTACAATATAGACACCCAGATTACATAAAATACATTTAATATGGAACAAAATAAATTAATGGAAGAAACACCACAGTATAAAGCCTGGGTGGAATGGTGGACAGAAATGAATAAAAAACTAATTCAAGAAATAAACAAAAATAATTCATTTGATAATAATAAACCAATAAGATGTTAAAGATTAACGAAGAAAACAAAAAATTCTGGGACGATACATTTGCTCAAGTCCCACCTACTCGCGACGAAGATTGTTGCTGTGAATGTTCAGGTAAAGACGATAGTGACGACGAAGTAGAATGTTGCTGTGGATGCTGCTGCGAAGACGAAGACGGTAATTGGAAGCCTGCAGTACCACTTGGCTACGATGACGACATGAAAGAATATAGTGCCGTTAAGGACCTTACAGAAGACGCAATTAAAAACAGGACTTACAGGTGCTGGAAAGTTGGTAGTTATCTTGTAGAATCATACTGTGAAAATCCTGAGGAACTACGTCTGTACGACGTATTGTTCTTATTTACCGAAAGTTGGGAAGAACCACTGTTTACGGTATTACTCACTGGCATTGATGAAGAAAACCACAAACTTAAAGTGATGTATATTGATAACAATAAAGACAAAGTTATCAAGGCTGATGCTAAATACACACCTCCAGTAAATCTTACTTTCAATGATAAAAGAACTCTTCCAAAGGAAAATAATTTAGATCCAAGAGGATAATAATTATGGTAATAGCATTAGAATATAAAGGATACGCATTATTCGATATTGAATGGTGGGTCCACAAGGAAGATTCGTGCAAGACTGAATATTGCTGGTATTCAAAGATTAAATCTCTTCCTTGTGTAGAAGGTATTACACGTTTCCTTCAGGATAAATTGAAAGACGATAATTTCAACGTAGAAGAGTTTATTACACTTTCTGAAGGAATTAGTGAACTCGCTGGTTGGTTATGGGAACTTCACAAGAATCACCCTGTGGATTTAAAACACGCTGAACAACGTCATTATCATGAGTTTGAACCAGAACTAATGAAAATAATTAATCAGTACTGTGACAAGTACGGATTGGAAAAACACGTAGATTAAATATGAAAGTATTTTTTGATACAGAATTTACTGGTTTACACAAAAATACAACGCTTATTAGCCTTGGTTGTGTAGACGAAGACGGTAGATCTTTTTATGCTGAGTTTGCCGATTATGACAGGAACCAATGCGATGACTGGATTAAGAAACACGTATTGAAAAACCTCAAGTTTGACCGTGGTGATAGTATTGTAGGTCAACTTAATTCTGATGAAGTAACTGAAATTTACGATGACAAGGAACACGTAAAAGAGGCCCTTGCAGAATGGTTGTCAGTATATGACGAAGTTCAATTAGTTTCTGACGTATGCCATTACGATATGGTATTGTTAATTGACTTGTTTGGTAGTGCATTTGATTTACCAAAGAACGTTTGTCCGTCCTGTCACGATATTAACCAGGACATTGCTGAACATTACGGTTGTTCTGAAAGAGAGGCGTTTGATAAGTCTCGTGAAGGTATCTTGGCTGATTATGAATTGGAAATTAGTGGGGACAAACATAATGCATTGTATGATGCGAAAGTAATTAAACGTTTGTACTTATACGTTTTAAAATAATTAATATAAAAAAGTAAGAAATGCAAGTAAATGTTAGTATTGACATCGATGAGGCTTACGACAACCTACTCGGTGAACAAAAAAGAAATTTCCTAAGAAGTCATATTGTTGAATTAGGCTTTGAAGAACTAATGGAAGCAGCACAAGACGCAGACAGACTTCCAGATGTTAAAGTTATAATTAAAAGTGATCATAACAGAACACTCAAGAATGGCCCTGTATATGTTGCTGATAGTGAAAATAAAAAAGAAGCCGATCAAGGTGTTGAAGGTGAGGGTGAATACGCACCTGGAAAAGTAACAGAGCGTAATTTCACTCGTCCATACAAGAAGATGGGTACCGTTGAACCACGCTATACTGATAAATATAACATCGTAGGAGGTGAAATCAAAGACACAGCACTTGGTTTCATTTATGGTGCCATTAAGAAATATGGCGGTGATCTTCAATATGTTGATGATCTTAAGATTTATATTAAGATGATGGCCGATAGAATCGGTGACGAAACAATTAATTAATATGGAACTATTAGAAAATAACTATGGTAAGGTACGGTGTCGCACATGTGACTCCGTACTAAAACCTGGTAAAGAGGATATACACTCAAACTATGATAATGAATATTATGTAATTTGTCCAGTTTGTGGTCAAGATATTTGGTTTGATGGAAAGCCAAGTACTAATCCAGTTCTTAAACATATAATTCATGGTGGATTACCACATAGATAAGTTTGGCACAGTTTTTGTATATTTGTTGTAGTAACTTAAAAATTTAAAATAATGAAACATTTGACAGAAAAAGAACTTTTTCCAGGTAAAGCGGTTAGATACTATCCTTTCATTGATGGCGACGGTAATCCAGATAGCGAACCTAAACTTGGTATTGTAGCCAGTGGTCCTTACTATATATGTGGTAGTGTATGCTACAAACTCGCTGAGGTAAGTGCTGTAGTAGACATTGAAAATCTATTTGATGTATGGGACGAAGACAAAGTTAGTGAATAATATGAAACAAATTAAAGTAACAACAACCGCATCTGCAGTAGTAACCTTAGATGGTTTGGATATTGACGATGTAATTCAGCAAGCAGCAGACCTGGCACACGAGGTCCTGGAGGAACTGTCAATCTATAGACAGGAACACGATTTGGATCCACTTACATTCAGTTGTGAGGGAAGTTGCTGTGCATTTTTGGACTTAATAGATGATTAATTATGACAAAGACAGCAGTAATGCAATCGGATTTTAACATCACTGGAGAAATAGGTGGTGTTAAATATAAATATATAAAGATTCCATGGGTTGAACATCTAGAGATATATAAGTATTATCATGATAGTCAATCTGCGGAAAGAATTAATGAACGTGGTGGTTTTGGTGTAAGAGAAGCCGCTTATATGGGTTATAATCCTCTAGTTATTTGGGTAATTTATGATTACAGCGAAAAAGATAGTGATTGGACAAAAGTAGCACTCCTTTTTGATAAAGACTCTGATTTTAGATCATACCGTTACAGGGTTTTAACTGAAGAAGAATACAAAAGTCTTGATATATTTGAAAAAATTAAAGATACGTATGATAATTGAAAATGAAAATTATGTTAGTTTTGAAACAGCAAAACTATTGAAAGATAATGGATTTGATTGGTCTTGCCGAGCAAGATACGGAAGTGCTGGTTCTTTCTGTTATGAAAAATATCCGATTGAAGCAAGTGGATGTGAAATGCACAATTGTATACTTTGTCCAACTCTTCAAATGGCTAAGAAATGGTTAGAAGAAGTTCACAATCTTTTCATTACTATTGAAATAAAAGGTGATCCACGAAAAGAGGATTTCATTTATTATAAATGGTCTGTTGCAAAATTTTGTTGTGTTAAAATTGAAAGAATTGATAACGGTTTAAACACACCAGAAGATTATTGGCTTGCACCTGAGGAAGAGGATGAAAAACCTGAATATGCGTGTGAAGCAGCAATTAAATATTGTCTTGAAAATTTGATTTGATTATGATAGAAGAAGCATACGTTAGTTTTGAAGTGGCAAAACTTCTGAAAGAGAAGGGTTTTGATGTTGATACTCCAACAAGATATGCTATTGAAAAGGTAACAGAATCTTGGTATGATGATTATCGGGAAAGAGTTGTTAAATTCGATTGGGATAGCGGTTATTTTTTAGGCATAAATGATATAAAACACGATATTAGTGGAGATACTATATCTGCTCCTACCCAACAGATGGCAATGCAATGGTTGAGAAAAATGGGTTGGTTTATTCATATTGATGTCATTCGAGAGGTGTCCTGCTGGACAGCAGATATTCAAGATATAAAGAATGATGTTGCCATTTATGCGGTTGAAAAAGAATTTCCCAACTATGAACAAGCATGTGAAGCAGCAATTAAATATTGCCTTGAAAATTTGATCTAATTATGACTAAGGAAGATAGAGTAGAATTACAAAAGGCTGTATCTAATTTTCTTTACTCGTTTTCGAGCGAGGAAACACGAATGTATGCGCCGTGGGCATTTGATTCAACTGGTTTTCAAAAGCCACTTTCAATTGCTGAATTTGCGGCTACATGGATGGAAAGACGTTTGTTAAACAAAATTAAAAATAAAATAAAATGAAATTTAAAAGTCTAGAAGAAAAGTGTTTGTATTACAGAGGTTTAACTGATTATAAACTTCTGCCTAACAGTAATATTCTTGTCATGCTTGACGGTAAAAACTTTAGTCGTCTCATCAAGAATAACTTTAAGAAACCGTTTGATGATGATTTTATCAGAATGATGAACAACACGGCTAAGTTCCTGTGTGAAAACGTACAGGGATGTAAGTTTGCATATGTTCAGTCTGATGAGATCTCATTGCTCATTACCGATTATGACACACCAGAGACCGACTTGCTGTTTGGTGGTAGACTTTGCAAGATTGAATCTATTCTTGCTTCCCTGGCTACGTCAGAGTTCAATCGCCAATTCATTAAGTATCACTTGTTTGAGAAGAGAGAAAATTGGTCTGGTGTTGGTTTCGCAGGCCTTTCTGATCAACTTGATAAAATGAAGATGGCTCAGTTTGACTGCAAGGCTTGGACTGTACCTAATTTTAACGATGCATTTGCTTGGTTCCTATATCGTCAGATTGACTGTATCCGTAACTCAAAGCAGCAGACTGCTCAAACCTATGTTCCACACAAAGAACTGGTTAAAAAAGATACTGATCAACAAATTGCAATTTGTAGAGAAAAAACCGATATTGATTGGAATGATTTTGCCAACCAATACAAATATGGTAGATTTGTTTACAAGGTAGAAAAGGAACTTACTACTACTCTTCCTGACGGTAAGGAAATCACTTATTTCAGAAACAAATTCGAGGCTGTACCAGCGTTTGAATTGACGAAGGAAGGAAATAAAGACAAGTTTATCAATCTTATTTTCGAATCATGAACAGTGAACAACCAACATATTATCAACCGCTGACGCTTGAAAAATTGAATCAAGCGGTTGCAGAACTCGCTAGGCACCAGGCTATTCAAGAAAGAAACTTTGAGGCCTGGTACCAAAAAGCGTGTCAGATGAACCCAGACTTAAGAAAACAAGTTGAGGCAGAAATTCGAAGAGAGGTTAGTAAGTGGCGTAATGATAACTGTGATTTTGAAGTCACTGAAAATCAAATAAGATCTTATTTAAAAACTAAACTAAGAGAACTTAGTGTATTTACAAGTTAATTATGGAAAACGAACACGTTGAATTTTTTAAGAAATTATCAGAATATAGGAAAGAATGTGATGAACATTCTCCTGATTCATTTAGTATAGTTGCTCAGGAACTATACGGTATGAGTGTAAAAGAAGCCCAAATGCTTTTTACGAAGTATAAGAGGATCCTTGCTGGTTGGTGGGATTGGGAAGAAAATGAAGATGAAGGTATTGAAGTTGCCACAAAGGGTAAAGCAGTACTTGAGCATTCATTTAAACTAACTCCTTCCAAAAAGTGGGATGGTATTAAATCATACCTTGATAGTGACGAATACGGATATAAAAACCACATTGCTGTATGGGTTAAATATACCGATAAAGAGCAGCCACAAATGCTTGAATTAAAGATTGATTCGGTAAAGAACCTTGCTATGATTCACGATTTAGCCGAAAGGGAAGACGTTGAGGTTTTATGTATTGTACCTAGTGTTGATAGTATTTCAAATTTACAAGATTGTGAAAATGACGTTGATACCAGGAATGGTAGAATGCGTGTATATGATGGAGACATTTTTGTTCTTTCCAATCATGGTGCTGATGACTATTGGAATAGACCGAAAGAGAACGGTGTATATGTATGTATGCACGGTGCATATCGCAGATTGCTTTACACTATTGGTAGAGGTTATGTTAATACCAGTAAGCAGCCTAACATAGCAAATAATAGTAGTCGTGATGACGATTATGGTGAGGTATTCACATATCACGAGGGTAAATGGAACCAGCATTTGCTTACTATGGATCACAAATGGAAACGAATTGGTAATATCCACGCAGATATAAGCCTGTTAATGGAAAAAAATTAGTATAATTATGACAAGAGAAGAATTTAAAGAACTTGCCGAGAAGAAATATCCAGTACAGAATGTAACTGTCAAAAGTAATGTAGGTGATTTTTATACAACGCATGATGTTAATGAATTACCTAGAAAGGCTTTTATGGAGGCTTACGAGATATTGTTACTGGAACATATGGCTGACATAGACAAGACCATTGACGAGACCAAGAAGTATATGCTTGGTAAATTGCCAAAATGGCACAAGGCTGATAGAGATATTGACACTGACATATTGGAGTATGCAATATTATTTAGACAGGATGGCGGAGATTATCCTGATTATGACACTGTTGAAGTAACCAACAGGTTACACAAAGGTGAATGGTATTTTGAATTATCTGATTTACAGAAACTATTAAAAGAAGAATAAGAATATGGATGATATAGACTGGGGAAGAATAATTACCGCTTTAGTCCTTACAGTATTAATAATCGGTTTAATTTGTTTGCTATTATGGTTAGCAAAATATCATCCAGTTATTTTAGGCTGGTTACTTGGAGCAGTTTTTGTATTTAGTTTATTTATAATAATTTACGAAGAACTTGACGATTTATGGTAAGAGTATTTTGGTTTTGTGTAGATAGTAACGGTGATGAGAAAATAACATCAAACCGTGATGGTTGGCAAAGGTTTTCACCATCTTTGTATTATGGAATATACAATGGTACTGTTGCTGATTTAGAAGAATTCCATAGGAAACAGCGTGCTGAAAAGAAGAAAGTAATTTCTTGGTATGATACACGAATGAAATATGACCATTGGGTCGAACTTCATGATGAAATTGATATTGAGGCACCACGTGAAGGTTATCATCCAGATTGGAACTATCTACCTAAGGGTAGTATTGAAAAAATAACAGGAAAGAAAATAACATGGGCCGATGAGCCTATTAAAATAGAAGAAGAATATGATAGCGAGAATTAAAAAAGAATTATGTGACCCAGTAAATGGGGAAGTAGTAGGTCCTTACTATCACTTGTATAAAGTAAAGGACGATGGAACCGAAGAATTGATCGAATCATTCAATGGCGATATAAAAGCAGCAGCACGCAGAGCAGAACAAATTGTGGACCTTGAGGCCTTGGATATAGCATATGAACAAAATCCAAATTGCTTTAGTTCCGTTGCATTTCCTCCTAATTATTATAATGTTAGAAGTAATGCGCCTGGGGCATTTAAACCAATTGAAGTTGATTCATACGAAGGTAAAGTAACTCGTGTAAACGAGGATTTCGTAGCGGTCAATTACAAGGATGAAACTGGTGAGAACCAGATATTCTATGCAAACCCAGGTAAATACAAAATGGGAGATAAAGTACAAATTTTAGTTTGGCCAACAGAATAATAAAAAGTTATGAGAAAGTACACATTATTTGAAGGTGAACTGTTAGACGGTTCGATTAATGAAGTAATTCCAGGATTAATTCAAACAGCAAAGTTGAAAAACGAAGACGTATTTCTTCGCTGGAATGGTGCAACTGTAAGAATTATGCCAGACTCTACCGCAGAATCTGTTCATCGTGATTATCAATACCTGTTACATGAACAAGATTTGTTTACTAAAGAACGAAATGGAGAACTTATTTCCGTTCAAGATTTAGCACAAAAAATAGCAAAAACATTAGTGAATTTATGAAAAAACGAAAACTTGAATACGATATTTGGGATTTAAATGCCGCTAAGAGAAGGGCGGTTGAAGAAACCGAAGAACGTCTTGCGTTGGATTGGAAAGATATCGAATTGATCGATTGTATTTTGAAAGAACTCAGGAAATATCACAAATATAAACACCCTTATTATGAGGATGTTTTAAGTGAATTTAATAGATACAGAAGAAAAAAATGATAGAAAATTTTTATATTATGACAAAATATAAAATTATAGAGCAATGAAGAAAGATGCATTGGAATATCTCGAAAGAGTTAAAGAGACAACACAGAAATCTCATTATGTACCTCACGGTTGGGGTATTGATGATATGATGGTACGTGAAAGTTATGATGTTCAATCAGTGCCATATGATAAGGCTGTATATGCTGTAGAAATTGCTAATAAAGGTATGACTGCACGACCAAAACCAGAATGGATTGACTACAAGAAGCAGAAACCTCCATATGGCGAAGAAGTATTAGCATATCATCACTTATGGGTCAGAGAAGATTCTACCCCTGATGGTATTCGTGTAGGATTTCGTTCAGAAGGAGTTGTTGATGATAATGATGATTTTATATCATCGTATTGGTGGAATTATCAAGAGTGTTATGTCACTATCAGTAGATTTGAAGTAAAAGACAATCTTTCATTCGACCAAAAACTTCTTGAATGTATAGAGCCAGAGTATTGGATGAAAAAACCGAAATTCTCTAAGAGTAAATAATTACCTAAAATATAAGATAAACTAATTTAATTTGAGATTATACGGAAACAAAATATAGATTATGAATTGTAAAATATGCAATAAAACAGAATATTGTGAGTACAAAAAAAGCGGTACTTTATGTCCTTACATTGGATTAGGATTAGATGACGATTATATAAATAGTCTGAGTACTTCGTCAGGTGATTTATAATCGTATAGTCAGTGGGAGAGCATACTCTAATATATTTTATCCAACTTAGCTTGGTGGAGTATGTGAATATTTTACCAAGCGATGCTCTCGCCACTGACTTTCTAAAGATAACAATTAATTAAAGATATAGCCAACATGTATATCGTTACCAAAAATTTTATATTATGACAAAAGATAAACTTGAAATACTAAATAGTTTAAAAAAACGTATTGAAGAATACGAACGTGCGCTTAAAAAACTCGCATTGAACGGTAGTAATCGTGAACATGGAATACATGATTATCAATTTGGGTTGCTTTGGGAAAATCCAGTTTCATTTGATTATGAGCGTTCCATCGTATTTGTTGATGATAAATTAACAAAAGAATTCACTGTAATATTAGAAAAACGGCTTGAAGAATTGAAAAAACAATTTAATGAATTATGAGTATAACTGGAATAATTATTTTATTTGTATACCTTTTTGGGTTTGCAATTTCTTTTTGGATATTAGCAGCATATATAAGAAATAATGCTGATTACATAACCTTGTCAGAATTAGTGTGGATGTCGTTTTTGTCATTATTTTCTTGGATTGTTGCGTTTTCATTGTATATGGCTATATATAGTGACAAACCAATTATTAAATTTAAGAAAAAACATTAAAATATGGTAGAAAAATTACAACATATTACGTTTACTGGTGTCGACGGTAAAACCGACCTTGGTAGAATGTATGAAATTCAGGAAAAGTATCCACTTGTAGAGTGGGGCGTTCTCGTTGCCAAGAATTGGAGAGAGAACGGTAATCGTTATTTCAATCCAAGTTATCTTAGTGCATTAGACGGCACTGGATTAAAACTATCTGCACATATGTGTGGTAGTATTGCCCGCGCTGCAGTACAAGGTGATCTTAACCCATTCTTTGATTGGAGTAGAGGATATTGTCATATGTTTAATCGTTGTCAATTGAACATTTCAACTTCAAAAGAAAACCCTGCAATTTTCAAGTATGAAGGTGATATATCAAATTATTTCAATGAAGTAATTCTTCAGCAAAAATCAGTACGTGACTGTGAATTATATGTTAAAAGTAAACTACACAGAATCGACGAAGCAAGGAAAGATGGAATCACCTGTCTTATTGGTGCCGTAGCATTTGACAGGATTACTATGCTGCTTGATGCGTCTGGTGGTCTTGGTATTGATACACCTGTTGAAGTATATCCTAATATAGATAAAGTTGGATATGCTGGCGGTATGAATGCATATAACGTTGCTGATAAGTTGGAATATCTTCTTACCAATGACGACGTTCATGATTTCTGGATTGATATGGAATCTGGCGTACGTACAGATGATTGGTTCGATCTTGACAAGGTTGAAGAGGTCCTTGAAATATGCCAGGGTGTAATAAATAAACACAGTAATAAATAAAGATATGAACGAGAAACTGGATATTAAAAAGGCTCTTGAATTATCTTGTGAGATATTTTTAAATCTTGCCAGTCCTAAGATGTGGGGTTTAAAACCCGAAAAGGGTTGGTGTAGACCTTGTGTAATTGAACACGAGGGTGAATATTACTGTTTAAGAAACCCGAACGAAGAGGTTTATTTCGAAGAGGCTTATTCTGATTTTACAGAAGATATAAAAAACGGAGTTTATGTTCCGACTGGAATAAAAGTAAATGAATCATATTTATAATGGAAAAACCAATAGATAGACTATACAAATTTCTCCAAGATAACCACCCTGGTTATGACGAGTGTATGGTATGCAAATGTAAAGAAAAAGATTATGAAGGAAACGATAAAATTGAATACCTAATAATCGAAAAACATGAATGTGCTAGTGGAGATTTATTTCTCATTAACACACGTTTGTGGTATGATTACGATTTCAAGTGGAGAGACGGAGATCCTAATTGGGAAATAATTTTTAAAAGTAAATAATATGAAAGTAAGAGTAATTACAAGAGGTCCATTATTTTATTCTCAGTATTACAATGAGGATAAATCAAAATGGTGTGAAACACATAGGCACGATGGTGCTTCTATTCAAAATCAGTTTAGTACGATACAGGAGGCTATTGAAGAATGCAAATGGTTTGCAGAAAATAGTAACCAACCTAAAGTTGTTTGGGAAGGAGTAGTAGCATGAAATATACAACATTTGAAATAAAAGAAGTGGAGATAGACGTTGATTTTCAAAAGATATACGACTATATCTCCAGTGAAGATCACACAGATGATATTAATATCATAGGCGAAGATTTCGGTGATAATTTCCAACACTATATGTGGCAAGCCCTTGGCATTGAAATGGATAATGGATTCCTTGGTAGAGTACCGTCTGAATTTGATGGTCGTTATCTTGAACTCAATGATTTGGAAGATAAAATCTGTGACGATTTCTACGAGTGGTTAAAAGAAAACAAGAAGTAATATGGAACGAGTAATAGCAGCAGCATATAAGGTAAAACCTGAATTTGTATGCCATAAAAAACATGGCATAGCCAAGGTTGGTACTAATAGAACTGAGGTGGATGATATCTATCAGTGCAGAATTGGTCGGCACCACGCAGAGATACTTCATATATTTGGTAAAGAAGTTGATCATCATACAGATGGATTCTATACTTCTTATGGTAGATATGTAGACAGAGAAGAAGCGGCAAAGATTGCTATTGCTGCAGGACAAATAAAAGAATGTCACTATTGGGGTCATAACAAACTTGATTCCAGTGACCTTTTTGATTTAGATTACGATGGTTATCCAATAGAATTTGATGAATAAATGAATTATGAAAACAAGTGAACTTCAAAACGAAACCAGTTCTTTGATAAAAGAACATAGCAAATTGTATAAATTAATTGACGAAAAAGAAGAAGCCATTACAGTTAAAGCAAGGGAATTACTAAATGAATTGCGTAAACTGGATAATTGGGAGGTAATGATTGACGAGTGTAAAGACCACTATGAACGATTTCCTGACGAATTCTTTGATTGGTGTCATGTAGAATTTGAAAAAAATAAGGTTTATTTTGTGAAGAATTATAGTGATGACGATGACGATTATTATGTTCTTACTATTGATTTGTCTAAGCCTTTAGAAGATCAAATAAAGGAAAAACAAGAAAAGATAAAAAAAGACGAGGAAAAAGAAAAAGAAAAAATTAAGGCAAAAGAACTTGCCGAATTAAACCGTTTAAAAGAAAAATATGAAACATTACGATAGTATACCGAGAATACAAGATGATGGCACTTTGAAAGGTGAAATGGTTGTAGGTTATAACAAACTGGATGGCCAAAACTTTTGTGTAGCATATAATTGTAGAAAGAAAACCTGGGGTCCTTACGGTTCCAGGACAGTGACTGTAGATGAAAACTCTGAACAGTTTGGAGAAACTGTAAAGTTCTTTAACAACTCTGATTACAAGGAGATTCTGGAAAGAATTGTGAAGGAGTTTTCTGGAAAGGGTGACGTGTTTAACGGTGTTGATGAAATCACATTCATATTTGAATGGTATGGATGGAATTCATTTGCTGGGAAGCATAAAGAAGGTGATACGATGAACCTGGCTCTTATTGATGTATTCCTCAAAAAGAGAGGTTATATTGAACCAAAGAATTATGAAATGTGTTTCAGATATTGTGGTATTGAACTTCCCGATCTAATTTATTCAGGGCCGCTAAATAGCGAAATTATTGAAAAAGTTCAGAACAACGACTGGACACAACCTGATTGTTGGAATCCACACGTTCACGAAGGTGTTGTATTTAAAAGAACAACATTGCTTAAGGGTCAGCGTAGACCGTCTGTAAAGGTAAAAACAAAGTGGTGGATAGATAAACTTCATTCAATGTATAGTGAAGAGGAATGTAAAAAACTTGAGTAATATGACACCTGAAGAATTTAATACTAAAGTAGACTCTTTGAAAAAAGAATTTGACGATGTGGTTTATGAATATATAGATTCCAATAAAAAATATAGTATTGGTGATATTTTGAGGATATCATTCACTAAACGTGAAAAGAAATATTCATACAATTGTAAGATTGTAAACGTATATCTTAAACCAAATATGGTCGCATTATCATTAACACAATGGCCAACATCAACCATACACTATTTTGCAAGATATTGTTGGAAAGATAAAGAATCTGGAGATATTGTAATTGGTGACCATTGTCCGATTGGTTATCTTGAAGGTGGGCATATTATTTGTGGCCATTTAGGAATAGATATGGATACATTAAAAATAGAAGTTATTGGAGTAAAAGATTTGTAATATGGAAACACAAACTAGAACAAAGACTGTAGATTATACAGTGTACGTCGCAGAAGACGGTAAAGAATTTGATAAGAAGTCAGATTGCGAACTCCACGAGAAGTTCCTACATGGAGACGCAAAAGAATGCCCTGAATGTCACGGAAAGGGTGAATTATGGGAAGAGTATGAAGATACCAATTACCACACAGGAGCACCTGAGACATATACACGTTTTTATAAATGTCCTAAGTGCCAGGGTAAAGGTTATTTAATTAAGAAAGTTAAAACACAAACTTTTTGGGTATAATATGGATAAAGATTTTGAACAATACAAACAAGAGGCAAAGGACCGACTATTGAAAGCAATAGAGGAACAGGACAAACTTATCAAAGCAAAGGAAGAACTTATTAAGGAACTTCAGACTGACTTTGATAGGATTGCTCGTTTTCAGCCTGGTAGTTTTATTGTTAATGAATATGGGCGTGGTTTAGAACCAACTTATTTTCTAATTGTTGGTATGCCGATAATTGAGGCGGGTAAGATAAAAATACCAATTAGACACCATATTTATCCAATCTTTCATGGGACATCCATTTCTCTGAATATGTCTGGTGTTATTGATATGGTAGTGGCACCACTGGATAAGATGGATAAAATTAAAATTATCACCGCCCAAGAGTATTTTGAATTACAGAAGTCTAAATTAAAAGATGATTTCGAAAAAAGTATTCCTGCCTATGAAAAACGTATTGAAAACTGCAGAGAAGAAATCAACGAAATTAAGAAAGATATAAAACACTATCAAGATATAATTAAGGAATATAAATCGATTGATTTTGACACGGTGTATTCCGAATATATTGATAAATATTTGAAAACTGATAGATACAATGATGCGGTGTTCAAAACTAAAAAATCAAACTATTGTGATTCATATAGATATAATATAGATTTAAATGTATAACTATGATAATCGTTAAAGATTTAAGAGTACACAACAAGTACAGATTCACACATTTGGGCTGTTGTGAGTTCATTGCAGAAGGTAATGAATTTAAATGGACAACTGTAGGATATAATGAAACAGTTGCCGATGTTATTTGTCCACAGTGTGGTAAACAATTTTATGATAGTCCAACAGTAATACCAGAATAATTATGGAACAGTTTGTTTGTACAACAATAGAACAGAGTAAGGCATTGCTTGACGCAGGCCTGGACATTGAATCTGCAGATATGTATTATCGTTACGATTATAACGAACATACCTGTGAAAACAGTGTACCAAAAATACTTGAAGTATCAGTATGGGATGATCCTAATTGTAAAGATATACCAGCCTGGAGTGTTGGTAAATTGATCAATCTTATGCCTGATACAATGTATGGGCCATATCCGCCCGATCATTCAACGGACCTTATGATAAATAATAAGGTAGTTAATTACTTTGACTGGACTGGAATGCAACATGGTCCCGATTTTACTGGCGGCAGTTTACGAGATAACTGTGTAGAAACAATAAAATGGCTATTAAAAAACGAAATCATATGACAAAGACATTTAGACAATTAGAACGAGGTGATAAGATTTTAGTTAAAAACATAACAAAACATGTACCTTGCAATGTTACAATAGACGACCATCATTACATAACGGAAGTTGTTAGTGAAGATAAAACAATGACTATTGACACATTCTCTCATTATGATAATGGTCTTGGAGGTAAGTTGGTAGAGTTTTATGCATATCCTTATTTAGGTGTAACTCTCAGATTTGAAATGGCTGTAGACGACTTAGATAAAACAGAAACAGAAAAATATAAAATATTAGACATATGACAAATCAAGATAAAGAACTATTATTGAAAGACCTTTGTGGAAGGTTGTATTATGGCGTTAAATTTCACTATTTCTCAGAATTTGCTGATGGTGAAGACCCAGAATTTGATAATACTATCGTAATGATAGATATGGCTGATGAGCAAATCCTTGACGAAGACCATGAAGATTATATTCCAATCAGACAGATAGTGCCGTATCTCCGTCCATTATCTAGTATGACTGATGAAGAAGATAAAGAATTTGCTCTTCTTCAAACTGACTTTTATGTTGATGGGTTTCTTTATCCAATTGCAGCAGTAAATATGATTAATTGGCTTAATAAACATCATTTTGACTACAATGGATTAATTGAAAAAGGCTTAGCATTGGAGGCACCTAAAGATATGTATTAATTATGGAAAAAGAAAAACAATATTTTAAGACTCAGATTACACGCAATGGATTAGATCTTATCGTTAAAGATATGTCTGCTCGTATAGCATACGGAGTAATGGTTTCCGATGTACATATGGATGGAGATGTATTAACCTCGCCATATAAATTGTGGGATATTATTATTGATGACTGGTACGATGAAAATTTTGATAATTACCAAATGTGCTATCTTCGTCCCATGTCAAGTATGACAAAAAAAGAAAAAGAAGAGTTTGAAAAAACTTGTTTCTTTTCCAATGAGATTGGTACTATTCAAACTATAGAAAGTGCTGATTGGTTAAATGCACATCACTTTGATTACCGTGGTTTAATTGAATTAGGTTTAGCATTTAAGGCCCCTAAAGATATGTATAAATTCGAATAATTATGACACAAGAAGAAAAAGAATTATTAGCAAAAGATATTTTTAGTCGTGCAATGTGTGGATTAAAGGTACAATATCATGGAGAAATATATACTTTGGGATATAACCTTTATCTGGAAGAAAGTTCAACAGCGTTTGAAAGTTATCCAATGAAATGTTTTCTAAGTAAGATTGAGGAAATTAAACCCTATCTTCGCCCAATGTCAAGTATGACTGAGGAAGAACGTAATGATTTTGAAGATGAATCTCATGGCTGGTTTTATGTTAATGATGATGGTGAAATATATCCTATTGGTCAATTTACTGATAGTGGTGAATTTGAAGATGGAATATTAGGTGGTATAGAATATTTAAATAAAAACCATTTTGATTACCGTGGTTTAATTCATAGAGAACTTGCTCTTGAAGCACCTGAAGATATGTATAAAACAAAATAACTATGACACAAGAAGATAAAGAACTATTATTGACAGACATTTGTGCAAGACTACCTTATGGTGTTAAAGTAGAAAATACAAGTTTTTCAGAATCACAAATACATACACTGTTCGGTAGAGTTTCTGATGATGAATTTCTGATGTTAGAAACATATAAAAGTGTTGGTGGTGAAGATTATAGAAGAGTTACCGATGATATACATTATACAGGTTATTTAGAAAACATTAAACCTTATCTCCGTCCTATGTCAAGTATGACTGAAAAGGAATGTTATGAATTGCATTTCATTAGAAGCAATTTTACGGATAATTGGAAGTACATCAAGACTCCGATTCCGTTGAGTATCGCTAACTATAATCAAGTCGATTGGCTCAACAGTCATCACTTTGATTATCGAGGTTTAATTGAAAAAGGGCTTGCACTTGAAGCACCTGCAGATATGTATAAATAACTTTTATTGATATGATAAAGACATGTTACTATGCTATTATAGATAAATGGTATGATACGTATATTGGCAATGACAACAAGAAACACCGTAAATACTATACTAATATAATACATTATATGGAAGGTGGATATCCAATGAAATACATAGAAAATATTAATAAACTACCTAGACATCAATATAGTTATATTTGGAGTTTTTGTCCAATTAAGTAAATAATAGATAGATATGACACAGGAAGATAAAGAATTATTATTGAAAGATCTTTGTGCAAGGTTACCTTATGGCGTAATGTTATATGTTGAAGGTATAAAGAAAAATATTAAGTTATTTGCAGTTGAAGATACTGGAATAAACGGTTTTCAATTTCAGTTTGTTAAACCATATCTCCGTTCAATGTCTTCGATGACAGAAGATGAAATAGAAGAATATAATAATATAACTCTTATTCATACTCCTTGGGGCATTATGACAGACAGAATAATCGAATTAATCAATTTTCTCAACTCTCGCCACTTTGACTACAGAGGACTCATAGATAAAGGTATTGCACTTGAAGCACCTAAAGATATGTATAAATTTGATTAATTATGAAAAAATATCACTCAAAAGGTACATGTTCTCAATGTCTTTTTGGTCCATATTATAAAAATGGTAAGAATTGGTGTACTGAGCATAATAGAGAAATTAAAAATCCAAATATAGAACATTGTAATCAATTTTGGAGAGGTGATTTTGCAAAAAGAAAATAATTTAAAAATTATGACACAAGAAGAAATTAAACAATATCTTAAAGACAATTTGAAATTGGGATATTTTAAATATAGATCGTGCGGTCAAAATTACATAGGTTTTAAACTTACGTTAGGCGAAGAAATAATCAGTGAAATTAGACCAAGTATAAAATCCTTTTTTTAATTATGATCACAGTAATAAATAATTACATACAGTGTGACGAATGTGGTAGGGATTTGGCATATGACAATAGTGATACCTATGAATCCTGGAACTGGAACCATAGATATAGAGTAATATATTTGGATTGCCCTAAATGTGGTAATTCTATTGCAATAAGACGATTAGAAGAAAAAAATGTATAATTATGTACAGAAAGTATGGAATAGCAATTTTACCTTGGAGAGGGGACCCAAAAACATTAATCGAATGGAGAAGTGAAGATGATGCATTCGTTAATGTAAGTGATGAACATTTTGGAGGTATACCAGAAGACAAGGTTGATTTTGATATTGATCACGTCGTAGATTTTCTATTAGGTGAAGGAAGATACCAAATGGGATTATACTTACCTGATGAAATATTAAAATTAATGAAACAAAGATGCCCAGAATCGGAAACTTGGTTGATGGGACAAATTGATTATATGATTAGGCAAAACAGAAGATATTATGACACAAGAAGAATTATTTGAAATAGTAGCAAAAGGATATGAAGCAGCATTAAGTTCATGTTTTGACGGTGGAGCATTATATGCAAGAGGATTTGTCGACGGAATGGCATTTCAAAAAGATGGAACCATTCCAATGAGCAAACTAGATAGAATACTTAAAGAAATAGAAGATAAAAAGAAAAATGAAAAGACCGAAGAAAATTGAAATTGGAGACACTGTTACGTGGATTAAAGAAAAAAGACACGTTGTATCATTCCTGGAAGATAATAAAGAGCCATTAGTTGTTTTTAAAATTTGGTACCCGTCTAGAGGGTGGAAATATTATTGTGAATATCTTAAGTTGTTCCTTTATAATATTTGCCTGCAGGAAGAATACACTAAAGCAAAAAGAAATAAACTTTACAAATTAAATGGATTAGTATATGGAGAATGGTAATGTAAACATAATGATCCCAGTACCAACAAAAGAATTTACTGAGGAATTGAAAGAAAAAAAAGGCGTTGATATTAATGACGTATTAGCCAGACTTGTGTATGACTTTCTGGATAACGTTAAAAAAGACAACCCAACTGAAATAATACAAATTAGTGTTACTGTAAAACAACTTGCCGAACTGGACGTTTATAATATAAATGCTCCAGCAATGATAACATCCGCATTTAAAAAAGAATTAGAGGCTTTATTAGATAGTTGTGAAAAAACTGATAAAAATATACATCAACCAAACGGTCAAGTAAGGTTTGACAAATTATAAAATGATCAAAATTTTTATAAATCATTTAAAACATTATAATATATGAATACATTTGAATTAATTATTATTACATTAGCACTTGTTTATGTTGTTTCTTCACTGTATTTTGCCATATCTGGTAGAGTACTTGCAAGAAAAAAAGAAAAGAAAGATGACGAAAGGTATGAAAATCAACATAACATTGAAGACCAAATTACTGTCCTTACTCAAAGACTGGGTGCAGTCCTAGCAGAGAATGAAAGACTAAATGGTGTAGTAAGAAGTTGGATGGCACAGGCAAATGATTACAAAATTAGACTTGATGCTGCATTAAAAGAAAAAGAAGGTAATTAAACAATGATCAAAGAAAGTGACTTCATAATTGAAGAATTAAAAAAGTGGGATAAGAAATTTGATGGCATTCATATTCGTTATGGATATGATAAACCTTCAGCGTATCACGTTATAGAAATATCACCCGAATCAATAAGACGTGGTGATATTGACTATATGAATACTGAATATAAGTTCTGGGAGAGGTTTTCTAAAATCTATCCTAAATCAGACTTGTTAATATCTAACCCTAATTATAATACGGAATGTATTAGTGAAAATTTATTATACGATAATTATTATGGTAGAGTTTACAATTAAATACGGGGAACAATGCCCGAACATTAAAGAAGTGAAAGTTACTTCAAGAGAAATATGCAATAAATGTAAACACAAAAAATATTCAACCAAATGTTTTGTTGTGTGTAATGAAGACAAGGATAGTAAATTTTTTTATTTATAATTATGATAGGTGTTTTATTTAAAGGTAATTGGCATCAGGGTTTCAATTCATTAATCGAGGCTGAAAAATATGTCCATGATAAGATTGAAAATCAAGGATATAAAGAAGAAGATTGGAGTTATATGTTTTATTAATTATGGGAAAAGCAACAAATCAAGAAGATTATATCAAGGGATATAAAAAAGGTGTAGAGGATGGTAAAAAAGACGCAATGATCAAATTGCAGGAAATGAATTTCAACGAAGGATTGCCTTCTAATGAGACTCTGTATAAGATATTCGAACTATTGGAAAAAGTAAAGAAACAGGATGCTGATTCTCATAGTTTGTATATGAACGCGTGGGAACATTATGCCAATTATATTACACAAAATTGGTAAAAAATACTAGTAAAATGAATACTTGGATCAGTTTGGCACGGTATTTGTAGGATAAAAGATGTGGGGTTGAATATACATTTCACTCTCGCATCTTTTGATTTAAAAAATATGTATTATCTTTGCAACAGAAAATTGAAAAAGGAATAAAATTATGAAATTTGGAAATGTAGTATTGTACAGTAAAGGTTGGTATCAACGTCGTGGTGATTCTGATAAGATATGGATGGATCTCATCCATTGTATCTCTGCAGACGGTTGGACATTGTTTAGTAAAAAGGATGTTGTTGCCTGGTGTCTCCATCGTCTAGACGAAATGAAAGAAGATGAGTTGCTTCGTAATAACAAGAATATGCTAAGTCTTTCACGTTTGTACGAGGAAGTAAACCGTTGTAAGAGTTTCTGGAACTACTGGCACCACGACGAGGAACTTTCTACTGATGATGCAATTATCGCTGTATTCCTTAGTACTGTTTCTTGCCTTGAGAAAACCTGTTTCAGTGAAGGTGTTCGTCCTAGCGAACTGGTTCTTCCTTTGACATACCAAGATGCGTATTACGACGATGGAAGATATAACACGGATCATAAACCGTCATTTAAGTTTGCACAAATGCATTGTGACGTTATGAAACGCATTGAAGAGTTTTTCCCTGACTTCAAAGAACAGGACCCGAAGAGTATCTATCTTATTGAAGATTTCGAGACTGTTGAGGGTAATATTCGCGGTAAAAAAATTGAGGACGTACTTGTTCTCAACGGTAGCGACAATCTTAACGATTGCATCGAGGTAACAGTCGGCGGTGATGATATCATACACAACAGTTTTGTTTTCATCAATAGAAAAAAGGCATATCTTGACAAAGGTATCTACGACCACTGTATTGATATTGATAACAATACTCAATATACTGTTAGAATACAGAAAAAAGAATCCATATGGGAGGATGATGAACCAGAATATATCATTCGTTCAATTAAAAAAGTAAAATAATTATGGCAAAGAAAAGAAAAAATAATTTAAACGAAGAGGTAGAAGAATATCTCAAGAAACATTGGACCAGAGTTCCTGACGAGCATTTGGTAGACGAACCTGTATATTTCGTCCTGGAAGACGATCTTAAGGCACTTGCAAAACACTTTGCTAACTGGGGTCGTAAACATGTCGAAATGGAAGGTGAGATTCTGGAAAACTTTGATGGCCCTGTTCTCGATTTCGATGAAAACGAAATGGCAGAGAAACTTGAAGTCTGCGGGTTTAAAACGTTTGATAAAGTAAAAATCACAATCGATAAGATATGATGGTAGACGAAGAAAGGCAAGAAATTGTAAATAAAAAAGCCGAAGAGGAAAACAACTTTTTTCTTCGTGCAGCCGCTGGATTAATTCCACAAGAGGAACACTTCAAGGAAGGTTTCATAAAGGGCGTAGAATGGCAAAAAAACGGCATTTGGAGGAAATGTGCCAAAGAGGTACCCACGCATATGGGCGAAGAAATAATCGTTCTGTGCCGAAACAAGAATAAACCCGATGGTATTTGGCTTTCTGACCTTATCCAATGTTGGGAAGGAAAGTGGGAACCGCGAGTTAACTATGAGACTCCAGTTTACTGGACATATGTTAACGACATACTCCCCGATGTTGATTAATTTTTGTATATTTAGATTGTCAAGATCAGTTTGGCACGGTATTTGTAGAATAAAAATAGTATGACATACGAAGAATACATATCATTTATTTGGGAATGTGTTGCACAATGTCCTAAGTACTGGCGGAAAGGTCAGTCAGTGTTCAATATAATTGACAAAAAGTTTGGTGATGTTGCCAGGAATGTTCAATACATTGACGGTATTGACTGCTTCCACCAAGACGAAATGATTGAACCATTTATTGCTAAATGTTGGGAACGAATAAATAAAAAACAATTATGAAACACGTTTATGTTGTTGTAAATAAAAGTATGATGATGCTTGGTGTCTTTACTACTTGGAAAAATCTACAGATGGCAATGGCCGCTCTTAAGGAAAGTGGAGAATCTAAAGCATACTATGCCAAAGTTGAAGTTGATACTTTCGATAAGTTGCTTCCTAACTTCTGGACAATGCACTATGAGAAATTAGAAGAGGTTGTATTTTAAATAAAGAATAAAACAATGATAACATTAGAAGAAATAAAGAAACTTAACGGTTTGTATAGCCTGCCGAAGTATATCCACGTTAACAAACATATACTTCTGGACTACCGACTGTTCTATGCACTTGCAGAACCCGATCCTGAAAGGGACTTCGTGTACGACTGTGATGTGTACCTCAATAAGTATGGTATCAATCTTCAGAGACCGTACGTATGGGAGCATTATCAGCAGAAGGAGTTCATTATGGCTATCCTTACCGAAAAGGAACTGGACCCTTTGATAATAATTACACACTATAAGGGTCCTATTGAAAGAGACCACTGCATCAATTACGTTATTGACGGCAAACAAAGATTAACAACGATCAAAAAATTTGCTCATAACGAATTTCCAATTCAAGTAGATGGTAAAGATTACTATTTCAAAGATTTTGATGCGGAATTGAGGAAGTTTTTTATCTCACGTGTAAACTATATGGTTGCCACCGTGTATTATTCTTATGATGATATGCCAATTACCGACGATATGAAGATTACTCTCTTCAATTTCTACAATTTCTCTGGCACACCACAGACGGAGGAACATAAAAATAAGTTAATCAAATTAATGAAAAAAGAAGATGAACCAGGATGTAATTAAAGTTACAGATAATCTGTATTTTGACAGTTCTTTCGTTGCCAGGAAAGTGGTCCTGGACTTACTAGAACGTCTCACGGCACATAATCAAGTTCGATTGAATGATCTCAACGGAAACGCTTCTTGTACGTCCGTTAGCGTAACTGACGAAGGTGTAATGAGAAATACTTGGGAGGAAAGTTATCACAATGGTGACATTTGGGATTTCAAATCCACCCTTATTACAAATGATGAAAACGATGTAAAAATCGTTCAAACAGCAATTAACTTAATTAAAATATATAAACTGTAAAATATAAATTTATTATGATTTATCTTATATTATATTTAGTTGGAAGTTTAGTTTCACTAATATGGATGTTAAAAATCACCAAAGAAGTTGAGGATGTTTTAACAATTAAAGACTTATTAGGCTTAATTTTAATATCTATTGCTTCGTGGCTGTCTGTTTTTATCATTATCAGGGAAGAATTAATAAGTAGAGGTGTTATTGATAAAATGCTTGAAAAATTAGACAACTGGTTAAATAAAGAAATTTATGAGTTCGATAAAAAATGAAAATGTAGCATATGACATTGAATGAATTACCAAAAGAAATAGTTATTGACGGAATTACGTACACGTTAAAAGGTGAAATTAATAATGATGCACAACTGGGTAAATTGTATTTTGTAGGGTATTATCCTCCAGAAGAAAATGGAGTACCCCCATTTGTTAAATCTGACAAAGCAAAACTCTATTTGATTTCTGTGGGTGGTTTTCGCGGTACTTTTAACACACCAGAAGAAACACTGGTTGATGAAGCGTGTAACGATATGTTAGAAAGGTTGCAAGGTGCCAGAATACATTATCCGTCGATAGACGAAGCATTAAAAGAAAAATTATTATAAAACAATTTAAAACTTATACAAATTATGATTTTTTGGGAATATTTTTTAGCCATGTTCTATGCAGCATGGGCTGGCGTTTGCATTCACTGGGCAATTGAAATGTTTGATAGTGAATCCTACGGATTTGGGGTATTAATGATTCTGTTAGCCTCTTTAACTCTTGCGTTATCTACAAACACACTGAATAGTGCTGTTAATCGAGCAATCGTTGAAAGTGTAGAAAACACACCTGTTGAACTCACGGATCCAGTACAGGTTACTGACACAGTTTATGACTCAACAAATGATTTTAAATTATGAAAACATTAATAATCGTTGATTTTCAATATGATTTCTGCAATCCCAATGGTACACTGTATGTACCTGGTGCAGAAGAAGCAGAGGAAGCAATTGTAAAACACATCAATTCTGATGAAGAAATCGGTGAGGTTGTGTTTACTCTTGACTGGCACCCAATCAATCACTGTTCGTTTAAAATAAACGGTGGTGAATGGCCTACTCACTGTCTCCAGTATTCTCAAGGTGCTGGTATATCTCAGAAAATTATGAATGCCTGTCTCGATCAAGGAATACCTGTTAAGTTTTTCTTGAAAGGTGATTTGTATAACGTTGAAGAATACGCCGCTTTTATTCATTCAACTCATTACCCATTTTCTTATCTACTTCAGGGAGTTAAGCAAACAGCATTTGTAAATCAAAGTGGAAGTTCTTACATCCGTTTTGAAAATAAAGAAATTGAAGTCTGTGGCCTTGCTGGAGACTATTGTGTGCGTGAAACTATCGACGCAATCAATGGCAAAAAACCAATAGAAAAACTGTCGGTTTTTATGGACGGTATCAAATCCATTGACGGTGGTAAAACATTTAATGAATTTTTGAACGAACATCCAGAAATTAAAAAAGTATAATTATGTTGACAAGAAACATTTATAATTACGAAACAGTCTTCAATGTAATGGTTGAAGAGACAGCCAAATATCTCAAAAAGAATGGCTTAAAAACTATGGTCCTTGGTATATCTGGTGGACTTGATTCTACTGTATGTGCGGCAATCTGTCACGAGGTAACTAAACGCTATCCTGAATTCCGTTTCATTGGTGTTAGTCTGCCTTGCACCAGTAATACCGAACGCGAAAATGACAGCGCAGAAATGGCAATGAAAGCGTTTTGCAATGAACGTCACACTGCTAATCTGCAGGGTCAGTACGAATCAATGAAATCTCTTTGTGAGACTTACTTCCAGTCCACCAATATTTCCCAGGGTAATATCAAGGCACGCCTTCGTATGATTTACCTGTACAACATCGCTTCTGTAACAAGAGGCCTTGTAATTGATACAGATAATCTTACCGAACACTATCTTGGGTTCTTCACGTTGCATGGAGACCAGGGAGACTTCAATCCGATTGGTGGACTTTGGAAACACGAAGTATATGCGTTGTGCCATTACTTGTTTACTGCTTATTATAAATCAGCAAGTTCACAGTACTATGCACTGAAAGCGGCATACGACATCACACCTACTGACGGTAATGGTGTTGCTGATGGTGGTGATATGGCACAGATTGCTCCAGGACATACCTACTTTGACGTAGATGATATTCTCGATACTTATCTTGAATATCGTGGGCACCACCCAGAGGAATACAATATTGCAATGGAAGAACTGAATAAAAAATACGGTGCAGATACCGTTGATAAGGTTCTTCGCAGATGCGATAATTCTGAATTTAAACGTAAACAACTTCCAATTGTAATTAGTAACGAACTTTATAAAAAATAAAATAGTATGCGACAAATTGTGACACATTTCACTGACAATGATCTCTATACATTCACTTGCCAGTATTACATTCTCCAGACGTATCCGCACGCTGAAGTACGATACACGTTCTTTGATCGAAATCACAGGGAATATCCTGAAGGTTTTGCTGCATTGCTTCGTGAGCAAATCGATGGTATGGCAAACGTGGTTATCACCGATGATGAAATAGAATTTATGAAAAGTAAAATCTATTTCTTGCCCGACTGGTATTACACGTTTCTTAAGGGTTATCGTTTTAATCCTCGTGAAGTAGATGTTACCCAAGACACTAACGGCCATTTGGACATTAAGATCGAGGGTAAGTGGTTCTCAACTATTATGTGGGAAATGCCTATCCTTTCAACTATCTCTGAACTTATGCACGAGATCAATGGAGACCTTGAAAAGGTTGACTATAACGTTGAATGGAAAAAGGCATATCAAAAGGGGATAAAAGCACTTACTAATGGGCTGTATCTTAGTGATATGGGTACACGTAGACGTTTCTCATTCGAAAACCAACGAAACGTAATCAGTGGATTGGTTGAGGCTTCAAAAAATCTAATGCTCTCAATGGGTAGATTCGTTGGTACATCCAACGTATGGTTTGCCAAGGAGTTCAACATTACACCAATTGGCACTATGAGCCACCAAATCATTTCTTTCGAGGAATGTGTAAGCGGCATTTTTGAGTGTAACCACAACGTAATGGAGAAATGGAGTAAAGTATATGGTGGCGACCTGGGTATCTATCTGTTCGATTGCTTTGGTTCCAACGTATTCTTTAATAATCTTTCCAAGGATATGGCAAAGATGTTCGACGGACTTCGTGTAGACAGTGGTGATGAGCGCGAGGAAACCGATAAGATTATTGAGAAGTATAAATCTCTCGGTATTGATCCTAGAACAAAATCAGTGGTATACAGTAACGCATTGACTATTGACAAGGCTATTGAACTCCATAAGTGGCTTGACCATCGTATGAAAGATAGTTACGGTATTGGCACCCACCTTTGTGCTGATGTAACCAGTACTGAGACTGGTGAGAAGTTCCCTTATTCCAACATCGTTATCAAACTCACTGGTATGCGTCTTAACGATCGCCGTGAGTGGCACGATTGTGTGAAACTGTCTTGTGATTCTGGCAAGATGCTTGGAAATACAGAAAAATGTGTATATTTACTAAACCAAATTCAGTAAAATATGGCTAGTATTTATGGTGGAAATATTACAAAATGTCCACATTGTGGCAAATACATCGAGTATTCTCTTTCTGATGTAACAACTGAGGAAAGAGGATACGGTGTTGCTACTTATGATGGGGAGACATATATGGCTAATATAATTGCATGCCCCAATTGTGGTAAAAAAATAGAAGTATTTTAAAACAAATTAATTATGGGAATAACTTATGAAAATCGTTTTGCTGATGGCAGCGTTTACGTATCAGATGAAAACGGAGAACACAACTTCCTAACTGAAGAAGAATACGAAGCATATAAGTCGGAAAAATTTGATAAACTTCCGACTATTTGTGATACCTGTATATATCACCTTCAAGCGGATAAGAAGAAATTCAAATGTCCTCTTGGACACGAAGGAGAATGCAAAGGATGTACTTATTATTGGAAGAATCCCGAAAATTGGAAAGAATGGTTTAAATACTATAAGACTGGTGTTCTTAGTAGATACTATTACCACAGAGATCAATTTAATCAGAAATTCAAATTGGGATTTTATCGGTCGTGGAGAAAATTCTTTTTCTATGGACCATCTTTGAAATATCCGTATTTCCAGTTTGTAAAACGTGTTCGTAATGAATATGAAGATGAGTGTAATGTTTACCAAATTGGATTTATTTCAAAAGAAAATAGTTACTATAAGAAAGCAACGTTTTTTGAAAAGTTCTATTATCCGCATTATCATTTTTCTAATGAACATATCAATTATGAATATGCGGTATGTATAGCAGATTACTATGTGACGACATTTAATAACATTAAGACAAATGATTGTATGTTTAAATGTCATGCAGGTGAAATCTATCAAGTGAGACCAGTAAGCAAATATAAGTATTACGATATTTTGCGGCCAACAAATGAAAAAGACGAATATGAAATTAAAATGAAGGGACAAATCCCAGAAAATGAGTTCAATAAATATTTTAGGTTTCTTAAACCTGGTGAATATTGTGAAATGTTAGAGAAAAAAACTAAAACAAATTAATTATGGAAGTAAAAGAAAAAAACAAGTTATACAGGGCGTTTGAACCTCAAGACGCAGAGATTAAGGACGGTTGTTATATCGTGCCTGTAGACAAGGTAAGAAACCTTTATGACGCACGTTATTGTGCTGTTGCAGGCTTTATCTATGCTTATGTGGACAACCAACTTTGTGTTCTTGCAAACAAACGTGGTAAAGGTACACCTGATTTCCAGGGATGCTGGAATTGCCCTTGTGGTTACCTTGAGAGAAGTGAAAGTGGCCAGGAAGGTATTGCTCGTGAGACTTTTGAAGAGTGTGGTATAAAACTATTGCCAACCGCATTCAGGGAATTGTATACTCAGACAAACCCTGCTGAATGCAACCATGGTAATGTGACCATCCATTATAAAGCATATTTGGATAAACAGGAACAAATTTCACCAGACTTGATTAAATCACTTAACGTGGTTGAAAAAGACGAGGTTGCTGATGTGAAGTGGATCCCGATAAAGGATGTACCCAAATATAAGTGGGCATTCGGTCACGAAGATAAGATTCTGAAATATTATAATCTATGAGAAACGTATTCTTTGATAATCCAGTACTAGATGAGAATGTAGCGGATCCTACTGTATGGAAGGACGGTGATACATATTATCTGTTCTACACAGGTAATTTCACCAGTCCAATATATACCAGCAAGGATATGGTTCACTGGACCAATACTAACCAATGTCCATTTGTACAAGAGACAATTGACCAGTTATGTGATATTGCCAGGGACTATGGTTCCGATCCTGTTATCTACGCACCTACGGTGGTAAAGAATGATGGACTTTATCTTATGTATATTTCCCTTACCTGGAAATGTATCTGTGTGCTTTGCTCAAGTAACCCGATGGGTCCATTTAGATTCTACAATAATTTCCCACACGTACTTGTTGACAAACATATATCTGGTATGGATATCACGTTCGAAGATACTTGTGTAGCCCAGGATACCGACGGACAATGGTATCTTATGTTCGGTAGCCACGGTAATCTAACCAGGACCAAACTGCACCATTGGGGTCTTAACTTATTAGATAAGAAATTCGATCATGTTGCTGGTTGTCCTAAGTTATTCCCACGATGGATTTACGAGGGATTATATGCATACTATCGCAATGGATATTGGTATCTGTTTGCCGCAAAAGGTAATTATACATCTGCTAAAGATCCGTATGAGGTCGTTGTAGGTAGAAGTAAAACGCTTGGTGGTGTATTCAGAAATAAATGGGGATTGAGAATGGATATGGGTTTTGCCACCAATATCTTGAAACCAGATTCTACCGATGTCTATTTAGGAGGCGGTCACACGGGCGAAATCTTCACAGATAAAGAAGGTAACGATTACATCTTTTACCAGCGTCAGAGGGCAAATGAAATGCATTTTCGGCCATTATTCCTGCAGAGGATATACTGGGATAAGAATGGTTGGCCATATTTCAAGGACGGAGTAACACAAATCACTGAAGTGGCACCAATAATTTAATAAAACTACGGCTTTTAGCAATAAGAGCCGTAATTTTTTTTTTTGTATAATTATATTATTGAAAATAATAAAGTAAAAAATCATTAAATTAAATGGGATTAATAAAATGGGAAAAAGGTTCACGTAGTCAAGAACCACGTAAACCGAAAGTAATTTTAAAAGGTGAATTAGTTTATTCATTTGGCAAGAACGGCCAGGGACTTAGCGATGAGTTACTTAAGATTGGTAATTTGATCAATATGTTATCAAATGAAAATCGTATCTATCTTACAGAGTCATTTGTCGATTCACTTGACGATGTGTATGATTTGAAATTTGATATTACACCTAAGGATGAAAACGAGTGGGTGTTTAGACACAATTTCACAACTGGAAAACGAAAAGACTTACTAGAAGTAGATGAAGATGATGAAGAACCACTTGATCGTGAATATGATGCATCACAAGATGAAGATCCAGGATGTGTTCCATATAATCCTGCAGAATATAACCCTGTAGAGGATCCAAACATTGGTGCTGCTAATAAAAAAATTAATTAATTATGACTAGAACGTTAAAAAAAGTAATAGAAGACGAATTACATAAACCATCACAAAACTGGTTTGATGAAGGTATGCTGGATGCATACATAGGTACAGACTGCAACTTTACAAAAGGTCAAAAAAAAATACTCAACAACGTTTTTGACGCAGTAATAAAGGGCATTGAGAATTGGATCTTAACAAACTATGCTGAAGGAATAGAAGAGTGGTTAAAAGAAGAGGTTGTACCATCACTTTTTACACGCGAAGGTAGAGTTGTGCTAATACCAAACCATGACGAAATGGAAAATAACGAAACAATAGAAGGATAATTAATTATGAAATCGTTAAAAGAAAGAATAAGTGACGAATTATATTGGTCTGAAAAAGGTCCACTTACTGGTTTTAATGACCAGTTTAATCAACAACAAATAGATATTTTAAACACTGTTCTTGAAGCAATAATCAGAGGCGTAGAACAATGGGTAACTAATGATTATTCTGTAGCATTAGAAGAATGGTTAAAAAATGAGTTTGTACCTGCGCTCTTTACACGTGAAGGTAGAGTTGTATTGGTACCAGACCACGACGAAAAAGAAAATAACGAAACAATTGAAAAAGATAAAGATGACGTACACTAATATGGATTTTTTTCACCCAAAAAAAGGCGAAGTTAGACATAATTTTTTTAATAAAAGAAAATTTGTTGATACCTGCCCGAAAGGTGTTATGAAATGGTGGATTAAAATGTTCATTAGATATGGTAATCCTAATAAAGGTTTATAATTGATCAAAATTATGGAAGATAAAGTTTTTAAACCAGAAGAACTTGAACAGTTTGTTATTGATCATGTTCAATCAAAAATTGATCATCACGAACTTCATCTGTTAGGAATAGACACAGTAAATTTCAATAATAAAAAACGTGAATTAAAAATATATCAAAACGCATTATTTGAAGGTATCATTAATGGTATTGCAATGTGTGGTGGTAAAGTAGAAGGAATAGATTATGAGTAAAAATACTGGAGTAATTAGTATCGGTGTTCGTACGCCGATTATCCGCGAGGGTGATGACCTTGCAAACATTGTTATTGGTTCCGTGAAGGATGTACTTCGCGAGAATAAAATGAAAATTGAAGACGGTGATATCATTGGTATTACCGAATCAGTCGTAGCACGTGCCCAGGGCAACTACATCACTGTGGATGATATTGCACAATTCCTGGAGGAAAATGGCTATCATAAAAGTATTATCCTGTACGGGCCACTTATGTCACGTAATAGATTTTCAATTGTATTGAAAGGTATTGCACGATATGCAGAAAAGATTACTATCGTACTTGATCCTGCTGGTGACGAACAGGGTAATCCTACATACGGTATTAATCCTTATACCGATATTGACATCCAAAAATATTACACGGAATTGTGTGATAAGGAAGGTTGTGTACTTCGTTTCGTTCCAAATACCGAAGCACTAATGTACAACCCGAAATTTGAAACATATATCAATGCAAACTGCAGACCCAAAGACATTTATCAGATTCGTACCTTGGCTGATATTATGTCAACTCCTGTCATACGTAAAGACGGTACTACATCTGGTTACAACGCAGTATGGGGTGTACTTGGTTCTAACAAGGCAACCGACGAAAAACTGAAATTGTTCCCACATCATGGCGATGCCCAGGAACTAGTTGAAGCAATTCAAAAATATTACCTTAAAAGGCACAAAAAGCACGTAGAGGTATTGGTATACGGTGACGGCTGTTTCAAGTCTCCAGAGGACGAAAATGGCATTGCTATTTGGGAATTTGCTGACCCTGTTACCTGTCCTGCATATACACGCGGTCTTGATGGACTTCCAAACGAGATTAAGATTAAGGCATTCGCCGACGATCAGTTCAAGGACCTTAACGGTGAGGAACTTAACGAAGCAATTAAAAAGGAAATCAATGATAACAGAAATCATGATCTTCTTGGTAGTATGAACTCCCAGGGTACAACACCTAGACGTTTCACTGACCTGCTTGCTAGTCTTTGTGACCTAATGAGTGGATCGGGAGATAAGGGGTGTCCAGTTGTGTTAATCAAGCGATATTTTTTAAAATATTGCGATGATTAGAGACAAAAGATAAAATAAAAAAAGAACTTTCTAAAAAACACGGAATACAACTTTATTATTATTCCAATTTAGGAATTGATTATCCTTATGAAGTGTATGAAAATATAAATAAAATGTTTAATAAAATTAAAAATTTATAAAAATGAAAATTAGTTTTAAATTATTCAACAAACGTCAAGAAGTTGAATTAACATTCGAAGAATTTGGTAAATATGTTGCTGCCGCGTATGCTTGCGACTATAGTGATGATGTTAAATGTAAAAAGTTCACGGATGAATTTTTGGATAAATATTCAGAAATTCCATTCACATACAATGGTGAAGAATATGGACTTGCTTTAATCATGTCAGATGATTCACTCGAAATACATAAAAAAAATGATGACGATTTTGAAAAATATAGCAATTTTAATTTAATAAACGAATAATGACAGATGCGTTTGGAAATGGTTTGTATCTAGGAGACATAGTATTTGTTTTTGGTTCACATAAACCAAATCGTCTTGTTAAGCCAGCATATGTAATACATTTTGGCGAGAAAATAATGTACGTTATTTGGTGGGATTCTGAAATTCCTGGACAATACCCAACACTTAACTGGGTACCAGAACTTATTGAACAAAAGAAATGGGATGAATTATACGAAAGAGCAAAAAAAGACGGAGTGTGTCAAGCAATACTCTTAAACAAAACATCCTCAAAGAATGTAGCAAAAATATACGGATTAAACAAATGACACTAGAAGATTTAATAAAAGAAAAGGCGGAGGTTGATGATAAAATTAAAAAGTTGTCTGAGACCTCCAACCAACTTTATCGTGAAATACGAAAATTGGAAAAGTTAGAAGTAGTAGACTTCCAAAATAAATGTATCAAGATCGGTCATACTGGAGTAATGTATGTAACCAGTCAAAGTCTATATGAGGATAATATTGAGTTAAAAGGCATATATTTTTACCTGGACGATAAAGATATGAAACGGTTTTTCAATGAATCCTGGCGTTTTCTTGGCCAAGGACATATGAGCCTTAATATCGACATTGATATAGCAACTAAAATACCATTGGAAGAATTTAAAGAAAGAACCACTGGAGATAAAAAAGACATATACGAAATACAATATGTCGATTTTGAAAAAGACATAGATGGTATGGCTGAATATTTTAAAGGTAATATGTCCATCTTCAGATGGATAAATGCACAACAAACATTTAGAGATTAAATAAAATAAAAAATAAAATTATGAGTACAAGAGCACACGTTATTATTACTAAAAAACAAGACAATTCAACAAATTTGTCAGTACACTTGAATCATCACTGTGACGGTTATCCCGACGGTGTTGGCAGCGATTTGGTATATATGCTTAAAGAATATATGCTTAAAGAAGCATCTAAACCCTGGGATCCAGAATCATTACAGAAATTTTTTAGTGAACATGATAGCGATTATAGAATCGTTAATTTCGGTGTACAATGGGACCACGAATATTTCTACATCATTGACTGTGACAACAAGACACTGAAATGTTTTTACAAAGGTATCACTGATCCACACAGTGATTACGATTTAACTGAAGCAGAGGAAGAGGAAATTCCTGATAATATCTTCGACGGTAGACCACACGGTGAATTCAGTCTAAGCGAAGTAGAAGATGTAGATCCTTGGGATGATGACGATGAAGTAGATTGGGGATGGGAAGTTTTCAGACGACAAACAGCACAAAAAATAATGGCTAATAATATCAAACTATCCGATATGGAGTATATGGTTGATGAGCAAGCCAGAAAATATGCAGCACAAATTGCTAAACGATCAATTATCGCTGCTGAGGAATTAATCAGAGAATTGCATAAAACAAAAAAATAAAATCGTATTTTATGAAATTTAAAAAACAATGTTTTTCGACAGAATTAAGTAAACTTTATGGCAGAGACAACTACCAATCTCATATCAAGGTTGGTAGAGAATATTGGTACTACTTTTCTAGAGACAAAGAATTTTCTGATGGCTGGTACAAAATTAAAGTAACATACGTTCGTAGTGGTTGTGCATTTTACGTTTTTTCTGATATGCCAGAATTAGCAGAGCGTTTTTTTCCAATTAATTGTTTCATGGCATCTGCATTGGTTTATGCTGACATTAATCCAATTATAGACTTGGAAGATTTTGGAACTGAACTGGATAAAAAGATGTATCGTTTCGATACAGAACATACCATTGTTTATAATTGGCCAAATGAAGAAGAAATCGAAATAGACGAAAAAACACAAGATTTTGATTTTGACTTTTTAGTTATTAATACAGTTTGCAAAAATATAGATGAATAATTATGACATTTCAAGACGCATTTAATTGCCTGATGAATGGGCAGAAAGTAAGATGTAAACGTTGGCATCCAACTTATTACATCGAGTTTGATGGTGGTGGAATACACGAGTATTCCAATGATGACTATTATAAAGAGCGCCGCTTATTAAAAATAGTCCCCGAATGTGAAGAATATTTCAGTGTAAATGATATACGAAATGAGTGGGAAATATATGACAAAGAATTAATGCCTTTAGTACAATGACACAGGAAGAAAAAAATTTAATATTGGCTGATACTTATCCACGACTGCTGTATGGAGTGAAAGTTTTGTATACTCTTACTAATCGAGTAGATACTCTCCTTTCAATAGAGTCTCCTGGAAATTATTGCATCGTTGGAAATGAAGGATGTTCAAGAAGAGATTGGTTTGACGACTACAAAGTATTTCTTCGTCCAATGTCTTCAATGACTGAGGAAGAGAAGAAGGAGTATGATAATTTGCGAGCACATATTTGCGACGATTATAATAGATACTGCTTTGACACGTATAAGTCTATTGATTGGCTTAATGAACATCATTTTGACTATCGAAATTTAATCGGAAAAGGGCTTGCACTTGAGGCACCAGAGGGAATGTATAAAAATAACTAAATATGGAGTGGTTTTATATAATACTAGTAATAGTTGGTATTGCTATAGTTATTACTATGGTTATTACATCTTTTATTGTTGCAATTATGATTGACGAAAAACGACCATATAGTTTAACAAGTTTAGCCAGAAACCTTTTAGAAGAACTTGAAAAAGAACGTAAAAATTTATGACACAGGAAGATAAAGATTTATTAATTAAAGACTTATGTGCAAGGTTGCATTATGGAGTTAAATTCACTTTATCTGGTGATAGCATCTATACGATAAAAGGTATTGATTTAATTGTTACAGATGAGGGTGATTGGGAATATGCAGTTACAGCAAAAGGCATTGAACCGATTGAGATTAAATATATTAAGCCTTATCTTCGTCCAATGTCAAGTATGATGCAGGGTGAATGGGAACAAATGACCGCATTAATTTATCCCTATGGTAGAGTTAACCGTAATCCAGAAAATAAAAATGAACTGCTATTATGGTTGAATAAAGAAGGAAATGATATGCCAATTTCATTTATGGATAATGTATTTTCATGGCTTAATGAACATCATTTTGATTATCGAGGATTGATTGAACGTGATCTTGCTTTGGAAGCACCTGCAGATATGTATAAATATGATGAATAGAAGAGATTTAATAACCATTTCTATAATCTTAATGTGGGGTGGTTTTTGGATATTTCTTGCAGATAAATTTTGTGAGAGTATGACATCAAACGAAATTATTGTAACATTTGCTTGCACACTATTGATGATGTTGGTAAGTTTGATTGTTCTGATAGTTTTGAGTCTTCTTATAAAACCTTTCGGAGAATGGGGTGATAAGAAACTAATTAACAAAAGAAAGATTACACATCGCAGATGACAACACCGTAGACCATGTTTGGAGAATTTCGTGTTATAAAGTATGCAGTACGTTTGGTGGGTGTTATAAAGAAGACATCGACGCTTGTAACCTTATGTTCTGTTTTTGGAATGAATTAAATGGATTAAAAAAATAAAAAGAAATGATTACAGAAGATTATGTTAGTTTTGAAACTGCGAAGTTGTTAATGGAGAGTGGATTTGATGTAGAAACATCTGCATCTATAAAAGTATTTGCTGGTCACAATTATGAAGTTAATGGTGAGTGGGTAACCCCAGAAAAAGATACAATAATTCCAACCCTTCAAATGGCAATGAAGTGGTTGAGAAAAATGGGTTGGTTTATTCATATCGATGTCATTCGAGAGGTGTCCTGCTGGACAGCAGATATTCAAGATATAAAGAATGATGTTGCCATTTATGCAGTCGAAGAAGAATTTCCTGATTATGAATCTGCATGTAAGGCTGCAATAAAGTATTGTTTAGAAAATTTGATTTAATTATGAGTTACGCTGATGAACATAAATGTTGTTATGAATGCCAACATTATGTTGGGCCAACAGAGAATGAAGAATGGGATGAATATGGCACAGAAGGAATGTGTCCATTTGTTGGTGTTTATATTGATGCATTTAGCAGTGCTTGTGAAGAATTTTTAGGATATGATTATTAATAAAAGATAATATTATGAATAACGAAGATTATGTTAGTTTTGAAACAGCAAAACTGTTAAAAGAGAAGGGATTTGATGAACCAACAGAATGGCTTTATGAAGAAGGTAAACCATATCGTATTGAAAGTGAAGGTTCAAATTCTCAATTATTGCCTGAATGTTATTCTGCTCCTACACTTCAAATGGCAATGAAATGGTTGAGGGAAAGGCATGAATTGTGCATAAACATAATTCACTATGTAATGAGTCCCAGCAACATAATCGTATGGGAAAAGAGCATTACTGACTTTAGTGGAATTTCTAAAAATATGATGTTTATAGAACTTGAAGGTGATGGAGTAATATATGATACTTATGAGGAAGCAGCAGATGCAGCAATAAAGTATTGTTTAGAAAATTTGATTTAATATGACAGACTACATAAACAAAGATGAATTACTAAAAGAAATAGAAAGACGTATTGAAGTAGAGATACCCTATGATGAAAACGGAGAAATTGCTTCATTTACTGGCCGTAACCATTATTTTACATTAAACTCTATAAAAGAGTTTATTAATTCAATGGATGTATTAAGTTTAAATTTAAATTTGTATAAACGGTAATCTTATTAAAAACTAAAAGGAGAATTATGACACAAGAAGATAAAGAACTATTATTGAAAGACCTTTGTGCAAGGTTGCGTTATGGTGTTTATATACATTTTAAGTCTAAATACAATTGCAATGTTGTAGTAGATAAGTTAGAAAGTCCGATTTATGTATACATAGAAACACATTTAGATGATGATGATGGTGACATAGAGGTGATTAAACCATATCTCCGTCCAATGTCAAGCATGACTGAAGAAGAAAGAGAAGAATATCATGGTTTGATGTGGACCGAGTACACAAAAGTTGGAGATAAATACTATAGACATACCATTGAATCCATTGATTGGCTTATTGCACATCATTTTGATTATCGTGGATTAATTGAAAAAGGGCTTGCTCTTGAAGCACCAGAAGATATGTATAAATTCGAATAATTATGAAAGCAACTGAACTTATGATTGGTGATTGGTTGAATGTTTCAAAATTGAACAAGCCAGTCCGTGTAGGTGCTGTATATCGAACGATGATCGTACCGAACCCAGACGATGACGATGTTCATGCGTCGATTGGTGATGAATATCTTGAGCCGATAAAGTTGACTCCAGAAATATTAGAGAAGAACGGATGGAAGCATGAATTTGACAAAACTGACTATATGGTTAAGTATGATCTTGGTAAAGAAGGAAAGAATTGTTGGATGATGTGGGCTATAAAAGAACATAACCTTGATATACAACGACAAGATGAAAATTTGGATATGTATAATCTCAAAGTGTCAAGAGTTGTAATTCCTTGTGATTATGTCCACGAACTCCAGCACGCTCTTAAACTTTGTGAAATTAAAAAAGAAATTGAATTATGAAACTAATAGACAAAGACGCTTTAGTAGCAGAGATAGACAAGAGAATGGAGCATTTAACTCCCCATGCAGGACAGGGAGTTATCTTAACAAAGGTTCTTAAAGACCACTATGAAGACTTGCGCAACTTCATTAACTCCATGAAGGAAGATCCTGCAAGTGAGGACTTGGAAGAAGAAATTTCTAAAACTGCGGAAGAACTTTTTGATGAGTTTTTCCCTCAAGATGGGGATTTAATTACACCATCCGATTTACGTAATGGGATCAAAAAAGTTGCCAAACATTTTGTCAACTGGCAAAAGCAGAAGATGATGAAAAATGCTATTGAATCTGACGTTAGGCTTGAAACACCTGTTGGCGATTATGTGTATGTTAGATGTTATGTAAAGAAAGAAAATCTTCAAGAACATGACAAAGTTAAAATAATAATATTAAATGAGGAATAATTATGGAAAATACAAAGAATGCATTTGAATTAACAGGGGAAAAGTATGGTATTGATTTAGTATCAGACAATGGTTATCCATGGGCAAAAGTTCTAGTAAATGAAAATCTTGCTCTTATTGGAATGTATGAAGACGGAAAAATAGAAAAAAGTCTTTTTACTATTGACAGAGACGAGGCTAAACAACTTGTAAAAGTCCTTGATGCATTTGCACATGAATGGATTTAATACAAAGAATTTCTTGATAAACTAATAGATTAAAATGAAAAAAGATAACAAAGAAATTGAGATTTATAAAGCAATCTTAAGACTTGATGGCATTGAAGAACCATTTCGGGAATTTGGACCGAATCACCCAAAAATTGGGGATTTTGTATCTCCTGATATGTATTACTCAAGCAACTTTATCTATAAACTGGAAAAACCAGGCTCAAGCAATCTAACAAAAGATGAAGTGAAATCTTCTTACTGGGAATGTGTCGGAATTAGACATACCGAATATCATAAGTATATGAAGTTCAGGTCTGTTGATAAGATAAATGGAAAGA
>Ga0310696_10000343_pt1 | contig 77372 bp, 50 predicted proteins | sample AusTroGonzalo_MG_4_FD_203885 | JGI IMG/M metagenome (GOLD analysis project Ga0310696, IMG submission 203885) | Bovine rumen microbial communities from tropical cattle in Woodstock, Queensland, Australia - Gonzalo_02 (v2) (version 2) | ecosystem: Host-associated > Mammals > Digestive system >...
CGGCTTCACAGCGTCTGAACTGCTGGCCGCGCGGAACTCAAGTAACGAGACTTTACGAAGAAGGTTCATTTGCATTGCGACTCACCTCTTTGTCCGGCATGACTCCCGCATTCGGGTCACCCCTCGTACGGCCTGCTCGGCCCTTCGGGCTATCCCCTCGCTTCGCTCGGCACCCCTGATTGACATCGCCTTCGGCGACTCCTCCCTTCGGTCGTCGGGGGATATCTCACTGCGTTCGGCGGGTATGTCCTAATCACATCTCGGTTTGTTTGTGATTCATGCTCCTTCCATCATGATAGTTCAGCCAAGCTTGACTTGGCGTACCTGACCCTTTTTTGCCTGCAACTTTCAATTTTGGCGGAATTACACCCAAACTGAAAGCGACCGTTGCGGATAAACCCGAAAAATGATATACTACACATGTTTTCAACTTTGGTGTAGAACCACTAAACATGAAAAGTAGGAGATTTCTATGATTATACAACGCGACATCTATCTTAATCGCTTGATTTCTGCCAAGCACGATGATTTCATAAAAGTCATCGTTGGAATTCGCCGGTGCGGCAAGAGTTATCTGCTTTTCAATCTCTTCAAGCAACACTTGCTCGATTCTGGGGTTGCAGAAGACCATATCACGGAGATAGACCTTGAACATCCCACACCTGCCAATCTCGTTAATCCGATTAAGCTCGACGAATACATCCGTTCCAGAATAGTTGATGACGGTCGAATGAACTATGTTCTTATCGACGAGATTCAATACTGCGGCAAGGCTCTGCCGGAAGACCTTGACATCTCCAAAATGCATCCAAATGACCGTGAGCGGATGTTTGTCGACTTCCATCGGGTCTTGAACGGATTGAGGACCACCAAGAATGTAGATGTCTATGTGACAGGCTCCAACTCTAGGATGCTCGCCACAGACGTCGCCACCGAATTTCGCGGACGAGGGGAGGTCATACAGATAAGTCCGCTTTCCTTTGCTGAGTTTGCACCGCTCAAGACTAGTGCTCGTGACTATCATGCCATGCTCCGCGAATATCTCATGTTTGGTGGACTTCCCGAATGCGTATTGAAAAATGACGAACTGCTTAAAAAAGAATATCTCGCCAATCTGTGCAAGACCATATACCTTAAGGATGTCCAGGAGAGAAACAAAGTAAAAAACACGACTCTGCTCGAAACGCTCTTTGACATAGTCATGAGCAATGTCGGCGGGCTTATGAACCCAACAAAGTTCACCAATGCAATTCAGACCGTGGCCAAGATCCCCGCCAACCATGTGACTGTCAGGAAATACCTTGAGTTTCTCCAGAACGCATATCTTCTTTACAAGGCAGAAAGGTATGATGTGAAGGGGCGGCATTATCTCGACTATCCAGCAAAGTACTATGCGGCCGACACCGGAATTCGCAACGTGCACATGAACTTCCGACAGTATGAGCCCACGCACCTCATGGAGAATGCGATTTACAGCGAATTGATCCGCAGAGGCTATGCAGTGGACGTAGGCGTTGCCACAGTGGAAACAATGCGTCTCGACAGTCGTGAAAAACGCCAATATGAAATAGACTTTGTTGTAAACAGATTTTCGGAGCGGGTTTACGTGCAGTCGGCATGGATGATCCCCGACGAAGAAAAACGCAAACAGGAAACATTCTCTCTTCGCCATGTAAACGACAACTTCCGCAAGGTGGTGATCACCGGCGATCCATATGAAAAGCCGTGGATGGACGACAGCGGCATCACATTCATCGGCATAGTTCCGTTTCTCCTCGACCCCCATTCACTGGAGACGCTGTAGCCCACCTCACCCAGAAGAGCGGTCGCCCTCAGCGGTGCCAGTTGCGACGGGCGCAGTCAGACGGCGGGGGAGCCGAAGGGGAAGAGGCTGTCGAGTATCTGCTCTGCGGGGGTGTACGCCTTCTTGCGGCTGTTGCAGTCCACGCCTCCTGCGCCTACACTGGAGCCTCGGCACGACGGTTTTTACCACCGAGGGGCAGGTCGTTTCTAGAACTCCATCGTCAACTCGATCTTGTCGATGAACACGGCACGCACGGACGACCGTCCCCTGCTGTCAAACACGCCCGGCGCAGCCCAAAACCACTGATTGTCGTTAGGCGTGAATTTGCAAATGTCATACCATTCGTAGTTTTCCGAAACCTCGGACGTCCTGAAACCTCGACTTCCCGCCATCTTCTTGGCAACCGGATCGTAGACGCCGGCGGCAAAGGCCGCGCCTTCGCCCGCTTTCTCGACGCGAGCACGCATACGAAGCCTGCAAACGACGCCATCGTCGTATCCCAGGCGGTTCATGAAGAACCTCACACACCAATCTTGGTGCGTACCAAAGAGCTTTAGTGCCGATCCGTCCGACGCCTTTGGATCATCTACATACTCTCCCCACACTCCCTTCTTGATGAGTGAAAGGTCCCTGTCCTGCACTTCGCCTCTACGAGCGCCACGGACAACGGATGGCACCGTCCCCTGTGCCAGCCTCCGCCATGCGGAAACACGGTCACGATGGGTGTTGTCCGCCTCGGACAGCCTGATATGCCTAGCCTCGTCCATGCGGGCAAGGAGCGAACGTGCAAGCTCTCTCATTTCATCCGCATGAGATAGATCGGCTTCGCGGGCAGACAGCCACAGCACCTTGTCGTTCTTTTCCCGCAGCCACTCCAATTTTGCGCAGTCGACGGAAAACGCCCCCATGCGCACATTGTAGGAAGTCGCCGGATCCCCGCTTACGACATTCATGGCCTTCGCCCATAGTCGGGTTGCGTGCGCAAAGAACTCGTCAGAATAGGGTTTGCGATCGTCGGGCGGGCAAATGCTCAAAGGCCGCGTCCCGTCCGCAAGCTTCTCGTACTGCAAACGGTGAACATAGCCGAAATAGGCACGGACATAGCCCGCCGCCCGACCGTAATAGCCACGGAAGAAGTCGTCAAGAAGGATCTCGGCCGGAACCTCCGGGTTCCACATCCACTTGGCAAGAAGCCATGCCTTGAGTTCGGCAAAATCGCCATGGCAGCCGTCCATGTCACCTTGTTCAAAGACGAACTTCGCGCCATTTCGCCTAAAGAACCGTAAATTGTCCTGCAGATTCAGCACATTGGCGAACGGTGTCGTATAGCCGCCGAAATCCGTCACGTAATCCCAGACATAAAGGTTCTCGGTCTGCCGAGACCACGAAACGATGTCCTCGCAAAGCGAGACGTTCCCCTTGTACTTGCTCGCGTAGAGCGGACGAGAAAAATCACATCCTATAGTGCTTACGCACGGGACAACATTGTGGCGCAAACGGGTTTTACGAGGCGGCTTGCGAGTGTAGTCATACGCCAGCGTCTCGATGAGAGCGTCAGGAAACTCTTTTTCCACGGCTTCTGCAATGGCATTGACAAAGCGGGCAAGCGTGCCCGAATGGGATCCCTCCTCTTCGTCGACTGCCTTGCACCTCTCGCATTGGCAGTAGTGCTTCCAGTCATTCTGGCTCACTCCGTAGAACTTTGCTCCCGGGTCCCTTCTGATGCGTTCAAGCACACGCTCGGCGACAATGCGGACGACATCCGGGTTTGTCAGGCACAGTTGCGATGGATTCTTCACCCGCCGACCGCCTTCAAGGCTAAAGTACTCGGGATGACTGGCGAAAAACTCGTCTGGAGGCATAAGCGTGTTGAATGTATGGCAACTGGCAAGCCCGCCGCCAAAACGGAACGGCATTCCTCCGTATTTCTCCTCGGTCGTCCGCCAGCTTCTGCTGTTGACGCGAAGTCGCGCGGCAAATTCAGGATGCTCCAGGACATCATACCAGAACGGCTCCCGCATCTCGAACGACGGGATTTCGGAATGGTCGTAGCCGGCGGGGATTGCAATGACATCCTGCCGTGGAACCACCTGGTGCCAGGAGGAATACCAGCGGATGCCCGCAAACTTCTCGAGAAGCTCATACACTCCGTACAGGACGCCCCTTTTCGGCGACCCTGCGACAAGGACGTCCCCGTCGCGCTCGGCAATCCGAAAACCGTCCTCGCCAAGGGCGTCGACCGGTTCTTCCAAGACGCGTAGCGCGGATTCGCCGACAAGGACGGACTTCATCCCCGGCACCACGGCAGAACCGATGTGCATCCGCACCCCAGTTGCCTTCTCGACATAGTCGCGAAGCTCTTCTGCCGCGTACCGTTCGCATGCGGACGGCGTCTTGGAGATTACGACGGTGCAAACAGGCGGACGACCGCGTTCCGCCAACACCGCGCCTCCTGCCGCCGTCAGGCCCAGGAAAGACGCCGACACCAGTACCGCGCACTTAAGCGTCATGTGTTCGTGCCTGTGCAAATCAGAAGACGATAAGACAGAATCCGTCCCCGCGGACCACGAGGCTGCCCGAGCCAAGAATGCGGTTGCTCAAAAGCCCGGCCGCATCCGGCGAGGCAGCGGAATAAGTGCCGGGCGTAACGTCCTGTCCGTTCACCATGGCGTGCTTGACCGACAGCCTATAGCCAGCGGGAACGTCCACCTTGCCCACGCCGAAGAATTCTATGTCGGCATTGCGATTGACGGATATGTTCGTACCTGCGAACCTGAGGACCGCCGGCACTTCCGATTCCGCCTTGCCCGCAACCAGCCGCGACAAGTTTGGCAGCCGCGTGCCGTCATTGAACTGGATCGTACCGGCAAGCGCCAGCATGGAACCAGTCGTCCCGCTGACCTCTCCGACGCGATTCGAGAGCGTCACTGTCGCTCCCTCTACCGGCGATTCAATCGCCAGCGACACCTCGCCGTCGTACTTCACCGCTGGCACGCTAGACGAGCCGGAACCGCCCCTCAGAGTCAGTCTGGCCGGGCCGGAGGAACTTGTAAGAACGAGTTCGCGATTCTTTCCAAGATTGTAGCAGGCATAGTTCAGGAACTGCTGGTCAAACCCGTTTAGGTCGTAGCTGACGCGATTGTATTCCGGATTCCACCATAGCCGCATCGAGCAGTCGACGTCTATGTTGGCCGCGCCAAAAGTCAGGCTCGGCAGATTCCCGTCGCCTCCCGCGAACATGAAACCGTTGGAAATGCTTTTTACGGGACGCTCCCAGTAATGCGTACCGCTGTCCGCATAGACCTGCACCGCGGCGTTTATCTGCGGCGTCGCGCCTACGACGGCGCAACGCCCGTTTAGATTAAGGCCATTCCCGCCGGACAGCCTGGTGACCGAGTGCGAGTTGACGATTCCCCCTCCAAAGGCGAACAGGCCGGTGGTACGAATGCGGACCACGCTGCTTGATCCATAGAAGTAGACGGTCCCCGTGTTGGTGACGGCGCACGCACCGTCGACATTCAACAATCCCGAACCGCCATTGTGCAGCCAAAGCGCATTGTCGAATTCGCCGGAGACGGCGTACTTAAGTACGGGCTGCGTTCCAGAATAGCCGTTCTGACCCCAAAACACCACGGTGTTGTCCGTGCCAAGGCCCTTCTCATGGGCGACCCGAACCGACGTGTTGGTAAAGTAAAACGTTCCCAGGAAATCGCTGTTGTCGCCCGCAAGCACAATTGACGTCTTCAGTGTCGACGTGCCGTCGTATCCTACGTTCACGCCCCTGAGCTTGCCTGCGCCGGAAAGTGCAAGGGAAAGGTTGGCCTCCGTCGAAACGTTTGTCAGCGTCAGCACGGAATCCTTCTCGAGCAACAAGAGGCCGGACAAGGCATTGACAGACGCCAGGTCGGCATCGCCGACAAACACCTCGGACGCGTCGGCGATGACGGCACGGTCGCCAGCCCCCGGCACACGCCCTGCCGAGGCGCCGTCAACCTTCCAGTTCGATGCATCCGACCAGGAAGCGTCCGCGGCGCCACACCATACAAAGTCTCCTTGCTGTATGCTGCCGCCGCAGACCTCCAGCACGCCGTCACCGTCAATCCAGGAACATGCAACGACGCCATCGGACGCCGTCTGCGCGTACTTGCCCTTGGCCATGGGCAGGCCGTCATCCGTTGCGCTCGACACCTTCATGGTCAGGCCCGAGACAAGCTCCAAGCGGCCCACGCCCCAATGCACGAGCGACACCGAAGGGTTCAGCGTTACGGACGTCGACGAAACATTCAGCTTTGCGCTCTTGTCACCCTGCTCGCTGCCGATGACAATAGACCGCAGATTCGGCATGTTCCAGCCCTCTGTCGCCTTGAGGGTGCCCCTCGTCACAATCAGGGAGCCGTCAGTCCGGGACATCTTGCCATCCCCGTTCAATATCGACATCACCGTAGCGTTCGCCGTATTCAGCTCAAGCGAGACATGGCCGTTGAGGTCAGCATTGCAGGAAGCCGTACTGTTGTTGAAATAGCCCGTCAGCGACAGCGTCGCCGGCGCGTTCTCGCTCGTAATCACGCATCCCTTTGCCGTGTAGAGATAGTTGGGGAATACCTGACTGTGGCCGTTCAGGTCCATCACCGACTTTGCGCTAAGCAGATTGCAGCCAACTGTCGTCCCGGAGAAGAGGTTGTCGCCGGCAAAGGCAATCCTGTTGTTATTCTCCGACTGGATTCTAGCGCCCTTTAGCAACCTGAAGTTCGGCCCCAGCACAACCGTGCCGCCGCTCGACGAATCGTTGAATATATAAGAGTCGTTCGAGGACAAGTAGACCTCGCAGTCCAGCCAAAGCCGCCCTCCGTTGCCTCCGCAAGCCGCATCGAAGTTGTTCCTGCTTAGGGTTATTCTGCCGCGCTGGACGAAATCATGTGCACTCGCCATCGCTATGCGCGTTCCGGGCGTGCCCGAACACGTGAAGGAAACGGCGCCGAAATTGGTAATTGCCGAATCTGCATACGTATCCACCCTCAGGCCATACCAGGTCGACCCCGTGTTGCTCTCAATCGGGTTGCAGTAGTTTCCGCCGCCACAGAACGTATATGTCGCCGCTGCCTTGGTCATAACGTGGCTAATGGGGCAGGCGTTGCCGCCAACCTGGCCGCCCACGCTCCTCGGACCATAGACCGACACTACCACGTCGCTGAAGGAGAACGAACCGGCAAACTCACCATTGTCCTGGCGGAGCGAAACGGTCGGCGGCGTCGACAGCGTACCTTTGGCGCTGAACGTTCCGGTGCCGAGCAAGCGAGGCTTGCCGCCGTCGAAGTCGATGGAGACGTCCGACAGCTCCAGTTTTGCCGTCGCCCCGTCGAGCCTGACGAACGACACCGCCTTCAGCGCCGCAACCGACGCCGATGTAGACACCTTGACAGTCGTGTCGACCGGGACGACCGCCGTGTCGCCGTCCCCAGGCAACGTTGATCCGCTCCAGTTCCCCGGCTCGCCGAACTCTCCGTCCGTCGCCCCGGTGTACGTGCGCTCGACTGCAAGCACTGACGCATGGCCAAGCACTGCGAGCACAACAAGCAAAGCCTTTGCAAGTCTGCAATCACGATTATGACTTTTCATTGTCATTACCTCCTTGTTTGTCAATGGCTTTCTCTCCATTTTTTCCTTTCTTATTTCGGTGTTTTTCAAGGCGCGACATGACGTCGCGGCAGTTGAGAATCTTCTCGACGATGTCGTGTGGCAGATAGAAGTAGTGGTTTGAGCATTCGTAGCCTATGCGGCTGTCGGAGCGCGCAAGGTCGAGATGTCTGTGCGCGGTTTCGAGTTCGCGCCGTGCGCACGCCGCCATCTCCGCACTGTCGCTGCGGTTGCGAGCCATGACGAACATGCCCTGATCGACAACGGAACGGAAGTGGTTCTCTATCGCACGGAAAAGCCCCAGCTCGCGTCGTGCCGCCGTCTGTCTCTCGCCGGACAGCGACTCAACCAATGCCGCGAACTCGGCGTTGCCTTTCACGAACCCGTCGCGGACTTTCTTCATCTGCCCGAGCCAGACATCCTCCGTGAATACTGAACGCCACTTCTCTAGGTCGTCAAACGGATAGCCGACCATCGTGGCGTTCCATCCCGACGGCTCCAGATACAAGATATTGGCTGGCCCAAGCGTGTGGTTGCCTGCATAGATGGACGATATGTTGAATGGATATTCGCGAAAGCCGTCCGAATACGCCTTCCAGGCGGCACGGGCGTGTGCAGCGCCGTCGCGTCCGTAGAGCCGCTCCGCCAGGCGGTTCAGCAAAACCTCGGGCTTATCTCCCCTGCGGCAGTCGGAGTACAACGAGAGGTTTGGCGTCGGCGCGGATCCGAGCGACCACGACAACATGACTCCGTCGACGCCGCATTCCGCGAGGTTGCACGCATGCTCGGCCACAATGTCCATCACCGGCACATACGGAACGGCGCTCATCTCCCACGTAAGCGCAGCCTGCACCTTGGCGGCAGTCTTCATGTCGCATGCGTGAGCGGCGGACCATATCGCCTTCGCACGGTCGCTGGGTCCCGGTGCAGAGAGCGAATATTCGTTGATCTCGCCCTTGAATCCGCCACGCTCGAACGGTACCCCGATTTCGCTCACCGACATTATCCTGCATGACTTCTTCGGAAGATGCGACACGATGTATTCGCGTTCGTCCTTCGGCCAGCCCCAGTCCCACGCAATCACCTCGGCGTTCGGATCCCCGGCCTTCACGCCCTCCCATATCGTGCGATTCACCTCGGCGACGATGTCGCCGACCTTGCGGTCTTTGCAGCGAGGACACGACTCGCGCTTCCACCGCGATGCGCAGTTGGTCAGATTCTCGCTCATGGTGATCGTGAAGACGCCGCCTAGCCCAGGCACCTGAGAGAAAACCTGGCGGAGGGAGTCCCTGATCCACCGGCGCGTCTCGGAATGCGACGTGCAGCGTGCATAGCCCAGCCCGTCCGCAGTTCTTTTCGCACCGCGCATCTCCATGCGCCCAGGCTTCTCGAAGAATTCGTCGTCCTGCGCACGCGGCTCGTTCATGTAGAGGTACACCTTGATTCCGTACTTCGCGGCGCGTGCGACGAGCTTGCGCAGGTTGGCGATGCGCCTTTCGCTGCCTTCGCCGAATTCGGGATAGAGCGGGTCTTTCGCGAGCGTGGAGAGGACGGTATGCAGCCACACGGCGTTCACCCCGTTCTCCGCAAGCCTGAAGAGAAGCCCGTCTGGATACGACCCGATTTCATTGTCCCAAAGCGGATCGCCGTAGTCGGCGAAATACGAGAAGATCAGCCGAAGGTCGAACGTGGGGGCGTCGGACGGGATGAATCTCGTCCCTCCCAAATCGGACGGCACCTTCGACAGCTCCTCGACAAAACTGAACCGCGGATCCTCTGGCGCCATCGGCACGATTCCTTCTTCCTTGAGGGTCTTTGCGATCTCCTGCCGCCGTGCGCGGCCTTTCGCCGCAGTCTCCGCATTGCAGACAACCGGCGCACAAAACGGTTTTGTGTTGCCGAGCTTAACAAAGAGAAAATCGTCTTCGGTGAGCGAGTAGGCGAGCTCTGCGCGTGTCATATCCAGCATAGTCAGCAACTGGTCATACGGCAGAAGATGCCAGTTGCGCTTTACGACGGTGATGTATCCCCTGCGGCGCCAGCATGGTGAAACTGTCGGTTGCGGTACGGGCAGCGACATCTCGCGCGCGATGTCCTCCAGATCCGACTTGTCAGCACCGATCGCCTTCGCCATACGCTCGACGGATACGACTGGCCAGTTGCGCCACACGAAGGCGCTGAGAGCGTCGGGGAATGGCGCACACGTCACCGCAGCCTTCGCCCCGTCCTCGCCGGGAAGCCGTACCTTATCGGCTGCGTATACAGTCGATAAGAATAAAAACGCAATAGAAATTGCCACAACTAGCTTAAGGCATCTCAATCTTTGCTCATTCGGTGCTTTGTATTCTTCGAAGTTTTCAGAGCGCATTATACCAAAATAGACCGAACATTCATATTAACCAATCCGCACAAAGATGTTTATTTATGCGAAACGAGTTGATGCTCGTGTTCAGGCTTTACGTAGTAGTAGTCCCCGACAAGGTTTCTGAACGGCAGGGTCGAGAAGTCGTTGGTGGCCGTCCCGGGGGTCATGCAGAATATCTGCGTTGCGGCAAGCTCCGCCGCGCCGGGCCAAAGGTACCCCTGCTTCACCACGACTACGCCGTAGTCCTTCGCATCGACGCCCATCGCGGCGAAATGCTCCTTCATCGTGAACGACGTGCGGACGGACGCGAACACGACATCGACGGAACCGACGCGGAACAGGACTCCTTCGCCCGACTCCTCTCCCACAAAACCGAGGATCTTCGCCTTGTTCATGTACTTTCCATCAAGCACAACGTCGTCGGTGTACTCGTCGCTCTTGGGGATTGTAATCGTCGTGCGTTCGCCGGGCTTCATCGTCTCGAGCTTCACCCAGGCCTCGGGAGAGTATATCGATGCGAATAGTGTCTTTACGCCCGAGCCGAGAAGCCATTTTAGCAGGTACGCGCTCTTCCCGCCCGCGCCTGCCGTCGTGTTATCTCCCGAGTCGCTGACGAAGATTGGCTTCGGCTGCGTGCGCACCGCGTCCGCAATTCCATCCGGCGTAATGGCTGTCACCCCGAACTTCAGGTCTGTCTTATGCGCGTCGAAATAGTCCGCAATGGCCTTCGCCTTCGCGTGGATCTCGTCGTGGCCGGACGCCGAGTACACTATCACCGACGCGGACATGAACGGCGCATCGACCCACGGCTGTCCGTTGAAGACCGACGCCGACACTACGCGAGGGTCGGCGTCCAGCTCGCGGATCATCCTCAGCACCGTGACGTATGGCTCGACCGAGGTCTGCGCTGCATCCGCGAACTGTACGCGTATGCGGAAGAAGTGAGGTTGAGTTTTGCGACCTCCACTCACCAACTTCATCAACGCCTCGGCGGCGCGGCGCTCCGTGTCGTCGTAGTCGGTGTGCGGCGCAGTGCGGTAGCCAGCGATAGCCTGGACGTTCTCGACAAGCCCCTCGGAGAGGTTTCCGTGGAAGTCCTGCGCAAGCGCAATCGGGATCCTGTCGCCGACGGTCTTCCGCAGCTCCTTCACCGTCCATTCCTCTCCGCTGCCCAGCCCTTCCACGTACATCGCTCCGTGTAGGTATAGGTATATGCCGTCTGCGTCGGGATGCTTCGCGGCCTCTGCCTTGAAGTCGGCAAGCACCTCGTCGAAGCATTCCCGCGTCACCATGCCGGACGGCAGACTCACGGCGTACACCAGCGGCACGACCTCAAAGCCTGCCTCCTCGAAGATGTGCGAGGCGAAAAGCTTGTTCTTCGCCTCGTCTCCGTGCAGGATGTAGAAACTTTCCTTCCCCGCCTTCGCGCTCGAGAAGGTGTTCGATTCGCACTGAAACGCCCCGACGAGTATCTTCATACCCTCAACTCACTACTCTCAACTCATAACTCATAACTTTTCAACGGCGCTCAAAGCGCCGTTGAAAAATGCTCGTCCATCTTCGGGGACATCGGCTTGCATCCGTTGTCGGTGATGATGTACCCGGTCTCGATGCGCGCGCCGTTCCACTTCGGGTGGCCGAAGAAGCTGACATCCACCATGACGGTCATGCCGGGCGCGAGCACGTCCTCGGAGTTCGGGCCGTAGAACGGCAGTTCCGCCTCCATAAGGCCGATCGTATGGGCGAACGGACAGACGAGGTACTTGAAGAGGTCGTGCTTCTTGAAGTACTCGCGCCCGGGGACGTCTATCTCCCTGCCGGAGACTCCCGGCTTCAGCATTCCCTTCGTGAGCCACATCACCTCGCGCAGGTGGTTCATAGCGTCCTTCTGGTCCTGCGTGAATACGCCGTTCACGGGTAGCGTATCGCCGAACGTTCCGGCGTAGCCGTTGAATCGCGGCGCGATGCCGACCATGACGAGCTCGCCGTCCTTCATCTCCTTGTTCGTCGCGGTCGGGACTACGGCGTTCGCGCGCTCGCCGGAGCCGACGATCGTCGAATACGCGAAATTCGTCGCTCCGTTGGCGCGGCAGACCGCCTCGCCCGCGGCGGCGACCTCGTATTCGAACGCGCCGGGTCTTATCTTCGCCTTCATCGCGTCGTAGGCGAGGTCGCAGAGCCCGACGGCCTTCAGCATGTTCTCGCGCTCCCAGCCGCTCTTGAACGCGCGCATCGCCTCGTAGTCTCCCGTGATGTCCACAAGATCCACGCCGGCGAAGCCCTTCTGGAAGTCGAGGTACACCTGATGCGGAATCGTGTTGGTGCCGACGACGCCGATGCGCTTAAGCGGCATCCCGGCCTCGGACATCTCCTTGTAGAGATCCTCGAAGCCGATGATGTGCGCGTTGGGGTACTCCTCCTCGGGCACCATGAAGACCGGGAAGCAGCGAATCTTCTTTATGGCAGAGCTCTGTATGGCGAACGGCTCCGACTCGGGGCCGCCCAGGAGCCACGGCTCGCCCTTCGCCGGGACGAACACGGAGCCCTTCTCGAACTGTCCGCACCATCCGGTCAGGTACCAGCCGTTTGCGACGTTCAGCTCGTCGAAATACACGAGCGCGGCGTCAAGCCCCTTCTTCTGAAGAATCGCCTGAACTGCGGCGATGCGCTTCTCGCTCTCTTCCTTGTTGTAGTATGACATAGTCGTTAGTGGTTAGTCGTTAGTTGTTATTGGTTAGCAAGAGTAGCCCTGCACCGGATAATACGCCATGTCCTTGCGGCGGTCGAGGCGACCGTATACCGCCACCACCGGGACATCCGACTCTAGTATCGTAGCCGTCTGCCCGGGGCCGTTCTGCCACTTTTCGTCGCCAAGCGGAAGATCCATGCGAAAGCAGTTCACGCGGCGCGGCGGGACATGCAAGGTTATGCCCTCCTTCGGATCCTTGTCGTCAAATAGGATCGTAAGCTTGATCGTCGCCTCCTTTTCGCCGTTGTTGACGATCATCAGCGCCTCGTGCCCGAACGGCTCCGAATCTCCGCGCGGCGGAAGATCCCCGTCGGAGAACACCCATGTTTTCTTCCCTATTTCCATTCTATCCTCTCCTTCTTGCGTTATGGATTGAAAAAGACCTGCCTGATGACCGGCGTAAACTCGCAGTCCGGCTCGATGGCGTACTTCACGAAGCACGGTTTCGAGCGGCTCCACCACTCCTGCATGGCAGGGTATTCAGCCTGTCTGTCCATATCGGCGTCGAAGTCGTCACCCGTGTACTCGAAGTACGAGAAGACAAGGTCGCCGTGGAGGAATATCGAATAGTTCGTGACATGCGTCTCCCTGAGCACCTGCACGAGCCCCGGCGTCGGATGCGCATGGAGCTCGCAGTACTCTTCTATCTTCTCCGGCTTCAGCCTGCCCAGCAAGGCGTATCTCTTCATTGCACACTATCCTCTGACAGTTTCCTGTTCGTGTGCGCATTATAGCAAAGCCAGGCGGACATTAGAATCAATTTATCCGTATAACAATATTTATTTATACGAAACCGCATTGACGGCTCGCGCCGCAAATGGTACAATGTTCGCAATCCATGAAAGAGGCGAAGTCGATTCGTGTGCTGGTTCTCCTCAGCCAGACCCTGAAGGCCGCGCGGGACGAGATCTCGGGCATCCTCAGGAGCGCTGCTCGACGTCCCGACTTCGACGTGAGGGTTCTCAACAGGAACCTGCCGCTGAAGGCGCTCAGGGAAAGCATCAGCGCCTGGACGCCACACGGGATCATCACCGACAACCGGGGTGCCGTCCCGGCCATACTTCCGCAGTCGAGACCCAACTGCATCACCCTTAAGGACGGACGAACACGCCACATCCCCGTCGTATACCTCGACTTCGTTTGTCCGTCGGCTTCTTCCGTATGCGTCGACAACGCGGCGATCGGCGAGACGGCGGCCAAGTTCTTCCTCAAGCGGCAGTACGGCAGCTTCGCCTTCGTCGGGACAAACCTCAGCCACACGGCGAGCCATTCGCAGGATCGGTTCGACTCGTTTCGGAGCGCACTCGCCGAGCGCGGCCTTGGCTGCGACTCGTTCGTCATCGACGAGATCCACGCTAGCGCCTACATCGGCGAACTCGAGCGGCTGAAGGAATGGATCGCGGCGCTGCCCAAGCCTTGCGCGCTTCTGACGCACGCCGACGTCTACGCGCAGCTGGTAACCGACGCCTGCCACCTGGCCAAGGTGAGGATTCCCGAGCAGATCGCGCTCATCGGCGTGGACAATGAAACAGACATAACGGACAACCTGCGGCCGACGCTCACAAGCATCCTGCCGGACTTCGAGAACGCCGGCGCCCTGGCGCTGGAGACGCTCGACAGGCTCATCTCGTCCAGACGCATCCCCCGCACCCCGCTTCGCGTCTCATACGGAGTCAAGACGCTTATCGAGCGGGAATCCACCCAGGACACGCACGGAGCGAGCAGGATCGTCGACGCCGCGCGCGGCATCATGCGCAAGCGCTCGCGCGACGGCATCCGCGTCGCGGACATCGCACGGGAGCTGCGCGTCTCAGGCAGGCTGCTGGAGCTGCACTTCAAGACGGTCCTCGGACACAGCGCGAGAGATGAACTGCTGTCGCTTCGGCTTGAAGAGGCGAAGCGACGCCTGCAGAAGACGCGAGACCCGATAGACTCGATCGCGATGCAGTGCGGCTGGCGGACGCCGATAGCGCTCAAACTGCTCTTCAGGAGGCGGTTCGGTGTGTCGATGCGGGACTGGCGCAAATCGCATTGACCTCCTCCGCCCCTCCCGAAACCAGGAGTTAAAAAGGGTCAGACCTTAATTCTCACTACACCATTTTGCACCTTCAATAAGAACGGCGCCGACCCCTGCAAGTTCGTCTTGCAAAAGAGTGTCACAAATTCTGCTTTTATACGCTTTCATGTGCAAAGTATATCATATTATAGCCGTGCAGTCTATGGAGAATCCTCAAATTGTTGAGTTTACATTCCTTGATTTGTTGACTTTCTGTTCCTAGATTTGTTGGAATTCCGTTCGGCAGTTTGGCGAGTTTTCGACCCGTCAGTTGGCACCGCAAGAATTGTTCCGCACAACGTTCTCATTTTCCAGCTTCGCCTTTCTGTCAATACAAAAATCCGAAAAGCCAGAGCGGAATCTTGTTGCCGATGCCCGTTTCGATGTCGTCCGCCGCGATATAGGAATCCGGCAAGTCCTTTATCTGGTCGAACCCCTTGCCGGCACCGCCTACCTCGAAAAGCCACTTGCCGTCCACAAGGAAATCCCCCTGCGCCGGGTAGGTCACGTCATGGCCCGACGCCCGCAACTGGCTCAAGAAGAACGTCTCGCGCCGACAGCCCGTATCGACTTCCCGCGAAAGCGCATACATGAGATTCGCATTGTCGAGATAGATCTTGTCAGGACGCGACATGTCCTTGAGCGAGACCTTTTCCGTCGACAGGAGGCCGAGGAGGCCGCTTCTCGCAAGCGCCTTGAGGATTTTGAGTCCTTGATTGCGGTCGGTTTCAAGTTCACGGTAGAGAACCGCCATCTTCGGCGTCTGCGGCACGGAATCGGCAAGGATGGCAAGCATCTTCTTTGCCTTGAAAACCGTGGCAGTGGAAACCTCCTCGATTGTCGGGAGATCAACTTCCAAAACCTGATTCACGACACTTTGCAGCCGCACATGGAAACTCTCGCGGTCTTCCCTGTAGAACGGATAGTACCCAAATGACAGGTAATCACGGAAATGCTTCAAGATGCTGACGCCGCGCGTAATCTTCCGCGCAATCTCCCGATGGTTGACCAGGATTTCGTCGAGTCCGAACGGCGAAATGTCTTTGATTCCCTCAAACGCAAGATATTCGCGAAACGAGAGGCCATTGAGGTCATAGACGATTTGGCGGCGGGATATGTCCGCCCCTCCATAGTCGATCTTGAGCATTGACGAACCGGTATAGGCGACGGACAGATCGGGAAAGAAGTCCGCAAGGTTCTTTATGTAGGTCTGCCACGGCTTGAGGTAGTGGACTTCGTCGATGAACAGGTGCGTTCCGCCGCGCTTGCGATGCCACTCCGCAAGGTCTATAAGAGAATTCCTCGAAAACCACAGGTCATCGAGCGAGACGTACAGTGCCTTTTCGCCGACACCGCCAAACTCCTCGCGGACATGCTGCCTGAGAAGCGTGGTCTTGCCGGTTCCGCGGCCGCCCTTGATGCCGAGAAGCCGGTTTCCCCATTTGATTTTGCCGAACAGATAGCGATGGAAATCAATGGAAACCCTGTTGACAAGGTAGTCCATACGCTCGATCAGCGGTTGTACGTCTTTATCTTCCATAATCACCTCCAATGTTTGCAGACATTGTTTTCGCCCCAAAAACAATGTTTCAAAACATTGCCATTATCTCATATCCCTGCGCCGATGTCAACAGCCGACCGCCTTCCGCAAAGTTTCGACAAGTCGGACTTGTACCGATCCCAGAAGATCGGCACGGAGGGTTCGATCTTTTTCGCCTGGCTCATTAAGCGCTCACTTCCATCGTTGAACCCAACCCATTCGACAGCGTCTTTCTGCCGCACGAGCGCCATCACCTTGTCGACGCAATCGCATTTCGGCTGGATGGAAAGTCGTGCCTTCCGTTCTCTGAGAATGAGGTCGGCTCGTCTTCGGGCCGCCTCTTCCGCACTTGTCTTTGCGCGTTCATTTTGTTATCCTTTCAATGCTGCCACGTATTGGAGCAGGCGGTCGCTGCAAGGTTGCATCCAAGTATTCGGGGTCTTGCGCCCCCGAGTACTATTCCTTTTCAGGGAACGCGCAATATATTACCGACGCCAATGGGACCCCGAAGCTCAAGTACTGCCTGCCGCTCGAGAAGAAATTCCAGAAGACATGCAGCGAACTCCAGCGCCGCTTCTACAAAAAGCTAAAAGAAAATTGCGTTTCGCGTTATCTTGTAGAATTGCACTGATTTTCATCAAAAACCGCAACCGTCATTGGGGTCTCTCCCCAAAAATCCAACGCCCGACAGCGACACAGCCGCCGCTGCTAAAACTGTTACGATATTATGCATAACTACCTCCCGTGTTTGTCCCCATCGGTTTTCTTCTCGCCGTCACACCCCTCCGCAAGCGGTTCGGATACAACAAAGCCAGCAAACTTCCAGGCGGGAATATCATCAAGCATGACGCGGTTTCCGTCAAGACGTCCCCTACAGCCAAGAAACGAGATTTTCGCATATTGACGATCCAATTTGACAATAGGCGAAAGCACCTCGTCGGAAAAGCAATTCCATAGGCCGACCGCCCTCTCGCCGGACGACGACTCCTTCGTCATCACATACAGGTCGGGATTTCCGTCTATAAAAGCCGGCAGACACTGCCCCGAAAGCTTCTCGACCGCACGTCGCAACTGCCTGGCGCGCGGATATGAGCGGCTCATCCCCTGTCCGTTGAAATACGCGTCGAAGGAAAAGACAAAGAACTTTCCACCGCTGCCGTTTGTGTAGAAATACGACGCAGGGATCCTGTTACGCCCAACGTCCAAGAAGTCACAGTCGAGCAGGAAGCTGCTGTCCACCTCGCACGAGGGATCAAGCGTCAGCCGTCGCGCCTTGAAACCATCCTGGCATACGATGTCTCCGCCCTCGAACAGTTCGCGGCTAACGTTCACCTTTTTCCCGCCGAAATCGCGTATGCCCACATCAACACCCCTGTCGGTAAGCACCCGCGCCGCCCACACGTCGAGAATGACGCCGCGCTTCATGTCGGCCTCCGTCAGCGCAATGGCATTCGGTCCAAAGGAAACGGAAACAAGCCCTTCGCCTTCATATACGGTCGGGATGCCGCAGTCAGACATCATGTGCGCAGCAGCGGGCTTGAAGAGCCGCCAGAGGTAGTCGGGCTTGTCGCCAATCTCCTCGGCGTTGTCCGTCAGGTCGTCGGGCACGGTCATTCCGGCAATTTTGTTCTTCGCCTCTACAACGCGCACCCCAACCGACCGCATTCCGGCAAAGGCCTGATGCACTTCCGAAAGCAACATCCTATCACGTTCGTGCCGCACCACATACCCTGGCTCGTCAGACAGCCTCGAATGATAGTCGATGCCATATTTCATTATGCCGGAGAACCGACCGTCCGCGCGAAGCGCAAGGTCAAAAAGCTCAAGGTACGACGCCGGGCAGTTCCAACGCGGACGCGGAAATACGTCGCCCTCGCCGACAACCTCGATGTCGTCGGCGCACCAGCTACGCTCCATACGTTCATATTCAAAGATGTGCTGCAGACGCTGCTCCCCCTCCTTGTCGTGCTGAGTCGCCCAGTACGGAGCGCCGATGAGCCGAAGGAAAGGACGGTTTTTCCCCGCCAAGACGCGAACGACTGCCGTTGGGTCTACGCCGTCAAGATCCCACAGCGAATGAACGGCGCACAGCCCAATTCGAACGGACGGATTGACCTCGTCCGCCGCCTTGCGCAAAACTGCGGCGAATTCAAGCAGGGACTCTCCCTTCGTCGCCATCCATGCATCGCGATAGCGGTTGGGCCCACCCGACATGACGCTTTCCTTGAGCATGGAAGGCGTGACTTTCTCGCCAATGCGCCGACGCATCCTTTCCATGTGCCGGTCGCAGCAGCAGAATATCTCGCTGTCATTCTTGAAAATGAAACCGAAGTCATCATCAAGCAGCACCATATCGACGCCCGTGCGCACGAGGTCGGCTACGTATTCAGACGCCATCTTGCGGAACGCTGGATCGAGCGGACACGGATCGATTTGGCTCCGACATCCATCAGAGCCTGTCATGGGCGTAAAGCCCCTCATGTCCGTGCAGTGGAACGACCACGTCCATGCGCCGACCTCAAGACCCTCGCGCTTGAACGCCGCGCAGTGATCCTTGAGGAACGACATAAGCCTCGCACGTTTTTCAGGCGCAGTCTGGTAACGATCACATGCCAGCAACACCCGCGAAGCGTCAAGCCGCTTCACGTACTCCATGACAGCATCACGTCCGCCCTGCCGCTCCATCTCGCCGCAAACAATGGGCACGGTAACGCCATATTCGGGAACCGCTGCCCGTGCCGACGCCAAGACGGACACGGCTAGAAGGATTGCCAAACTGCACTTCGCCATGACTACTTGAAGGACAAGACGAAGCCTACGTCATCGCCAACAACCGAGATGTTGTCGAAGAGGACGCTTCCCTTGTCGGCTTCAAGAGGCTTGTCGCCGGTAGTGCCACCGCCGGCAATGCCGATTGCGGAAAGCCCAGTCGGATCGTTGTACACAAACGTTAGGCCCTCAAACGTCTTGACAAGCGTGCCATTCGGTGAACTTTCGGTTGGCTGCGTCGTTCCCTGATTGTATACATCGAGCTTCCACGTCTTTGCATCCATGTCAAACGCAGCAACGAACCGGTACCAGGACGTGAGATCGACATCCACCGAGTCCAGATGCTCGCCCGTGCCGTCCTTTGCAAACAGCGTCGCATGGTTGTAGAAGTCCATCTTCTGGATTGCGCCGGACCGCGCAAAGCCAAAGCATCCCAGAGCAGCATCCGTAAAGGTGCGCAGCCCTGTCTGCACGCCGATCTGCCCCTGGGCATATTCGTCGCCGCCGACATAGACGCAACCTGGATACGTCGCCTTGTCGGTCATGCGACTCGGAGGACGAATGTCCGCACGGACAGTGACGTTGCCATTCTTCACGGCCTTGAACGCGTGAACGGCATGCGCGGAGTCGCATTCGCTCTCAATAGTTACATATGGGTTCGAGGCATTGCGGCGAACATACATGTCGCCCGCGCCAGCGCCACGGCGAATCCATCCGTCCATGCCGACGCGATCGATATTTTCGGCAAGAAGCTTTGCCTCCTGCACCGTCTGCACGCCATATCGAACGCGCCTGTTGAAGTCGTTCTGGTAAACGAGATCCCAATTCTCCCCGTCCGTCCCCTTCCAGATGCGGACATTGTCTAGGAGTGGAGCCGTTGCGAAAGTATTACCGATGTCGTATGCCTCAAACGAATAATGGGTAACAACCTTAGTGCCGTCGAAATCAACATTGTCAATTGAATAGGCCGGCGTGTCTGGAACAGCTCGGTCAAACGCACCCGAATCGGAGTCTAGTTCGTACATCTCGTAGCGAAGCTTTCCCGTCGAACGATTGCAAATCACCCTAATGCGATACCAAGTACTCGGCTTTAGCTCGGTATTAGTGTCCTTCACTTGATTGCCCGAACCTCTGTAGTATGGGAAGAACTTGGAGTTGTTCGACCACGAACTGGTTGTGAAGCCAACGCGCGCTGCGAAAGGTGAAAATGCATAATTGTCATAAAGACCCAAATAGGCAAGCCAAGAGCCGTTTCCGTAGTTAGCCCACTCCGACTGTGTTCGGACATCGCACTCTACTTTCATGTACTGCGTGTCAATTGCCGTGCCGATGGGGTGATTGATTCTGGCATAGAAATTAGCATACCCAGGCGACAGGATGAGCGCCAGCACATTGCCTCCGGCCCGACCAGTAGCATACACCTTGCCGAGGTGACGCCCATCTTTCACCTGTAGCCAATCGTCGCGTCCAGCCGCTGTAAGGCTTGAATATGGATTATAGGGCGCAAGATTCGAAGTGTCGTTTTGAACCGATGTGGCATAACCCTCCGCAAAGACGTATGTCTCGGCATCCGTCTCAACAAGAGACGATACATATTCTGCGCTCTTTGCGTCGGTGCCAAGCGTACGGACACGTCTTGTCGAGAAGTCGTTTTCATAGCAAAGACTGGATTCGTCGAACGACCCTTCCGTAGCCCGCCACCAGACACGGATGTTGTCAACCGCCGGGCAGTTTTCCGCAGTGACCGTTCCGTCCGATGCCGTCGACCTGTATGTGGCGGAGACCGTGTAGAACGCAATGGCAGAGATGGGGTCGCCGGATAAAGCGGGAAGATGCCCATTGTCGGCCGCGCCATAAGGCGCGCTTGGCGTTGCGGTTTCCAAAGTCGGCTGCTGTGTTCCCATGTCGTATGCGGTCAGCGCATAGGTTCTCTTTCCAATGTCGGCGTCAAAGACAAGACGGAACCAGTGCGTCTTGTCAACGTTCCCTGACTCGGGAATGCGCTCCGAATAACCCCAGCCGGAGGCACCTGTGGCACGCAACGCCGTGCACCCCTCCACAATGCCGAAAGTGGCGGCTGAAGGGCCCAGCGAATAAGTGCGCGGAGGATTGGCGGACTCGCGCAGGAGCAAAACCCTCATGTTCTCGTCTGATGCCGAGCCAAGGCTTGAAGGCGCCTTGAAATCGGCGGACACTCGCAGATAGCCGTTGCTGAAAGAGTTATAGAGCGGCTGCAGAATCATACCGCTGCCATACTGATTGTAATACGCCTTGAGGTTGGAGGCGCATGCGCATGGATTGTCCGAGCCTTCCATCGTCCGCACCCAGAAATCGACATATCGTCTCTTATCTGGTCCAACTGCCATAACCCAGCCGTCCTGCATCTTCGCAAGATCGCCATAGGCCGAAAGCGGCGTCATGTTGGTCGTCGTCTGGGAGAAGCGATACGCCAGAGGCGCAGGAAGCTCCGTGGAATACGCAGTCGAGTACCACTGTCCGCCGGGCATCGGCTTGACGCTCGTCCGAGTGGCGAAGTCGTTGATGTAGTGGTCTCTGCCGTAGCCAGCCGAGGCGAACAAGGCAGCCACAGCCGCCATGACGCAGTATATCTTGTTTTTCATTGATGTTTTTCCTTTCATTGTTTTCAAAGAGACTCTAGAACGTCAGATCCGATGCCCGTCGTTCGGAACGTCCACACGCCGCCATCCTCGGCACTCTTGCCGAACACCGAACGCCACCTGCCGGGCAGCTTGACAGACGCCTCCGACTCGCCCGGGCCACCGCCGATGAAGACGATGCGGTCACGACCACCGTCGTCGCGGAAACGGTAGACGCGCACATTGCCCTTCGCCGACATCTTGGCGGACGGAAGTCGCCGCACAGGCGTCGCGCCCATGATCCATGGCTCAAACGACTTGAGAAACGCAAACACGCGGCAGACTTCAGGCCAGTGCGCGGCGAAGGCGGTCTTTGCGTCCGGCTTCTGCTTCTTGCTCCATAGGTCGGTGAGGTTGTAGAAGATGAAGCCCTTGCATCCTAGTCCGGCAAAATTGAGCGCGACCGAGCGCATTTCATCCTCTGTCGGTGCACGAGACCCTTCCTTGCCGTATGCAACGCTGTTGTGGCACTGCGGAATCGCCCAGACCGGGTTGCCATCGCACCCGAATGCTGCCACGTGCTCTTCGCTCACATCCATCGCCATGGCCGTCTCGGCTGGAGGATTCCTGCCTACGGGATAACACGCCACTCCAAACACGTCGGTCGTTCGCATGTAGGCAGGCGCGACATCTGGCTGATAGACTTCAATGAACGTCGGATGGTCCGGGTCTAGCGCGGCAATCCTGTCGCGGCGCTCGACAAGCATGTCGGAGAACGACAGTTCGTCGTTGACATACCATGCGAGCAGGCCTGGCGCGTCCCGCAGGCCCTTCACAACCTTGTTGACGACGGCATCGCAGCCATTCGCGCCGTCGAACGAAGTCCGCGACCACTGGATGCCTGGATAGACGCTGTTGACGGCAAAAATCGTCTTGATGCCAAGGCCGTTCAGCCGTGCAAGGTTGCCGTGCATCTCGGCGACGCTGTTGCCAAGCCCTCCAAACGTGCAATATGAAAGGACGACGTTCGCACCGGATTCCAAAAGGCGGTCGGTTATATTCGTGCCAAAGCCGGAGCAGGTGTAGAAGCCGAGCGGCATGAACGGCTTGCCGTCTATGAACATCCGCCCGAGCGAATCGAAAGTAGTGCGGCGAGGCTTGCACCTCACGTTCAGCGGAAACGGAATCTCTGCATTTGCCAAGTCGTCCGTCGCGTTCTCAAAGCGGAAGACCAGAGGGCACGGGCCGTCCTCGACATTCGGCAGGGCAAACGAGCAACTGCCCGTCTCTTGTGCAACTCTCGCTACGACATCAGAAAAGCGTCCCTTTCCCGACACGACGACCCGAACGCCGGAAGCGAGGCGGAGCCGTTCGCCGTTTGCGCGTACAAAGTTGACCTTCACTTCATCGCCCGGAGCGGCGGTCTGGTTCAGTGGCGACGTCATTACCGCCAGGATCGGAGATACCGCAGGCTTGAACGAGATGTCGTCGAAATACACCTTGCCCTTCGACCCCGGGGCAAGCTGGCAGAACACCATGATGCTGGCTGCCTTCTCCGGCACGCGCGGAACGCGAACGACCGTCTTGTACCAGCCGAAGGCGTCCGGCTCGCCGCTCGGCGACTCGTAGAAATACGGATGGACGAACTTGCCGTCCCTGTCGTAGAACTCGACGCCGCCACGAACGCCTATCGGCCCCGAGACATCCACCGGCTTCGACCAGAACACAAACTCGTAGGAACCCTGCACTGCCGGAAAACTGCGGCTCAGTCCAGAGCCCTTCTCGCCATTCGACGCGACTACGCCGGCACCATCCGCACGTCCACCGTTCGGAGCAATCTCCGCATGTGCACCACCCATGCGTCCCCAGCCTTTCAACGATGTGCTGGCGAAGTCATCTGAGAAATCCACAGTCTCCCCGAACGACGGAAAGGTCGCCGACAGGACAACCGCCAATTGTACCCCCACGGCGGCTTTGTGCACTCTCAGGATGTCCATGTCTTCGTCTTCTTTCTTGTTTGTCCTTGTTTGTGCTACTACGGGCATTTTGATGTGGCAAGTATACCACACCCCCGCGCGGCGGCGCAAGCGCAAACATTCCATTTTAGATAACGCAAATGTTCCTTTTCAAGAAAGGATGGTTGCGTCGATGCCTGCTCCCACCTTAGATGTAGTCCAATATCTCTTCAACAGAGCAACCAAGGACATGTGCAAGTGAAACGACATATGAGACATTGGCTTTGAGAATATCCTTCTGCCCTTGTTCGTACTGCTGAAGGGTCCGTAATGGCACCTGTGCGGCCTCGGCCAGTTTGGATTGCGACAACCCTCGCCTCTGCCGCGCCGACTTGAGATTTGTCTCTTTCTTCCCCGCCCGGCAGACATCAACAACCTTTTCCACAAGCGCACGAACATCGCGCTCATGATAGGGCGAATACAGTCCCGCCATCCGCGAAGGCGGGACGTAACGAGTCAGTTCGCGGAACGAGAGAGACGTGGCCCATTGGCAGTGCGCCAACGCCCAGCCGACCCAATAATCCTTGCTCCGATTCATATTGTAGCGCGGTTGCGGACGCTCATCGGTATAGCATGTCAGGGAGAAAGTTTCCCATGCGAGCTCCACCCCTGACTTGCCTGAAACGAACTTCGGATCTCCGCGGCCGAATCGATCCGCAAGGCCAGAAACCACAAAGAGAGCAAAGTATTCGTCTGCGACCAACTTGCAGTCCCAGACGGCATAATCCATCATTGCCCCCATCGTTTCCCTCGCTTGGGGAAGGTAAACCGGATCATAAGCGCAAATCATCGGCTGTCATCTCCTCGTCCAAAATTCTCGTGATGTACAATCCGTTGCGCTCACGTCTGCCGCGAACCTCGTGGTAGGTGCGCCGAGCCTCGTCGTCACGCCCCTTCTTCAGGGGATACCACTCCGACGCAGCGGCAGGTATCGCATTGATAAAGGCGATGCGAGAGAAAGCGCGCGCTGACTTCAGCATAAACTGCAGTCCGAGTTTCCCGAGGCGCATGGCCTCAGAAAGCTTGGCAAGGGTAATTGCGCCATTGAGAAAGTTCCTTGCAAACGTGAAGTAGCTGTCATCCGCACGGTAGCCGATGACCGCATCCGCGTCCGAGAGATCGACAGGAAAGCGGGAGAGGATATACGCCTTCGCTTCGGCGGCAAGATTCGTATCTAATTCAAACTCTCTGTGCTGTAGCAAGACGGAAAGCCAATGCATGATGCAAAAAGGCTTTTCGTTCAGGCGGACAACCTTCAGTCCGTCAGTCTCAAGAGAATAGATGTTGGCGAATCCGTCCCGCCCCTCATCCACACTCCATTCCTTGGCCAGATCCAGCGACTCGGTGCAATAGAACCCCTGCCCATAATCGTTATATGTCTTGCCAAGTCCAAACTGCGGCTTTCGGACAATGACGGGCGAACCATGATAGAGTTTGACTTTCATGGTGCGCATTATACTCCTATGGGCGTACAATGTCAAGGGTGGGCAAGTATGTTTGACACTCCTGCCAAATGGTGGGGTCTGGTCTGACGATATGGGGCGTCGTGATATGGTATAATACGCAGCATGAGCTCGTCATCCAGGAAGAAGGTTCGTCGCAACGTGCTGGCCGTGTACTCGTTGCGGGACTTCGCATGCCAGGAACACTTCGTCGGCCTGCTAGAGGAGATGTTCAAGACCGCGAACTGGCACCTCGACACCGTAAGGCCAGGCAAGTTCTTCACGGAGCGCGAACTTGTGAACGAAGACGGCGAGCCGTTCGACGGCTACATCCTCTCAATGCCGGGAACCGACGCCGTGATGAAGCGCATTGCCGCGTCCCGTGCGCCGACGGTGCTGGTGAACATAACGGACCGCAGGCTCTCCGCACGCAGCGACACCGTGGCATCGGTATGGACCGACAACGCGGACATCGGGCTTCGAGCGGCAGAACACCTTCTCGACCGAGGCGAATACAAGTCAGCTGGATACGTCCACGAACTTGGAGTTCCGTTCTACTCAACGGAGCGCATGTCGGCATTCCGCGCGAGGATGAAGCGAAGCCGACTTGCGACATCGGTGTTTCCGGAAAATACGGACTCGCGTAAACGCGTCTCTCCCGAGCGATTCTTCGAGCGGCTGAGGGAATGGGTACGTGGCCTTCCCAAGCCCGCCGCCGTCATGGCGTGCAGCGACATGCGCGCGGCAGATATCATAAACGCATGCAAGGCGGAGGGCGTGTCCGTTCCAACGCAAGTCGCCGTCGTAGGAGTGGACAACGACGCGGCGCAGCACGAGAAGTGCGGCATGAGCATTTCAAGCGTTGTACTCAACATGCGGACCATGGGGAGGTCGGCGGTGCACGAGTTGGAGTTTCTCTTCTCCCACCCGAAATGGCGGGGGCGTCCCCATGAAATACTCATCCCAGCAAAGGAAGTGTTTTCTGGTGAGTCCACGGCACGGTCCGTATCCGCCGCGAAACTAGTCACCATGGCGCAGGCATTCATCAAGAGCAACCGCACGCGCAGGATTTCGCCTAACGACGTTGCCGCGCACCTTAGATGCTCGCGCAAGCTTGCGGAGCTCAGGTTCTCGCAAATCTGCGGCACTACGCTCCGGATGGCGATAGAGAACGCGCGCATGGAGGAAGCCCAAGGCAGGCTTCAGCGCGGAGGATCCGTCGCCGACATCGTAAAGGCGATGGGTTTCACCTCCGCCAACCAGTTCTACCGCATCTACAAGCGGCACTTCGGACACACCATCCGCTGCAACGGCTAGTTCCTGGCGAGGAACGCCTCGACTTCGGTACGGGTCGGCGCGGATGGCGGACGGCCTGAAAGACCGCGGCACTTGATAGCCGAAACCGCCGCGCCAAACCGCTGGCATTCCATCAGATCGTGTGTCTCAAGCCAACGCACTGCGAAGCCTGTGTGGAAGAGGTCGCCGCAACCTGTCGTATCGACGACCTTCTCCACGTGGAACGCCGGGCACTTGACGAAGTCCTTGCCATCGAAGCACATCGACCCGCGAACGCCCATCGTCGCGCCGCAGACCTTTGGCCTGTACTTCGCGTAAACCTGACGCACGGCTTCTTCGGCGTCCTTCAATCCGGTAAGCTTCAGGATGAATTCTTCAGAACAGACGAGAAGATCTGCAAGCGGCAGCAGTTCGTTCATTCCGTCGCGGTGGGTGCCAGCATCGTACATAACCGTAACGCCAGCCTCGCGCGCGACCTTCGCGGCGGCAATTGCGCCTGCGGCATTGTGTCCGTCAAGATGCAGCACCTTCGCCTTGGCTATAGTCTCCGCGTCAATTTCGTCCGCCGTCAATTCGTCAAGACCCTCGCGCGTCCACGCACAAGAGCGATTGCCTGTCTTCTCCTCAATCCAAAGATACGCTATTGCGCTCGTCGCGCTCTTGCGTATCTTCACCATGAAGGTGTCGACGCCCTGCTTTGCGAAATCGTCGAGAATCATTCGCCCGTCCGCATCGTCGCCGACCGTGCCGACGAACGCCGCGTTCATTCCAAGCGTCGCCGCGCCTGCGGTGGAGTTCCCCGCGGGGCCACCGCCGAGAATCGCGTGGGTGATCATCTTCACCTTCGTGTCCATCGGAATGAACGGCAGCACGGCAAGGTGGTCGTTAGAGCAGAAACCAAGACCTATGTAGTCAAATTGCTTCATTGATGCCGACTCTCTTTCCTTTGCGTATAGATCGGTGCGAGCGCGTCGTGTATGCGACGATAGCAGACGAACAGATGGTCGTATCTAGCCGCGGCTGCGGCATCTGGCTTGATCATGCGGCCGATCTTGAGGCACTTCGCAACGGCGTCCTTCGCGTCAGAGAACATGCCAATGCCGGTTCCCGCCAGCAGACACGCGCCGAAACTAGCGTCGCCAGGCTCCGGCACAGCGACAGTGCAGTTGAATACGTTGGCGACGATCTCGCTCCAAAGCGCGGACCTTGCACCGCCGCCGATCAAGAAGATGCGCTTCACGGGAAGGCGCATTTCCTCAAGCGTCCTGTAGCAGTCGCGAAGCGAGAATGCGACGCCTTCCATAAGCGCACGTGCAAAATCGCCGCGAGTCGACGAGATCGAAACCCCCGTAAACGACGCCCTGAGATTCGCATCCCAATACGGACACCTCTCGCCCTGAAGATACGGATGGAAGAACACGCCATTCGCGCCGATGCTTGACGCCGATGCCTCTTCCTCTATCTTCTGCCACACATTCCCCGTCTCGACCGCCATAGCCTTGGCGGCGGCGGTTTCCCCGTAGAAACCATCCCTCAGCCACCTCATGCAAAGCGCGGCGGCATTGGTAGCGGAGACCGAATACCACATTCCAGGAATGATGTGCGAGTAGGTCAGCGTCTTCGGGTGCGGGTGCGCCGCCGCCGTCATCGAGTTGACGTTGCCAGCAGTGGCGAGCTTGATGATGAGATCGCCGGGCTCGACCGCGCCCGCGCCATAGTCTTCCACTGCGCTGTCGGAAGAGCCGCACACCACAGGCAACCCGACGGGGAGACCCGTGAACTCAGCAGCTTCCGCCGTTATTCGACCCGCGACGTCGGTCGGCTTGATGATGCGGGGGAGCTTTGCCAGGCTCAGTCCGGACAACTCCACTAGCTCTTCATCCCACTTCCCGCTCATGTCCCACATGAGCGTTCCCTGCGCCTCGATGTAGTCGGTCGCGGCTTCGCCTGTCAGGAGATAGCGCACATAGTCTTTTACGAAAAGGACATGACTGGTCTTCTCTAGCGCATCTGGCTCGTTCGCCTTGAGCCACATCATCTGAGGCAACGTCCATGTCGGCGCGGGCATCTGGTAGCACCGCGAAAAGATTTTCTCTCCCCAACCCGCCTTCAGCGCCTCGCACTCCGCAGTCGAACGCTGATCGGTCCACATGATCGTTCGCCGAACGGGACGATACTCCGCGTCAAGCAGCACTGCGTTATGCGTCGAACCGTCGAGCGCGCAGGCGACTACGGACTTGAGGTCAACGCCCTTCTCCGCAAGTTTCCCAAGCGAACTTCTTAGCGCATTCCACCAGTCCTGCGGCTCCTGCTCGCTCCAGCCGGGGTGGTCGTGATATGTCGGGAACTCGGTGGACGCCTCGCCCGCAAAAGAGCCATCCGCGCCTATGGCGGTCACCTTGCAACCGCCAGTTCCATAGTCGATTCCCAGCAGCAGCTTCATTTGCCCTTCACCCAGGCATGGGCGGGATCCATCGAAGAGATGAGCCCGCGGCCCTGCGAACCGGCCATCGTCCAAAGATAGTACATCTGGTAGCCAGGCGCACCGACAAGCGGATGGTAGCCTTCGGCAATGGCAACGGTGTCGTAGTTCTGCACGCGGTACGCCTCGTTAAGCGAACCGTCAGGCTTGTAAACGCTCTGGAATCCGAAGCCCTGCGGCGGATCGAAGAGATAGAAGTACGTCTCCTCCATATCCAGCTCGGCTGGCGGATTGTTGACGTCGTGACGGTGCGATGGATAGCCGGACCAATTGCCGCTCGGGATCATTCCCTCGCCGATGTAGAAGTGCTCCGAGTCGAACTTCTCGTCGAGAATGATTTCGCTCGTGCGCGTCCAGTTGTCCTTGCCAAGCGCAATGTGGCGAGTGTCTTCCGGCTTGATCAGCGTTGGCCTAGCCGTATCACGAGTCGCGGGAGAGCCGTTGTACGCAAGCTCCACGTCGGAAAGCGCCGTGATCGCGTACTTCGTGTGCCGCGGCAGATAGAGGCAGTGGGGCTTGCCCGTGAACGGCGACGTGCGGCCATTCGCGACCTCGAACGCCCAACCGTCGCCTTTCGCCGAAAAGTTGCCGCCGATAAGGACGAACGCGACTTCTTCTTCGCCGGTGTCGCCCTCGTAGGCCGTTCCCTTTGCGAGCTTGAGAAGCCCGAACTTCGTGAGCTTCATGCCATACTCGCCAACATCAAATATCTTATTGTATCCCTGTGCGGGCTTGAGAGCTATTCTAAGGTTCATATTCGTGTCTCCTTTATTTAAAATGCATGCGAATGAAAGCAGATTTAACAATGTGGCTGCACACTCAGGCCTCGGAAAGGCGCATTGCGACCATAGGTCCGACAAGCTTAGGGTCGGCCTTGCCCTTCGAGAGTTTCATAACCTGTCCGACGATGAAGCCTGCTGCGGCCTTCTTGCCGGCCTTGAAGTCGGCGACGGACTTTGGATTCGCCGCGATGGCCTGATCGACGAACGCCTCCAGTGCGTCTGCGTCGCTAACCGCGCCCAGGCCGCGTTCCTCTACGATCTTGACGGGGTCGCCGCCCTTCTCGAAAAGCTCTGGAAGAAGTTCCTTTAGCGTCGGGCCGTTTATCTTGCCCTCCGACGAGAGCTTCACGAGCGACGAGAGCGATTCCGGAGTCAGGGCGCACTCGCCAATCTCCTTGCCGCTCTCGTTCATAAGCGCCATCACGTCGGACATGAAAAGATTGCAGAGCGTCTTGGCCGTCTTTCTGTCCAGCCCCTTCGCGGCGGCCTCGAAGAAATCGGCGTTTGCCTTGTGCTGCGAAAGAACGTCCGCATCGTATTCCGCAATGCCATACTCCTCGACCATGCGGGCGCGGCGAACGTCCGGCTTCTCAGGAAGGAGCTTGCGCCACTCTGCGATCTGCTCCTCAGACAGTTCGACGGGCACGAGATCAGGCTCAGGGAAATAGCGGTAGTCGTGGGCGTTTTCCTTGGAGCGCATGGACGCGGTCTCCAGGGCCTCAGGATCCCACCTGCGCGTCTCCTGCACTATTGGAACGTCCCTCGCGACGCATTCGCGCTGGCGACGCGCCTCGAAAAGAAGCGCCGCGTGAATGCCGGAGAAGGAGTTCATGTTCTTGATCTCGACCTTCGTGCCGAGTTTCGTCTCGCCTTTGGGACGGATGGATATGTTCACGTCCGAACGCATGTTCCCCTCTTCGAGGTTGCAGTCGGACACTCCCGCATAGACTAGCATCTCCTTGAGCGCGGTGAGATACGCTATCGCATCGTCGGCGGACTCCATGTCAGGCTCTGACACGATCTCCATTAGCGGCGTTCCGCCGCGGTTGAAGTCGATCCCGGACGTCGTCGCATAGTGGTTGATCTTCGCGGCGTCCTCTTCAAGGTGTATGTGGTTTATGCGAATGAACTTCTTAGTGCCGTCCGGTCTCGTGATCTCCACGCCGCCGCCAATGCATAGCGGATTGCCGTTCTCGGATATCTGGTAGTCCTTCGCCATGTCCGGATAGAAGTAGTTCTTGCGGTCGAACGTAGCGTGAGGATTTATCTCGCAGCCGAGCATCATGCCGGATATGACGGTGAGCTTTACGGCTTCGCGGTTCATCACGGGCAGTGCGCCAGGGTAGCCCAGGCACACGGGGCAGACGTTTGTATTTGGCTCGCAACCCGTCTTCAACAGGCACCCGCAGAACATTTTCGTGTTCGTCTTCAGCTGGACGTGTGTCTCCAGCCCTATCGTATTCTCGAATTCCATAGCCGCTATTATACCAAATAATTGCGCGGGGCGGGTGATTTCAACAACGATTTTTGATATACTACACACAAATCAATGCGACTATAGCTCAATTGGATAGAGCGTTGGCCTCCGAAGCCGAAGGTTGCTGGTTCGATCCCAGTTAGTCGCACCAAACAAGCGCAAGACGAGTGGAAATGCGTGACGCCGGAATGGCAGTCAGCGCGGACACGGCGCGGCGGTAGGAATCAAGCTGCGCGTCGTATCGCTCCGGGTTGCGCAACGACGACTTGAAGTCCACAATCTCCGCGCACATCTCGCCTTTCTCGTTGCGGAAGAACGTAACGCGATCGAAGCGCCCTGAAATCCACTCTTCGCCATCGAACACCTCGAAAGGCTTTTCCCTCCACAACGCGACGAAACGCTCTGGACGCGGAAGCTCCGCGGCGAACTCCACCTTCTCCATCCTGGCATGCGCCGCCTCGCCACGCGCCATCGCCGCGCTCCGTCCGCCATCCGCCGCGAAAAGAGAACCCGCCGACATTCCAGTCGCGAAGCCCTTGGACGGCAACCGCCTTTTTACCGCGACGCGTTCCTTCCTCTGCGGCGGCGACGGCTCTCGTTCGCGAAGAGGCGCCACAACTGCGCCCTTCTTGCCGTCGCACAGCGACGCGACTTCTGGATGGACCAGGTCGGCAAGGTCGGCGCTCCTAACGAGATCGGAAAAGCGCAGCGCCCCGCTTTCGCGTCCAGATGGAGAAAGCACTATTGTCATCGCCTTCTTCGCCCTCGTCATGGCGACGTAGTACATGCAAAGAGCCTCCTGCTCGGCACGGTCGCGGCGAAGACGGTACGCGTCTCCCAGCCCTCCGACCGCCTGCACAGCCCGTGCGTCCATCGGCGGAAGTATCCATCCGTCGCCCACAATCGGGCTGCCTGGATCCACCGCAAGCGGCTTGTACTCGTAAAGCGGCAAGACGACGTAATCGAAGCCCAGGCCCTTGGAATGATGGATCGTCATTATCCTGACGCGCCCTTCTTCAGCGACGTCGCGCCTGATGCGCGCGCCAAGGAAAGCTGCGAAGTCGGAAATCTTCGCAGAAGGCGCGGCAGACGCCTCGAACGCGGCAGCTGCGCGAAGCATGTCGGTGAAACGCTCTTCCGTAAAAACGCTCCACGCCTCAGCCGGATCCTCAGGCAGCAACGCCCGAAGTTCGCGAAGCGTCCTAACGAGTCCACGAACGGAAAAGAGCTCTGACATCTCCGCTGAAATCGCGGCGGCAGAAGGAACACCGCCGGGATATTTCGCGGAGGCGAGAGGCGTCATGCGGAAATGCCTGTACGACATCATGTCCGCCGGATGGTCTGCAAGCTGCACGAGGTCGAGAAAGCCGGAAAGCGCCGCCGTGTCCATCACGGATGAATCGCCCTCCCACGTGACACCCTCGAATCCGGCGGACTTGAGGCTGTTCGCAAGGAACCTTCCAAAGTCGCGCGTCCTTACTAGAATGGCGGCGGAAACGCCCTTGCGCTTCGGATCGGACGCCTTCATGCCGATTGTCGCCGAAAGCGCATCCAGCACCGGACGCTCGAACGCCTCCCACGAGCGCGACTCCGCCTCGATAGTGCGGACGAATCCCTTTATGCCCGTCTTCGCCGTCTCGTGCTCTGGAGAGCGCCACGCCGGATACTCCGAAAGGATGCGTCCACGCGCGAACACGCGGTTCACGGCCTCGATGACCTCAGGTCCCGAGCGGTATGACTTGCGAAGCTCGCCGGGCGTGTAGAATCCGCTCGACAGCTCCGCCGCGAAAATGCCTACGTCTCCATCGCGCCACCCGTATATCGCCTGCTTGCGGTCGCCAACGATGAACACGCTCTTTTCGCCGTCAGACTGCTTTGCCTCGTCGATGAGATTCGATATCGCGTTCCACTGCGCTCGGCTAGTATCCTGAAATTCGTCAAGCGCCCATGCGCGGATTCTGCAGTCGGAACGGTACTCTAGCGCGGCGCGAATGTCGTCGGGGAGTCCGGCGACAAGCCGGGGAATGTCGGAGAAGACGAGTCGCCCCGCCTTGCGCACCTTCTTGTCGTATTCCCTCTCGAACGTGGATATGAGCCTGTAAACGCCGCGTGCAAGTTCAAGTTTCATCCGAACAACGTAGCCGAACACGCAGACGAGAGCGTCCCTGACAGCAAGCGTCTCGTCTCGCGAAAGCGTGACTTCGGAACGTCCGAACTTGAACGAATACGCATCGCCGCTGAAGACATCGTCAGCTTCAAGAAGTTTCTTCACGTATCCGCTCGTCGCTCCAAACGAGCCGCGGAACGAGCGCACCCACTTTGCGAAATCGCCCCATAGCTTGTCGTCGCCGAAAGTAGCCGCGATACGGTCCGCCGCAGCTGAAAGCTCCTTCTCGGTCACGTGCGCAAACGCGGGGTCGGCCCCCCAAATGCGCACGGGATCTCCCCACGACGATTCGTCCGGCATCGCCGCGACGCGCTCGTGCCAGGTCTTTATGAATTCGCGGTACGACTCGGTGAAGCTCCTGACGTCCTCGCCGTTCATCGCCAGAAGGAACGCTTCGGTAAAGTTCTTCTTGAGAGCCGCGTCAGTTCTGCGCAAAATCGAAAACGACACGGACGAGCGCTCGGACGCGGCGGCGTAGTCGTCCATCATCTCAATCTCGCCATCAAGCCCAGTCTCCACGGGAAACGCCTTGACGATCCGCATGAGGAAGCTGTCGAGAGTGCCAATCTGCGAAAGGTGCTGCGTCGCAATTACCGACCTGAGCAGTCGTGCGGCGTCTGGATCGGTCGCGGCAGATTCCGCGAGCAGCGAAACGAACCTCTCGAATATCTCGCCGGCCGCAGCGCGCGAAAACGTGAGCGCGACGATCTCCTGCGGCTTCACGCCCGCCTTCAGAAGTTCGATGAGACGAAGACCAAGCGACTGCGTCTTGCCCGTTCCGGCGGAAGCCTCGATGAGGATGTTCTCAGGCGCCTCACTCATCAACGGCCTCCAGTCTCTTCTTCTGGTCGTCTATCCAGGCGGGATCGACAGATTCCTCCGGGGACGGCATAAGCCAGTCCGCGTAGTCGTATCGCCATTCCTTCGTAGCCGCCGGCGGCCAGAATATGCCGCGCTCGATCTTCTCTACGAGGTCGCGCACCACGGCCTCCGCCTCTGGAACGAACGCGCCGCCGACAGGCTCTGTGAAGCAGACTTCGTCCGCCGTCTTCCCAAGCACGCAGTAGCAGGACGAGATGTTCTCCAGCCTCGCTTCCGCAAAGCCGTCGCTGCCGTCAACATCGAGCATTGCGCAGTATATTGGAAGCTGAAGGCTCTTCCACGCACGAGAGCCGTCCCGCTTAGTTTCGAACGGACGCGCCTTTGCCGCAGAGTCCCAGGTCTTGTAATCTATGACGCACCATTCGCCAGTGGCGTCGTTGTGGTCTATCCTATCGCACTTGCCGTGGAAGCGAGTATGTCCGTATGTAAGCTCGAGCTTTCTTTCGACCGCCGCTATTCGCCAGCCAGCCGCGCGGCGCGCTGCCTGAACCGCCGCGAAATTGCCTAGCCTGCGCTTTACGGACTCTCCCTGCATCGCGACTATCGCCGGAACGTCGATTCCGAACCGGTCGGCGAGTTGGGCATCTACACGTTCGCACAAAAAGGCGCGTATCGCGTCCGTATCGGTCGAATCCGCGAGCGGCGACAGTCCGAATGCCTCCAGCGCCTCGTGCGCGAGATTGCCGTATTCCCAAGACGCAAGTTCCTCGGCTCGGTCGTCCATGCGCTTGTCGCCGAGCACGTTCTTGTCCTTGAGGTAGTATGTAAACGGACATCTCAAGTAGCTGTCGAGCCGCGTCGGGGAGATGCGCTCCAGCGTCATGCTCTCCGGCGGGATCGGCAGCTTTAGTCGCCATTCCGCCGGCAGATCGTATGCGCACCCTTCTTCCGTCCCGTGCCGTGCGGCGTAAAACGCCTTCACGCGCGCAACAAGATCGGCGTCGTCGCTCGTATCGAAAAGAAGTCGCGAAGGCTTTATGGCGTCGCCTTCCGGGCTTATGGAATGGAACGATATCCTTACTGCGTCTGCAGCGCGCGTCCCCACTGCAAGGCGCAGTATCGCCCGGTCGCGAGCCTCTTTCGCCGCGTTGTCTGGTATGCCGAGCCGCCTGCGGAGGGAATCTGGAACAAACGGGTGCCCCACCGTCGATTCAGGAACGCAGCCTTCCTGGAAACCCGCGACGACAAGTTCGTCAGCATCGAGGAACGGAAGCTCCATCCAGCCGTCCGTGAGAACGACATCGCCTTCGTCAGGCTCAAGGCTGTATGTCGCCTCGTCAAGGCGCAGCGCGAGCAGTTCCTTGTCGTCGCCGCATTCGTCGATGAGTCGGGTCAGCGCCTCTGCCGCCGCGGCGAATTCCCTGTCCTCTGGATTCCGCTCGTCGAGAATGCGTTCTGCGAAGATTGCCGAGAGCATCCTGCGAAGCCCCTTCTTGCGAAGCTGCACGGAGACGAACTCGAATATCGCACGGAGCCTTCCGCGTGTCTTTGGCGCGATGTCGTCCATCGTCTCCGGCAAGAACTCCGCCTGCCTGTTGTCGAGGTCCTCTAGCGCGGCGACCATCTCGGACTCGTCGATTCCCAGGGATGCGCAAATCCAACGCCGCGCGTCCCCTCCGCGGATGAACGCGGAAAACACCCTGTACGGGCGCGACGAGAGCAACGCCGCGATCTGCGAGGCGAGGCGGCCGAGAGTGGAAGTAGCAAGTCGCGTCTTGGAGGGGTTGTGAATCGTGATGCCCTTCGCCTTGAAGGCGGACTCTATTTCCGGAAACATCTCCGGATCGGCCACGCAGAGCGCGGGCAGCGCTTCGCCATCCTTCACGGCAGCGAAGTACGCGGCGATTCTCTGCGCTTCGTCGGCGGCCGTGGCGCACGGCACGATCCTCGAAAACGCCGGTGCTGCGGCGGTGCCGTCGGAAAACGCGGTCGGGTCGTCGAATCGCACAGTCTCTTCCACGCCAGGCCAAGCCGGGGTGAAAGACTTCATTGCGGAGATGCGATCCTTCTTGCCGCGTTTTTCGAGCGCGGCGACATAGCGCGTTTCGATGTCCGCGAGCTTCTGCCATCGCTCCGCTTCGTCAGGGAGTTCCTTTCGCGCAAGTTCCTCGACATCGGCGAACGAGACTGCGCCTGCCGCGAGTATGGCGCGCATGTCGGCAAGCCTCCGCGCCTTTTCCAGCGTTGCACGGACGTCTTTCCCCTCGGAAGCGAGCGCATCGCGGAACGCCGCGATTTCGTCCGTGCGGCCGGCGAGCGTCGGGTCGTCTTCGTCGAGCATCATGCCCGCCGTAGTCTTCACGAGCGGCGGGACGATCGCGCCGAAGCGCCGTGCGAGCGCGAGGCGCAGCCGACGGCCGGACTGCGCCGTCGGAACGACTGCGCAGACGTGCGCAAGAGACAGTGCGCCCGAGGCGTCAGTGCGCACTTTCGCCGCAAGCGTGTCAATCGCCTGATCGAGGAGTCTGCGCATTCAGGGCCTTTTCGAGCGCCTGCACTTTTGCATTGGCCGCCGCCAGCTGGGAGCGCAAGGAAAATATCATCGCCGCCATCGTGCCGACCACGACAATCGTCACGAGCGAGCGGAATATCTGCATCACGATTCGTTTCATGCGCACATGCAACTTTGGCTGGACTAATAGACCTTGATATAAGTCTCGGCGCGGAGACGCTCCAGCCAGGCATCGTACGCCGCCTTGGCCGCGGCCTCCTTGACGTTGGCTTCGATCGCGTCGTACGCCTCCAGGAACGTAGGCAGCCTTCCGCGATCCTCGGAGTCCTTGCGCACAAGGAAGCTCCATCCGTCGATCTCGATCCAGTGGCTCATAGTGCCGCGAGGCATCTTTGAAATCTCCTCGCAGATCTCCGGCTTGAACACCTCTGACGGCACGATGTTCTTCCACACGCCGCCCTCCGCTGCCTGGCTGTCGGAGCTAAACGCCTTTGCCGCTGCCGCGAAGTCGTTGGTGCGAATCATCGCCGACACGTCCTCGCGCTTCTCAATGTCCGCAGGCTTGAGAAGTATGACCGAAACCGTGACGTTGGCGCCGACGCGGTAGCGGTCGGGATTCTCGGCGAACTCCTTTCGCATCGCGCTCGGCGTTGCGACGGCGTTCTTCTCAACCACGCTCCAGCGCATTGCCGAGACGACCATGTCCTCCTTCATCCGCGCCTGCCATTCGGGATACGACACCTTCTGCTGCGCAAGAGTCTCCATGAGCTTGTTGCGGTCGCCGTCGAACGCCTTCTCGACGATCTCGCGGATGCGGCTTTCGATCACCCAGTCCTGCATGGTCATCTTGGCCTCGCCGGCAGCCTTCAAGATGAGCTTGCGGTCGATCATCTCGTTGCGAACCTTCGCGTAGTCCGACTTCGGCGCCCTAAGCCGGCTCATCTCCAGAGAGACGTCGCTCTTGAGAATCGTCTCGGTTCCCACCCTGGCGGCGATGCCGTCCACCTCGAAGGCGGACGCCGCGACGGGAATTACACCCGCCGCGATCGCCGCTACAGCAACTTTTGACAGCATGTTCAAGACACGTCCCTCCGCATTGACGCCACTCTGCTACAGAAGCGCCGCGATCGCCGCGCCGACCATTGGAGCGTCCTCGACCTTTGGCGTGATCTCGTAGTGGACGTTGCGACGGCGCACGAGCATGTCGTCAAGCTCCTTCTTGACCATGCTCGCAAACGGAATCGTCGCCGTCTTGTAGTACGTGGAGCCGTCCGCATTGATCGCGATCGGCGCGGAAGCGTCCGCCCCCTCGCCCGTCTTGATGCAGAACGCCGCGAGATGGACGGCCGTCAGGACCGCCGCGCGCTCGAACACGGGTATGCCGAGCCGGCGGGACATCTTCGCGTCGTTGGGATCGGAGAAGATCGCGTCAAGCGGATTGTCGCGCCCGTCAATGCGGCGGCACGCGCAGAAATTGTCGAGATCCATCGTCTCAAGCTGTCCAAGGCCGGAAATGGACTGGGCCGCCTTGGCAGTGAAGAGGCCGGCCTTGGCGGCGGCCTTGAATATCTCGAGGCCTGTCGGCCCGAGGTACGCGCCTGCGATCATCTTCTCGAACGGATTGTGCCCGGGGTCGATCTGCTTCGCGTCCATCGCCTCGTCGAAGCGGGAGCGCGCGATCTTGTCCATCGAGCCGGACTCCGCGTTTATGATCATCGTGCCGTCCGGATCAAGCCCCGCGACCTTCGTGATGTTCTTGTTCTTCTCGACATAGGCGGTGTTCGTGCCAGTGCCGAGAATGAAGCCGATGTACGAGGAATACGTCTTGTCGCCTTCCGTCGCCTTCGCCGCGAGAAGCGTGGCTACGGTGTCGTTCACGACGGCGATGGAGCCGCCGCCCATGCGCTTCAAGAGCTCGCTGCCGACGTACTGTCCGACGATGGACGGCGCCTGTATGCCCTTCGTCCAGCAATTGAGCTTCGCGTCAAGTTCCGGCGTTACGTCCGCATTGTACGAGAAGCACCACCCGAAGCGCTTGGTCGTCGCCATCGGCGCGACGCGCTTCAACTCTTCGGCGAAAGCAGTGTAGAACTCGTCCTCCGTCACCGGCGAGCGGCTGCCCGGCATCGGCTGGTTGCGACGATCCTCGATCTTCGGCGGAATCGACACGATCGCGGAACGGAAATTCGTTCCGCCGGCATCGAGCACCGCGACCTTGGAGCCGGCTGGTATCTTGCCGTCAACTCCGACGTACGCTGGAATCATCCTTAGCGACGATTCCTCGCCCTTGAGACCCTTCTCCATCTCGGAGATGAAGGTCGCGATCATCGCCTGACGGTCGAGATCGGCCGCAAGCACAAATCCATTTTCCTGCAAAAACTCTTCAGGTGTTTTCATTTTCAGTTTTCCTTTCTTCGACACATGACGTGAATTTTATCAAATTTTGAATATACTGCCAAGTTGCCATGTTGCTTTGTTGTCTAGACCGACCTACGGCATGTCCTTGCGAATCGTCCGCGACTCTATGAAAAACACCTTGTCGCCGACCCTGCATCGAGGCGTCTTGAGAGTCACCCACGTGCCCTTCTCCGCCACTGCGGGACGCTCCTCGTCGCGGTGAAGATCGCCCGCCACCATTTCGACGACGCCTGTAGTCTCGCCATGTATCTGTATCTTGTCGCCGGGCCTCAATTCGTGGTCCTGCACCTTGACCTGCGCAATTCCAGCCTTTGCGAAATAGTCGATGACTACGCCAACATGCCGTTTCACCGTCGTCGCAAGAGAATCTTCGCTGTCGGCGAACTGTCCTACGCCGGGTCGCCCGAAGTACAGTCCGTCCGAAAACTCGCGGTGAAACACGCTTTCCAGCTTAGTCCGAAGCTCCTTCACGAGCGATTCCGTGTACGATCCGGCGAGAACCGCATCAACCGCAGCCTTGTACGATTCAACGCACGTCTTCACGTAATTGGCGTTCCTGGCGCGCCCCTCGATCTTGAAGGACGATATCCCGGCCTCCATAAGGCGATCTACAAAACCTATCGAACAGAGGTCCTTGGCCGAAAGAACCGTGTGCGGTTCGACCTCGAATTTCGCCCTTGCCTCCGCATGTACAGGATTTCCTTCCGCATCCTCGTAAAGGTCGACGGCCTGCACGAGAAACCTGCGTCGACACGGCTGCACGCATTCGCCGCGACAGGCGCTCTTGCCGAACACGTCGTGGCTCATGAAGCAGCGGCCCGACTCGGCGACGCATTGAGCGCCGTGGACAAAGCACTCCAGTTCAACGCCGGGAATCGCCTCGTGTATGCGCCGCACTTCGGCGAGCGTACATTCGCGCGCCAAGACCATGCGAGACGCGCCCTGCGCGGCAAGAAAGGAAACCGCGAGCGAATTGGACGTGGACATCTGCGTAGAGACGTGGAACGTCGCGCCGTGGCGTTTGCAAAGCTCGATTACGCCCCAGTCGGACACGATGAACGCATCGACATACGGTTTCGCCGCGACTATTGTCGCCTCGACCTCGTCCATCTCGCCCTCGAACATTATCGCGTTCAGCGCGAGATAGCGGCGGACAGGAGCACGTCCAGGCGAGACCGCCTCGCAGCGTCTCTGAATCTCGGGAAGGTCTTCATGCCTGAAGTTCACCCCGCTGCGTGCTCGCATGTTGAAGGTGCCTAGCCCGAAATAGACTGCATCCGCTCCTGCGTCTATCGCCGCCTGGAGGCAGATGAAGTCACCCGCTGGCGCCAATATCTCAGGTCTTTTCACGGCCAATATCTTTTTCATGCTGCAAATTATATCAAAAAACAGCCCTACGGGCGGATGGAACGGGCAAGGGCAATGCAGAAGACCGATTCCGCCCCTGCCTGCTTTAGCATGCGAGACGCCTCGGAAAGCGTCGAGCCAGTCGTCATTACGTCATCGACCAGCAGCGGAATTCCAGAACATTTTTTCGAAACGAAAGTGCCGATTACGTTTGCGCGGCGATCTTCCTCTGAAAGTCCGCCTTGCCGAGCGGGCGCGCCGACGCGCCGCAAAAGATCGAGGCACGGCTTGTCGAGGCGCTTCGCAAGCGCGGACGCGAGATACTTGCACTGGTTGTATCCGCGCAGCCACCTTCGCACCTTCACCGCGGGCATTGGCACTACGCATGATATCTTTCCAAGCATGAACCTTGCCATAGCGGCCGCTTCGAGAAAATCGACGAAATCGTCCCGAAGGTATATTCTGCCGCGAAACTTGAACTTGTTGATGAGTTCCCTCGCGTCGCCCTCAAACCTAAGCGCAGCAACGGCCCTGTCGAAATGCGGCTTGTGCATACGGCAATCGTCGCACAGAAATTCACCGTCAAGGCCGGGCGCATCGCGTCCGCACTTCCTGCATAGCCCCGACGACGGATTGAACGGCAAACGCATGAGGCAGTCGGCGCAAATGTGCCGCGACGGACGATCCGACGGCCGCGAACAAATCTCGCATGTTCGCGGCCACGCAGCGTCCTTTATTATCTCGAACAGCTTCAGCATGCCTTAGCGATTGACAAACCTACAGGCAGATGAGGCGGCTCGTGCACTTGACCGACAGGACTAGAAATTGTCGGCTTCCAGCTGGAAGTACGCCCGCGGATGGTCGCAGACGGGACACTTGTCCGGTGCAGACTCGCCCTCGACAATTGCGCCGCAGTTGCGGCACTGCCATTTGGTTGCGCCGATTCGCACCCACACCTCACCCGTCTCAATGTTCTTTGCGAACTTGCGGTAGCGCTCCTCGTGGCTGCGCTCGACCTCTGCGACCGCGGCGAATTTGCGGGCGATCTCGTCAAAGCCCTCCGCCTTTGCCTCTTCCGCGAAGCGCTTGTACATCTCCGTCCATTCCTCGTGTTCGCCTGCGGCGGCTGCGGCGAGGTTTGCGGGCGTGTCGCCTATGCCGGCGACCTCCTTGAACCACATCTTCGCGTGCTCCTTCTCGTTGAGCGCCGTCTCCTGGAAGACCGCGGCAATCTGCTCGTAGCCGTCCTTCTTGGCGCGGCTCGCAAAGTAGTCGTACTTGTTGCGCGCCTGCGACTCTCCGGCGAACGCCGCCCAGAGGTTCTGTTCCGTCTTCGATCCTTTCAGTTCCATTTTCGTCTCCTTTCTTAATGTGGCGTATTGTAGCAAACAACCCGCACTAATACAAGATGTCCGCTGTCACTCGCAGATTCCAGAAATGTCGGCGATGCTGAACGCGGCCTTGAACGTCTCCGGAGCAGTCGCCTCACTCTTCGGTACGAACGTGAACGTGCGGGGCCTTCCAGGAAGAAGCGTAATGCAGTTGTCGTCGAATTCGCCACGCACGCCGCGTACGTTCGCCCATGTGAAGAACGCCGGCTGGTCGGTGGCGAGCGTCACCTTGAAGCCAGAGACCTCGGCCGTGACGTTCGCCTTGGAGATCGGCATGTCCTTGTAGTAGCCGAAATGCCAATCGTTCTGGAACATTCCCCCAGCCGTTCTTAGCGTCGTCACGAGAAACGTCGCCGGCGAATCAGCATCTTGCGGCTTGGCAAATTTCGCTACAGCCTTTGAGCTGTCGGGCGGCAGCTCGACGGACACAACTTCGGACGAAACCACCCGCCCGTCGTATGTCCAGTATTCAACCGCAAGCATCCCGCGCACCGTTTCGGCAGTGTCGTTGAGCGCAAATATCCTGCCGCGAGCGACATCCGCCTTGCCATCGGTTATTTCCGGCTGGGCAACGACGGCGACAGGCGCAAAGAAGCGCTTTGCCATGTACTGAAGCGGCTTCCACTTTCCGCCATACTCGATGGAACTCCACGAAGCTACGGGCCAGTTGTCGTTAAGCTGCCAGAATAGCGTGCCCATGCAGCGCGGACGTTGTGCGCGCCAGCCTTCGACGGCCATCTTGATCGCCATGCCCTGCTGGAACTGCGACATCAGAAGCTCCCCCGGAACGTCCTTCGGCGGCTTGAAGTACCTAAGCATCGTCTCGCGCATCCTGCGGTTTCCGCCGGCATTCTTTTGGTGCCATTCGAATTCAGGAGAACGGGGGCCGGGGAACGGGGAACTGGAAGCGGATGCCGACTTGAAATCATCGCAGAACGTGGAGGCCACTTCGGGCGAGGGAAAGCTCTGGTATCCGAATTCGCTGCAGAAGCGTGGCGAGTAAGCGTAGTACGCGTCGAACGGACGATTGTTATGCCAGACCTGCCAGTTGTGCATGTCGCCCTGCGAATCGTTCTTCCAGTTGTCCGCAAAGCTGCCGGGACCTGCGCACGGCGAACTTGGCCAGTACGTGCGACTTGGATCGTACAGCGCAACCATGTCGCCTTGCATCTTCGAGCGCTTGATCCACTGTTCGCGATAGAAGTCCTGGTTGTTCTTCGTCTCCTTAAACCACGTGATTGCACCAAGGCATTCGTTGTCGCCGCACCAGATGGCAATCGAAGCATGGTCGCGCAGACGGCGCAACTGGTGGACAAGTTCAGCGCGGATTTCACCGAGGAACCATTCGTCGCCAGGATAGACCGCGCACGAGCACATCATGTCATGCCAGACGAGGATGCCAAGTTCGTCGCAGAGGTCGTAGAAGACGTCCTTTTCGTACTGTCCGCCGCCCCAAAGCCTGATCATGTTCATGTTCGCGGCGGCGGCGCTATCCAAAAGATCGCGGTAGCGTTCAGGCGTCTGGCGAGACTCGAACGCGTCGCACGGTATCCAGTTGGCCCCCTTCATGAAAAGCTCGCGCCCGTTCACCTTGAAGACCATGCGAGCACCGCGCCGACCCGAGGCATCGACATCCGGCGTGTTGACGACCTCGATCTTGCGAAGGCCTATACGACGCGACACCGTCTCGTCGCCGACCTTGACGGAATACGTGTAGAACTTCTGCTCGCCAGCTCCGTTCGGCCACCAGAGCGGAGGGTTCGCAATCGCGATGCGGTTCGTTACGGTGAACGCCCGCCCGTCCGCGTCGGTTGCGTCGGCAAAGACCGTCAGGTCGCAGCGAGAGAAGTCGTCGTTGAACGCTTGGTCGCAATAGACGTATTCGACCTTCGGTCCGTCGTGGGCGACCAGACGAACGGGACCGCAAAGCCCTGTCGTCATCTGCGCGAGACCCCAGTCCCAGCCAGCATGGCAGGCGGGCTTGCGTATCAACGCCTGGTTCTTCGCCCACGGTACGTTGCTCATCGGAAATTTCCTATCCAGTCCGGCGGCGCGCCTGTCAGCCTCGCGCCATGCGCTTTTAAACACAACCCGTATCTCGTTGAGACCTTCCTTGAGAGCAGACTTGACGTCGAACGCGTGACGCACGAAACGGTTGGATGCCGAACCGACTTTCACGCCGTTGACATGGAACTCTGCAAACGTATCGACGTCCTCGGCCTCAAGCACAATGCGACGCTTCGAGAGAAACGCCGCGTCAACATCGAACGACCTGGCGAAAGACCAGTCCTCTTTAGCTATCCACTGTACGTTCGTCTCGTTGCATCCCCAATACGGATCGGGCATGAGCTTCGCCGCGAACAGCGCGGAATGGACGTCGCCCGGAACTCTTACGTCGCAAGCAAGCGCATCGTTCGAAACGCAGGCAAGACGCCATGTTCCGGCAAGATCGACAGTTTCGGCCCCGTTGGCTGCAAAAAGCAGCAGAACGGCAAGAACTTCAAGCAGGTTTTTCTTCATTGTTATCTAGATATTATGTCAGATTTTTTTCGTAAAGTCGATCGACCAGCTCTTTTGACGGCGGTGCGCCGCCGGGCATCGTGCAAGCCGCGGAACCTGCCGCGACCGCCCACTTCCCAGCTTCCCGTTCCCCGTTTCCCGTTCCCCGTTCCCCGTTTCCCGTTTCCCGTTCCCCGTTTCCCGTTTCCCGTTCCCCGTAAAACTTCCAGCAGAACTCCGCGAGAAGCGTATCGCCTGCCGCCGTCGTATCGACGACTTCAACCTGCGGCGCGGCAACGAACTCGCCGTCGAACCACGCGCCTGCACCACCGTCCGAAATGACAACATGCGCCGCCTTATCCTTCAGCATCATCGTCGCCTTTCGGAACTCGTCGGGCGTCTTCGGAACGAAGCCAACAAGCGGCTCGCATTCCTCGGCGTTGGGCTTTATGAGGTCTGGCCCCGCCTCAAGTCCAAGACGCATAGCCTCGCCGCTCGCATCAAGAACGGTCTTCCACCCCTGCGCCTTCAAGGCGGCAATCGCCCGCGCATAGAAGCCTTTCGGACAGCAAGGCGGCAAAGAACCGGAGAGGACGGCGACAGCGGAAGATTCGCCGCCCATGCCATCTAGTTTCTCCAGCCCTTCCAAAACGTCTAGCTTTTCCAGGCCTTCTGCGCTCAAGCCCGGGAACGCAGCGCGATTGAGCTTCATGCTGCCGCCCGGCCAGACGATCATCTCGTTGCGGCGCGTCGATCCGGGAACGCGAACAAACTTGTCTGCGATTCCGTACTTCGAAAGTTCCTTCGCAAACGGGCGGTCGTTTTCCTCTCCAAGAAGTCCGCCGCATGCCACATCGGCACCGCGCAACGCCAGCCAGCGCGCGACGTTAACCGTCTTTCCGCCGACGTTTTCCTCGTCGGCTACATCCTTGAATATTTCACCATCGCCCTTCGGCGCACGCGGCAGCGTAACAGTCGCGTCGATTGCGGGACTCATGCAGAGGCAGAAGAATTTCATGGTTGGTCGCCTGTCGTTAGTTGTTTGAAGTTCTGCAGCTCGGCCACGCGACGCCGGGAACTTCCTCTGGATGGACAGACTCGCGTCCATGCCCGGTCGCGCTCGCTTTCTTGCCTACGACGAACGCCGTGCAGGCATCCGCAACAAGCGAAAGCATTGCAACCGCCGCGAAGGCGATGCAATGCTTTGCTGACACGAACTTTCGCATCATCATCCTAAGACGGAAACTCGCCGTCAGGAAAGGAGATCTTCGCCCGAGCCTCCTCCAGTCGCCTCGTCAGCGAGCTGGATGTCGTTGCCGTCGGCAGACGTATCGCCTGTATCGGCCACAAGCTGCGGCTCGCCGAGATCGTCCTCGCCGTCCTCCTCCTCGCCCGGGATTCCGGACGCCGGGATTCCGTACAGTTCCTCGTTGCGCTTGCGCTGCTCCTCGCGGAGCTTGTCCATCTCCTCGTCGGAAATGGTGTCGCACAGAGGCACGAGCTTGAGGTAGCGGTGCATCGGGAAGCCGGTTCCGCCGGGGATGAGGTGGCCAAGGATGACGTTCTCCTTGAAGCCGCGCAGCTCATCGACCTTGCCCATCGTAGCCGCTTCGGTGAGGACGCGCGTCGTATCCTGGAAGGACGCGGCGGAGATGAACGAGTCGGTCTCGAGCGCGGCCTTGGTGATGCCCAGAAGCGCGGGCTGCGCCTCCGCCGGACGGCGACCTTCGTTCATCATTTCCTCGTTTACGCGCAAGAACGTCTGGCGCGACACCTGATCGCCCCATAGGAAGTCCGTGTCGCCCGGATTCGTGATGCGCACCTTGCGGAGCATCTGGCGAACGATGATCTCGATGTGCTTGTCGTTGATCTCGACGCCCTGCAGACGATAGACCTGCTGGACTTCGTTGACGAGGTACTTCTCGAGTTCCTGAGGACCGGAGACCTCGAGGATCTCCTGCGGGATGACGGGGCCTTCCGTAAGCTGCTGGCCCTTCTTCACGCGGTCGCCCTTGAACACGACGATCTGCTTGCCCATCGGGATGAGGTGCTCTTCGGTGAGGCCCGTGATCTCGTCTCGCACGATGATGCGGCGCTTGCCGCGCACGCTTTCGTTCGGGATGTCGATGATGCCTTCGATCTTCGCGATCTCGGCGGCGTCCTTCGGCTGCCGCGCCTCGAAGAGCTCGGCGACGCGAGGAAGACCGCCCGTGATGTCGCGGGTCTTCGCGGCCTCGCGCGGCGTCTTGGCAAGAAGCATGCCGGCCGTGGCCTTCATGCCGTCACGCACCATGACGATCGCGCCCGTAGGAATGTCGTGGGAGTCGAGAACCTTGCCGTCGGCATCCCTGATCTCGATGCGCGGATGCAGGTTGGACTCGGAAGTCGGCAGCACGACGAGCGTCTTGGCGCCGGTTGCGCGGTCGGTCTCGGTCTTGACGGAGACGTCTTCCTCGAAGTCCTCGAAAGCGATGTCGCCGGCGGCCTCGGAGAGAACAGGCACGGAGTGAGGATCCCACTCGGCGGCCTTCTGCCCCTTCTTGACCTCGGCACCGTCCTCGACGAGCATCACCGTGCCCATCTGGAGCTGGTACGTGTCAAGCTTGCTGCCGTTCTTCGCGAATATCTCGAGGTAGCCGTTCTTGTTGAGGACGACTTCCCTGCCGTCGTCGTTGCGCACCCTTCTCACATCCACGAACTTCGCGATGCCGTCGTTCTTGAGGATGATCTCCGGCTTTGCCGCCGTGGCGGAAGCCGTGCCGCCGATGTGGAACGTACGCATCGTAAGCTGAGTGCCAGGCTCGCCGATGGACTGCGCGGCGATGATGCCGACAGCAGTTCCGATCTCGACTTCCCTGCCTGTCGACAGGTCGCGGCCGTAGCACTTCGCGCACATGCCGTGCTCTGCGTCGCAGGTAAGCCCGGAACGGATCCAGACCTTCTCGATTCCGCAGGCGTTGATGCGAGCTGCCTGCGCCTCGTTGACGATCTCGTTGGCAGGCACGATCTCCTCGCCTGTCTTCGGATCGGTTATCGCATAGAGAGCCGTGCGCCCGACGATACGGTCGCCAAGCGTCACCTTGACTTCGTCGCCCTCGATGATCGCCTCGACCTCGATGCCGTTCACCGTGTTGCAGTCCTCCTGCGTGATGATGACATCCTGCGAGACGTCGACGAGCTTGCGCGTCAGGTAGCCGGCATCGGCCGTCTTGAGGGCCGTGTCGGCGAGACCCTTGCGGGCGCCGTGGGACGAAATGAAGTATTCGAGAACCGACAGGCCTTCGCGGAACGATGCCGTGATCGGGCGCTCGATGATGTCGCCGTTAGGAGCGGCCATGAGGCCGCGCATGCCGGCGAGCTGGCGGATCTGCAGCTTCGAGCCACGAGCCTTGGAGTCAACGAACATATAGACCGGGTTCAGTTCGGTCGGGTTCCTGTTCTCCGGGCTGATGTTGCGGTCAATCGTCTTGTACAGCTCGTCGCCGACCTTGTCGGTCGTCGAGGACCAGATATCGACGATCTTGTTGTGGCGTTCGCCGTCGGTGATGATGCCCTGCTGGAACTGCTTCTGCACCTCGTCGGCGGCCTTGCGCGCCGCGTTGACCTCGGCGTCCTTCTCAGCCGGGCGAATCATGTCCTTCAGGCCCATCGACGCGCCGGAGATCGTCGCAAAGTCGTATCCAAGCGTCTTGAGCTTGTCGATTGCGGCGACGGTGACGTCATGCCCGGCGACCTTGTGGCAGTCGAGGATGAGCTTGCCGACGGTTGACTTGGAGCACTTGTCGTTCCAGAAGCCCATCTCCTTCGGCCAAACGTTGTTGAATATCACGCGGCCCGCCGTAGTCTCGAGCGTCTTGAGCGACGAATTGCCGTGGGGACGGCCCGTCGTGCCGTAGTCGGGGTTGCGGTAGCGGATGCGGGTGTGGTAGTCGATGCAGCCTTCGGCCAGGCCGAATTCCACCTCGGCGACGTCGTTGAAGAGAGGCAGATGCTCGCCCGAGCAGTCCGTCTTGCCGGCGATCTTTCCGGCGAGCTTGTCCTGCTGCGACGGAACCGTGAGGTAGTAGAGGCCAAGGCAGACATCCTGCGTAGGCGTCATAACGGACTTGCCGGACGCCGGCGAGAAGATGGAGGTTGATGCAAGCATCATTAGCTTGGACTCCATCTGCGCCTCGACGGAAAGCGGCACGTGCACGGCCATCTGGTCGCCGTCGAAGTCGGCGTTGAACGGCGTGCAGACCATCGGGTGCAGGCGAATCGCCTTGCCTTCGACGAGCACGGGCTCGAACGCCTGGATCGAGAGACGGTGCAGCGTAGGAGCGCGGTTCAGGAACACCGTCTTGTCCTTGATCACCTCGTCGAGGATCGCCCATATCTGCTCGTCGTGGCGCTCGATCATCTTGCGGGCGGTGCGCACGGTGTGGCAGATGCCGCGGGCCTTGAGGACGCGGATGATGAACGGCTCGAAGAGCCTGAGGGCCATCTCCTTGGGAAGGCCGCACTGCGGGAACTTAAGCTCCGGGCCTACGACGATCACGGAACGGCCGGAGTAGTCGACGCGCTTGCCGAGAAGGTTCTGGCGGAAGCGGCCCGTCTTGCCCTTCAGTATCTCGGAGAGAGACTTGAGCGGACGGCTGCCGGGGCCTGTCACCGCGCGGCCGTGGCGGCCGTTGTCGAACACCGCGTCAACGGCCTCCTGGAGCATGCGCTTCTCGTTGCGGATGATGACGTCTGGCGTCTTGAGCGCGAGAAGGTTCCTGAGACGGTTGTTGCGGTTGATGACGCGGCGGTAGAGGTCGTTGAGGTCGCTCGTCGCGAAGCGCCCGCCCTCGAGCGGAACAAGCGGACGAAGCTCAGGCGGAATGACGGGAAGGACGTCGAGGATCATCCACTCGGGGTTGGACTTCGAGACGCGGAAGCCCTCCACGACCTTCATGCGCTTAGCGATCTTCTTGCGGTTCTGCTTGGAGCGGGTGTTCTCCATCTCCTCTTCAAGCTTCTTCATCAGGTCCTTGAGGTCGATCTTGTGGAGAAGCTTGCGCACGGCTTCGGCGCCCATCTCGGCCTTGAAGTCGTCCTGATACTTCTCCTGCGCGTCGAGATACTCCTGCTCGGTGAGGATCTGCCCTTCCTTGAGCGGAGTGTCGCCGGGCTCGACCACCATCCAGTTCTGGTAGTAGAGGACGCCCTCCAGCTCGGCGGTCGTCTTGTCCAGGAGAAGGCCCATGCGGCTCGGCGAGCACTTGAAGAACCAGATGTGGCTCACGGGAACAGCAAGCTCGATATGGCCCATGCGCTGACGGCGGACGGACGCAAGCGTCACCTCTACGCCGCAGCGGTCGCAGACCATTCCCTTGTTCTTGATGCGCTTGTACTTTCCGCAGGCGCACTCCCAGTCCTTCGTAGGCCCGAAGATCTTCTCGCAGAAGAGACCGTCCTTCTCCGGACGATACGTGCGGTAGTTGATCGTTTCGGGATTCTTCACTTCGCCGTGCGACCAGCCGCGAATCGTCTCTGGCGATGCGAGCTGGACCTTGACTGCGTCGTAGTGCGCGGACGCATTGAACGATCCGCCGAAAATGTCTGACGTGTTGTAGGGATTCATCTTTAATTCCTCTCCTATAAAATCTAACCACTAATCACAGATTCAGCGACCCGGCGAGCAGATCGTCGGCCGGCGCGGCCTCAGCCGTCTCGGTGGACGCGGCGGCGCTGACGTCGCCCCTGCGCTTCTTTGACACGGTGTCGCCGCCGAGAAGCTGGGTGTCGAGACAGAGACCGCGAAGCTCGTGGATGAGCACCGAGAACGACTCGGGCATGCCGGAATCGAGGATGTTCGAGCCCTTGACGATGGACTCGTATATCCGCGTGCGGCCCTGCACGTCGTCGGACTTGACGGTAAGAAGCTCCTGCAGCGCGTAGGCAACGCCGTACGCTTCGAGAGCCCACACCTCCATTTCGCCCATACGCTGGCCGCCGAGCTGCGCCTTGCCGCCAAGAGGCTGCTGCGTGACGAGCGAGTACGGACCGACCGCACGGGCGTGGATCTTGTCCGTAACGAGGTGGTGGAGCTTCAGCATGTAGATTACGCCAACGACGACCTTCTGCTGGAACGGTTCGCCGGTGAGTCCGTCGTAGAGCACCGTCTTGCCCTCGGGGCATATCCAGCTCTGCGCGCCTTCGTCCTTCTCCTGCACCGCGCGAGCCTGCTTGAGAAGCTCGTCGATCTCCGACTCCTCGACGCCGTCGAACACTGGCGTCGCGGCGTGGAAGCCGAGGTAGCGGCACGCAAGGCCGAGATAGGTCTCGAAGAGCTGCCCGAGGTTCATGCGCGAAGGCACGCCCAACGGGTTCAGCACGATGTCCACCGGACGTCCGTCAGGCAGGAACGGCATGTCGCAGCTCGGCAGAATGCGCGAGACGACGCCCTTGTTTCCGTGGCGGCCGGCCATCTTGTCGCCGACCGATAGGTTCTTCTTGTCAACGAGGAACACGCGCACCTGCTTGACGACCTCGCCTTCTCCGCCGAAATCGGCGAAAAGGCCGTCGCCGCCTTCAGCAGCGTCCTCAATCGCGGCAAACTCCATCTCGAACGGATCCATGATCGCCTGAACCCTGTCCTTCGCAGGGCCTTCCTCCATGTCCCAGTGCGAATGCGCGCTGGCAAGCACGGAGAGCTGAGACTTCTTGATCTTCTTGTTCGCCGTGATGATCACGTCGCCGGAATCGGAATCGGTGATGTCAACAGGCAGCTTCTCGTTCATGAGATCCGCCGCGAGCTTCGCCATGAGCTCCTTCTCGAGCTTGGCGAGCTGGTTCTTGCGCTTCTTCTCGGCATCCTTCTTCGCCCTCTTGGAGCGCTTCTCGTCCGTAATCTCGCTGGGCTTCGCGGCCTGCACCTTGACGTCCATGACAACGCCTGTCGTTCCGGGCGGAACGACGAGCGAAGTGTCGCGAACGTCCGCGGCCTTCTCGCCGAAGATCGCCCTCAACAGGCGCTCTTCCGGCGAAAGCTCAGTCTCGCCCTTCGGCGTGACCTTGCCGACGAGGATGTCGCCGGGCTTCACTTCCGCGCCGATGCGCACGATGCCGTCGGAGCCGAGGTTCTTGAGCGCGTCTTCGGAGACGTTCGGAATGTCGCGCGTAATTTCCTCGGGGCCGAGCTTGGTGTCGCGGGCCGTGCACTCGAACGTGACGATGTGCAGGGAGGTAAGCACGTCTTCGCGGACGAGACGGTCGTTGAGCACGATGGCGTCCTCGAAGTTGTAGCCGCGCCAGCTCATGAACGCGACGAGCAGGTTCTTGCCGAGCGCGAGCTCGCCCTGGTCGGTCGCGGGGCCGTCGGCGAGGCAGTCGCCGAACTTGACCTTCTGGCCCTTCTTGACGATCGGCTTCTGGTTGAAGCACGTTCCCGCGTTGCAGCGGCGGAACTTCTGGAGGTCATACCTCCACACGCCGTTCTCCGGGTCGTGCTCGAACTGCGCCTTGCCGGACGGCAGGTTGCCGTCCTTGGTGACCATAATCAAATCTGCGGAGACGTATGCAACCGTTCCCGCCTCGAGGCACGTCACGATCACCTGCGAATCCTTCGCCGAAACGCCTTCGAGGCCCGTGCCCACGAAAGGACGCTCCGTCGTCATCAGCGGCACGCCCTGGCGCATCATGTTCGCGCCCATGAGCGCGCGGTTTGCGTCGTCGTGCTCGAGGAACGGAATGAGGCCCGCCGCGATGGAAATGACCTGCATCGGCGCGACGTCCATGTACTGCACCTCGTGCGCAGGCTTGTCGCAGAACTCCGTGCGGTAGCGGCACGTCACTCGCTCGTCGGCGAAAGTGCGGTTCGGCTTGAGCGGCGCGTTGGCCTGGGCGATGACGAACTGCTCCTCCTCGTCGGCGGGCAGATACTCGATGTCGTCCGTCACCTTGCCGCCGACGACCTTGCGGTACGGCGTCTCGATGAAGCCGAAGCGGTTGATCTTCGCGTAGATGCCGAGGGACGAGATAAGGCCGATGTTCGGGCCTTCAGGCGTCTCGATCGGGCAGATGCGGCCGTAGTGCGAAGGATGCACGTCGCGCACTTCGAAGCCGGCGCGCTCGCGGCTGAGGCCGCCGGGGCCGAGAGCCGAAAGACGGCGCTTGTGGGCGAGGGCCGAAAGCGGATTCGTCTGGTCCATGAACTGCGAGAGCTGGCTCCTCGCGAAGAAGTCGGCGACCGCCACGCTGAACGTCTTGGAGTTGACAAGGCGCTGCGGGGTGAGCGGACCCGAATTCTGGTCGTGGATCGTCATCCTCTCGCGGACAAGCCTCTCGGTGCGCGCAAGGCCGATGCGGCACTGGTTCTCGAGAAGTTCGCCAGTCGTGCGGATGCGGCGGTTGCCAAGGTGGTCGATGTCGTCTACGACATCCTTGCCCGTATAGATCTTGAGAAGAAGGCGGATCGCCTCGATGACGTCGATGCCGCCCTCGGCAAGAGTGCGGAGGTTCTCGTCAACCTTGCCGGCGAGGCCAAGGCGCTTGTTGATCTTGTGGCGCCCGACGAAGCCGAGGTCGTAATGGGCGAGCTCGTGGAACATGCGGTGGAGCATCTGCTCCGCGTTGCTCACTGTCGGCGGATCGCCGGGACGCATGCGGCGGTAGATTTCCTTGAGCGCGTCCTCGCGGTTGCGGATGCCCGCCTTCGCGTCTTCGCGCAGCGTCTTGATGAGAGTTCCGTTGTCGAAGGAAACATCGACGATTTCAACCTGGTCGATGCCGGCCGCCGCGATCTGCTCCATCATCGCCGGCGTCACAGGGTCGTAACGCCTCGCGATAACGGCCTGGGAGTCGGCGTCGATGAGATCGTCCTTCATCACCGTCATGCGAAGGTCGCGCTCGGTGTACTTCTGGCCCGTGGGAACCTTCTTGAAGTCGTAGTAAAGCTCCATGATCTGCTCGTCGGAGCCAAGGCCAAAGGCGCGAAGAAGCGTCGTCGCGTAGAACTTCCGGCGACGGCGGCGCTGATCCATGAAGCACCACATCACGTCGTTCGTGTCGAACATGATCTCGATCCAGTTGCCGCGGTCGGGAATGATGCGGACCGAAAGGAGCGTCTGGCCGTTGGCGTGGACCTGCTTCTCGGACGAAATGCCGGGCGAACGGTGGAGCTGCGAGACGATCACGCGCTCCGCGCCGTTGATGACGAACGCACCGTCAGGCGTCATGATCGGCATGTCGCCCATGAATACATCCTCTTCACGGACGTCCTCGCCCTCCTGAAGGCGGAACGTGACCTTGAGCGGCCTCGTGTAGCTCTCGCCATCCGTGAGCGCCTGAAGATAGCTCTTCTTCTCCGGCTCGAGATTGTAGCCCACGAAATCGAGCTTGTAGCGCCCGTCGTAGCTCACTATCGGGAATATCTCCTTGAAGATCTCCTGCAAGCCCTCGTTCTTGCGCTTCTGCGGCGCGACGTCAGCCTGCAGGAACTCCTGATAGGAATTCGTCTGGATGTCGATGAGATCCGGCATCGGGGATGTCATTCCCTGAAGCTTGCCGAACACTTTGCGTTCTGCACTCATTATGCTTACCTCTAGTTTGTTGTTCCTAAAATCGTTTCACCAAGCCGCCAAAGCGCCTGAAGTGTGGTAAGCGACCACTTTGTTAACTGTGCGCAATATGGGCTTTGAATTGCGTAGTATATCAAAAAATGCTGGATTTGTGCAAGTAGTTGCGCGAAAGTTTTTTATCGCCAGCACATTCGCATGTGCGAGTACCGCTATTCGCGCGGCGGCGGCGCTATCCGCCCCTCCGGCGGAAGAGCCTCGCGAGTAAGGCCGCACGCGGCCAGGACCGAGTCGGTCGTCCTGAAATGCGCCTTTACGTTGTTCATGAGCCAAGTCGCCCCGTTCTTGCGAACCATCGCGGACGCGAGCTCGCCGACACGCGGATCGGACGACCCGAGCGGAACCTTCTCCGCTCCGCACGATTCCGCGATCTTCATCATGTCGCGCACGAAGAGCTCGCGGGCTATTACCGACGCCGCCGCGACCGCGATGTCGCTTTCTGCCTTGTGGCGCTGCACGATCTCGGCTTGGCGTCCTCGCTCCTTGAGCGCGCGGCGGATCGTCGCCTCGGTCTTAGCGAACTGGTCGATGACGACGCGGCTGCATCCGGGACGCTTTCCAAGCAGCTCTTCGACCGCCGTTCCGTGCGCCCACGCGAGCATCGTATTGATGTTGCGCATCTTCGCGTAGAGGCGGTTGTAGGCTGCCGGGCCAAGCTTCACAACGGCATAGCCATCCGCACCGAGCATGGCGCGAAGGTTCGCGCCTACGGAAAGCACGGCCTTGTCGGACATCTGCTTGCAGTCCTTTACGCCCATCTCGACCATGGCGTCCGCAAGCTTCTCGTCGGAGTACGCGCAGCACACGACGAGCGGACCGAAGTAGTCGCCCTTCCCCGATTCGTCGGAGCCGGCGTGCGGCGCGAACAACTCGGGGGAGAGTATCTTCTCGTAGCCGAGCGACACCGGAACGACGCCGCTCGGCTCGAGCTGGAACTCGACGAAGTCCTGCGCACCCGCTCCCTGCACGCAGAGCTTGCGCAATCCGTGCTTCGCCTTCTCGTAGAGCGTTGCGTTGAACTTCTCGCCCTCGATGGAATATATCGAATACGGAACCTCGCGCCGCCTGTAGTTCCCCTGGGTCATAATCCCAAGCAGGATTTCCTGGCGGTCTTCCGTCAGTTCAAACGTAAACGACGTCTTCTTCTTGGGCGTTTCTTCCGTCACTTCGCAGAGAAGCGGAATTCTGTCGCGGACCTGTACGTTTCGCCGGGCTTCAGGAACGTCGTCGGCCACTTCGGCTTGTTGGGCGAGTCCGGCGCATGCTGCGTCTCAAGCGCGACGCCGCAACGGAATGAAAGATGCTCGCCGCCCTTCGCCGTCTGGTCGTAAGACGCCCAGTTCGCGGTATAGACCTGCACGCACGGCTCGGTCGTCCAGACCGAGACTCCGCGCCCGTTGAGCGGACAGAACACGTCGCCCGCATACCTGAGGCGGCCGTCCTCGCGCCATTGCGACTTCGACCCCTTCGGAGGGTCGAGCACCCAGCAGTGGTCGTAGCCCTTGCCGATCTCAAGGTCCTTGTTCGCGGCGTTTATCTTTTCTCCTATGCGCATTCCCTTGCGGAAGTCGAAAGGCGTGCCCGCGACGCTCTTGAACTTTCCTGTCGGAATCTGTCCCGCGTCCGTCGGCAGGTAATTCGCCGCCGCGATCTTCATGACGTGGTCTTCGATCGTTCCGCCGGCCTCGCCCTTGAAGTTGAAATAGACGTGCTGCGTCATGCTGACCGGCGTTACGGCATCTGCCTTGGCCTCGTAATCCACGCGCCAGACGTTCTTCGCCGTAAGGGTGTATTTCACCTTGACGTCGACCTTGCCCGGGAACCCCTCGTCACCGTCCGGAGACGTGTGCGTAAAGACGATGCCGACATCCGTCCCGTCGATGAAAGGCTCCGCCTTCCATACGTATGCATTCCATCCGCGCGCTCCGCCGTGGAGGTTGCACCCGATTCCGCCTGGAGCGTTGTTGAGGGCGGGCAGCTTGATCTTGCGCTTGCCGATCGAAAACTCTCCGTGCGCGATGCGGTTCGCATAGCGGCCTATGATGCATCCCCAATACGCGTCGCCGTTGTCCCAGCCCGCAGGCGAGTCGAACCCGACGACGACATCCTTGAGTTTTCCGTGCTTGTCCGGCGTGAAGAGCTTGATGATCTTCCCGCCGTAGTCGGAAACTTCCATTACGACGCCGCCCGCTCCGTTGAGCGTGAACTTGCGCGCTTTTTCACCGTACTTTGTTGTGCCGAACCCGGCTATCTTTATGGATGGCTTTTTCATAATGCGAGATTATACCATAATTCCTCGTCGTAAAGTTATCGCAAAGCGGCTTCCGCATGGCTTTGCTGGCTCGTATGTCGCGTCGCCTCCGTGGAGCCGCGCAATCCGACGGACTATCGCAAGCCCCAGGCCCGCGCCGCCGGACTCCGCCGCTCTCGCCGGATCGGCGCGATGAAATCTCTCGAATATCCTCGCGGCATGCTCCGGCGGCACGCCCTTTCCATGATCCTCGACTGCTATCTCCACGCCACCTCCCGGAATCCTCCGCGCCGAAACGGCAATGTCCGCAGTGCCTGAATGACGCTGCGCGTTCACAATCAGGTTAGAAACCGCCTGCGAAACAAGCTGCGCGTCGCACTTCGCCACAAGCGCTCCACCGTCCGTCTCGCCACAGTCCGAACGCACGCCGTACTTCTCGGCGAGATCTGACACAAGCGCGGCAATGTCGGTGTCAGCCAAGGAAAGGACATCCCCTTCCCGCTCAAGCCGCGCAAGATCGAGGATCTGCTGTACGAGCGATTCGAGCCGCTTCGATTCGCCGCGTATCATTCCGACTAGGCGCGCCTGCACTCCGTCTCCCGCCTCAAGCATCTCCGCCGCGCCAAGTATGCCGGTGAGCGGCGTGCGAATCTCGTGCGACACGTCGGCGATGAAGTCGCGGCGGAACTTTTCAAGCTTCGCGAGTTCACGGATCCTCACGCGCTGGCGGTAGAACGCGGCAAACAGGAAGAACATTCCGGTCATTCCCACGAGCGCCGCGAGCACAAGGCTGTGCTTGGCTCGCCTGAACGGAGCGAGAACGCGCTCAAGAGGAAGCCCCAGCATGACCTCAAACCCTCCGACGTCCTCGATCTGCCCGTAGAGATAGTCGCTGTCGCGACGAGAATCGGCGAAGCCTCCGAGCGAATCGAACACTAGCCCGCCATTCGGCTTGCCGAACACGCTTAGCCTCACGCCGTCTACCGCGCACTGGCGATTGAACGCGTGCACGGCGCCAAAGTCGCCGGTGCCAAGCGGCTCGCGGAGCGTGGAGACGGCGATTTCCGTACGGCTCTTGAGGTCGTGCGACGCCCACTCCAGCACTGACGACCGAAAAGCGGACATCTCCCGCGCAAAGATTGCCGTGACGCCGACGAATCCTATGGCGGCGAACATGGCGGGAAGCCACGCTCTAAACTTTGATTCGATAGCCCACCCCCCTGATCGTCTCTATGTGTTCGCCCCATGCGCCAAGCTTGCGGCGTATGTTCGCAATCTGCACATCGACCGTGCGCTCGTCCGCCGGACGCGCGAATATCCTGCCGCGGTGCGCAACGAGCTTTACAAGCAGCGCAAACTCGCCTGGCGTAAGATCCAGCTGCTTACCGTGCAACGTCGCAACTCTGCCTGGCTCGTCGATGGAAAGCCCGTCGAAGTCAACGCCCTCTGTCACGGGAAGTCCGCGTCTTAGAACGGCCTTTACGCGGGCAAGCAGCACGGGCCTGTCGAACGGCTTGGTCACGTAGTCGTCGGCGCCGGACTCCAGTCCGCGCACGATGTCCTCGGACTGCGTTCGCGCCGTGAGCATGATGATGCGCGTCGCCGCGAGCTCCGGCGTTTCGCGAATCCTGCGGGCAATGGAAAATCCGTCCAGGCCAGGAAGCATGATGTCGAGAAGGACTAGGTCCGGCTTCTCCCTCTTCGCGGCGACAAGCCCATCGTCGCCGCGCGCGGCAGTCGTGACGTCGGCGTATCCCGCTCCGAGAAGCGCCATTTCAAGAAGCGCCCTGATCGTCGGATCGTCCTCGACGACAAGGATCTTCGCCGTCTCGTCACCAGATTTTCGCCGCGCCGCCATTGAACGCCCCTCGCCCCTGCAGCGTCAGCGGTGCGACATCGCCTTCTTCATGTAAGGCATGTACGCAAGCGTGTAGGTGAACACGCTCCACACGGTCAGGGCCACAAGCATCGTTTCGACTACATAGCACGAGACGAGCCATGCCCTGCACCACGGCTCCGGCACTACATTGTGAAACGCAAGATAGAGATATATCCAGCCTGCTCCCGGGAAGGAAAGCGCTGTGCGCACCTTTCCGAGCCACATCGCCGCGACATCGGCGCCGTACAGCGTCCCGACGGAGCGCATGAAAGTCACCCACGTGTCGCGCAGCACGTAAAGGATCGTGAAGAGCAGGAGAACGAATCCGTGCGCCTCCTCCGGCGACTGGTGCATGGCCTGCCACATGAGGACAGGGAACGCGACGATGAAAAACACCTTGTCCATCAGCGGATCGGACATCTTGCCTAGCGTCGATACGACATTCCACTTCCGCGCAAGCCACCCGTCCCACAAATCCGTCAGGCCAGAAAGCAGCATTGCCGCGCATGCGCCACACGCAAACAGCAAGTTGCCAAGACTCGTATCCGCAGCCGACACTTCGTGAAGCACAGCCAGCACCGCCCATGTGAATATGAGCGGAGCCCTGACGAACGTGAGCGCGTTTACGATGCGCGACCTGACGGCTTGCGTCACGATACGGCTATTCCCTCGGCGACAACCTCCTGCATGACCCCAAGCGTCTCCTGGAGCTGCACGAGCCTCGCCTTGAGCTGCTGGACCTGAAGCTCGGACTTCTGGTAGTTCCGGCGCGTCGCAAATAGCTGCTTGAGTATCTCGCCCGGGTCAAGGTCAAGATCGTTCAGCTCCATGCCATCCGGAATCGGCACGAGAACCGACTCGCCGCACTCGGAGCAGTTTATCTGAAGACCTGCGCCACGATAGTCGATGACAAGGTTCTTTCCGCAGTGCGGACAGTCAAACACTATGTCGGTGTCGCGAATCTCCGCGTCATCGCCGTTCTCCCTCACGGGGACCTCTACTTCCTCATACATCTCTTCTGCCATGGTCAGACCTCCATTTGTTTGCGTACATTTTACCAAAAATTTCTTCGCACGGCAAACACTCAAGGCTTACAGCCAAGATCGATTTTACTTGCATAGCGAGGATATTATAGCAAAAAGACGGATATCAAGTGCGGCGCTACATGACGAGCAGTATCATCCCCGGCTTCTGGACGGTCACGTGCCCGTCCGAAAAGAAGAGACTGCAGCCTGGCTTTGGTACGCCGTTGACGGTCACCTGCCATGCGGACAGCTTCTGGCAGTCGGCGACGTCAGAAAACGTCAACGGCAGAGTGATGGCCTTCCACTGCGCGGGAGTCCCTACGATATCGATCGTCCCCGCATCCGCAATGGCGCCGCCCCGTATCTCGCCCGCGCCCGTGCAGTCGACGCGAAGGGAGCCTATCTCCGTCGCGGACAAGCTCAAGTCGAGAACGGCGTCCGCCGCGACGGACACCGTCGCCGAGGACGAGAACGCCGCGCCGCACGAAACCAGGTTGGTGGCGTAGTACGGCTGCCCGCCGTTGTACGCCGCCCAGGAATACCTCGCCTCGCCGACGGTCTCGTGAATCCTCGTGTCCAGCCGCGTCCAGCTGCTGCCGTCCGTGGAAGACTCCAAGTACCATCCCGCCGGATCGCGTTCGCTGTGGTCGTTCGCGGTCGCAAGCGCGTACGAGACGACCCTTGACGATGCATACGCGTCGGCAAGACGCATGGTGACCGGGTTAGGCTTCGTCGTCGTATAAAGCCCGCACTTCGTCGACGTGCTACCGTCTGTCATCTTGCCTGGCCGTTCGGTGTCACCAGCCGTGAAGATCGCGGTGATCTCCCCGGGGTCAAGAGCCGTGGCAGCCTTGTCCTTGTCCTTGAACGTCAGATTGGAATTGACCCTGACACCGGCAGCGTCGTAAAGGGCCAGTTCCGAGAATTGTATGGAATCGTTGGCATTGCGGTTGGTCGTGACGACAAACTTGAAATACGGCCCTACGCCACCGCCGACCTCCGCAAAGCGAAGCGTGCCGCCTTGCACGTCAACCATGCCGGAAAACGAGTTTGCACCAAGCATAGTCGTGGTGCCGGCGCCTTTCTTGACCAGTTCCATCGAACCGGAGAATCCGGCATGCGCAACGACGCCGTCGCCTGCGCCGCCGACAGATATGTTTGAATCGTTTGTGCGGACAAGGCTGCCGTTGCATGATATCGACTCGACGGACAGGTCCACGTCGTCCAATATGAGCGTCGCGCCGTTGCCGACGCACAGGTTGCAGATGGCAATGTCGCGCGGCCATTCCCACTGCGGATAGACATAGTTTCTCGTATCCTCCGGCACGAACGAAGGGACGGACTGGATGGTACGCCAGTTTTCGCCGTCGTCCGACCCCTTCAAGTCGAACGCGCACACGTCACGACATGTCGCCGGATCATAATTGTCAGGTTCAACCTTGTCCGTACGTCCGGTGTACTTGTGGATCGGACCATAGTCGTCACCATTTGCAAAAGTGTAGTGAAGGACAGGCTGTTTCGCCGCAAACTCTATCGTCATCCACGCCCTTGAGACAGCGCCCGGGCTATAGTATTTTGTGGCAGAGTTGCCGTCCAGCGCTAATTCCGGACTGATGCCGTCCCCTGCGCCCCAAGTATAGTTGACCTTCGTTCCCGTGACGTTGTTCCCGGCCGGATCGAAAAGGTAGATTTCGTTGTACTGCGTTCCGTTAGCACTGGCTCCGTATCTGGCCGTAGGCTCGAACTTGTAGAACTTGTAGCCGACCCTGCGGCTTGACCGCACCCTTGCCGTTCCGGCATCGACATGAAGCCCCGCCAAACCGCTTGTCGCCTCGCAAAGGACGGATTCAACGGAATTGCCGCTGAGCGTCAGGACCGCCGTCCCTGCAGAATCGACAATCGTTCCCTCCGACACGATTCCCGCGACGGATTGGCTATATCCTGCAAAATCAAGCGTAGCCGCATTCCCTACCTCTATTACAGTTGTCTTCGGCAATATGTTGTCCTTGTTGAGCGCAAGCCCACCACGCTGGATTATGGTTCGCCCGGTGTGGGTCAACGACTGCGCCCCGGGGTTGGAGGTTGAACCAAGCGGTATGGTCTTCGTTCCACGGAATATCAAGTCGCAGTTGCCCTGGGTTCCGACTCGAGTATCCGAACCTGCGCCATAGAAGTAGGCGGGGACAGAATGGTTTGCCTCGATGATTATTGGATTTCCGTCCTCGCCTTCCAACATCAACTTTGAGTTACTGACATTCTGGTTGGAGCGGATAAAATGTGCATCGTAGTTGCTGTATGTCGCAAGATACCCGCCGTTGAACAGCACTCTCGAGGAAATGCGCTGGTTGCGCGTTAGGTTTTTCACCTTGAGACAGGCGTCCGCACCGGTCAGACGCACTTGCGCCGTCCAGCGAGATGGATCGACGGAAGAGGAAGCCGAATTACGACCAAAATAGAAAAGGTCGCCGGTGGAAACGGTGGCATTGGAAAGCGTCAGCATCGAATCGCCAGTTCCATTATAGGAAAGGGTAATGCACTTCGACCATATCGACGCGCCCTTTGCAAGCGACGCCTCGCACGGCGTGTTGTAACCGAAGCAGCAGTCAAGGCCATTTCCGTCCGTACCTGAAATAGTAAGCTTGGAGTTCTGCCCCATGTTGAAGACCACCGTGCCGGTCCCGTTCGTTCCGCACATCAGGCGCGAAGCAGTAACATTGGCGCCGTCCGCGATGTTGAGCGTTCCGTTTACGATTATCTGTCCGTAGGTCTGCGTGCCGGAGATGTTCTCGGTCGAACCGTACGGAACATTCAGGTCTGCGCCAACTGCCGACATGGACAGGGCCGTCAACGCGCCCACTAGAAATACAATTGCCATCGTTTTCGTTTTCATTGTTTGATCCTCCTTGGTTATCGTTTTCAAGTCAATCAAGCCAGTCGGGTATCGGCGCAGGCGTCGCAGCCGGCCTGTCGGACAGCCCTATGAGCAATTCGCCGCCGCGCTCGAGTTCCGAAACCGGTATCCACGGCTCGCGGAACCGCCTGCCGTTGAAGCTATAGCCTATCGGGTAGATGGCGTTCGCGCTCGTACGCTTCGCCTTTATCTTCAGCGTGCCATGGGCGAAGTCTATCTCCGCCTCGTCCGCCGACGGCGACGCTATCAGGTAGTACGGCGTTCCCGTCAGCGGATAGAGCCCGAGGCAGCTCCAGACGTACCATGCGCTCGTCCCGCCGGAGTCGTTGTTGCCGGGGCATCCGCCCGGGCCGTCCGTGAAGCGGCAGCGGCGGACGAGGTCAACAACGGCCGCCGTGCGGTCGGGGCGTCCGCACCAGATGTAGGTAAACGGAGTCTCCATGTCGGACTGGTTGTTGAGGCCCTCGAAATAGCCGTCGCGCAAGACTCGGTCGCGCTTCCTGTCCCAGTGCAGCGGCACGTAGTCGACGCGGAAGAAGTCGTCGAGCATCGCGAGGAAGCGGTCCGTTCCGCCGGCGAGCGCTATACGCCCCGCCATCCCCGTGTGCGCCCTGAACGAATAGTTGCGGAAGTTCCCCTCGTAGTAGAACACCTTGCCCGTGTTTACGAGGTAGCCCGTGCCGGGGTTGTACACCTTGCGCCATGCGCCTGACGCCTCTTTCAGCCTGCCCGCGTACTCGCGGTCGCCGCAAAGCTCCGCGACGTACTGCGCGGCGCGGTTCGCCCCCGCGTGGTCGAGCGCGTATGTCGGAGACCTGCCCTCGGCCCGCGACCCGGAAAGCTGGCTGTCAAACACCTTCTTGAGCCGTGGATAGTCCTTCTGCGAGAGGACGCCGCGGAAGAACGCGTCCGCCATAACATAGACAGAGAGATCCGCCGCCTGGCCGTTGTCCCGCCCGAGACGATGGCCCGTCATGTAGCGGGAGATCGGATAGAAGCCGTGCTTCTCGGACACGGACATCATGTCGTCCATCATGCGCCGCGCCATCTCGGGGAACGTCGACAGGACGAGCGGCAGCTGCGTGCGATATACGTCCCAGAGGGTGAAGTAGTCGAGGAACCCTATCTCGGTGTCGATTGGCTTTACGAACGAAAAGTACAGCGTCGAGTAGAATCGGCGGCGCTGCGCCTCGTCGGGGAAGCGGACGCGGATTCGGGAAAGCGCCCTCTCCCACAGCTCGTCCGCCTCGCGACGGCTGCCATCGAACCCTGCCTTCACGGCCTCGTCCATCCGCTTCGCGGCGACGTCCTCGCCCGCAAGAGAGAAGCCGATGAAAGTCTCGGCGGAGTCGCCTTCGACCAAGACAGTTATCACGCCGTCCTTTTCGTCAGACTCAACCCGTGCGCCCTTCGCGCATACGGAGAAGTGGAAGTCGAGCTGGTGGAAACGCACCGTTCCGGCATAGCGGTTTGGTGCCACCTTGCGGACCTTGCATCCCTCGCATTTCTCCGCATACTTGCTTCCGCACCCGGCCTTCGGCATAAGCCCGGCGCGCTTGAGGTCTATCCTTATGCGCCCGCGCCCCGACGGGAACGAATACCTATGGCAAGCCGCGCTCGGACGGGCGACGACCTCGAAGGAGCAGTTCCTGTCGGCAAGCGTCGCGGCATAGTAGCCGGGCGACGCCTTCTCGCCGACTAGGCGGGAATACTTCGAGAAGTCGGAGCCTTCCGCGCCGGGGGCGAAGAGAAAGTAGTTGTAGAAGCGCCCCGCGAAGCCCGTGCCGTTGTGGTGGAAGTGGGTAAAGCCGTCAGCGACCATCTCCTTGTCGGCATAGGCCGGAGCGCCTTCGCAGCAGCATTTAAGGCGACCGTATCCGCACGGGTAGTTGCCGGTGTAGGCGCACACGCTCACCCAGCCAAACGGCGTGAGCGCGCCGGGGATAGTGTTTCCCATCTGCGCCTTGAGCCAGTTCCAGCCGCGCGCCCAGCCCTGGGACTCGGGCGACTCCGTCTTGCCGTTGCCCCAGAATGGATCGACAAGACCGGTAAACCCTTCTGCCGCCGCAGTTGCAGCAGAGGCCGCAATCATGGCCGCGCCAAGCGCACTCAATGCGCCAGCAGACCTTCTCAGTCGTGCATCATGCCTTGAGGGGGGGGGGGGGTACTGCTACTGCATGACAACGCCTCTGGCGCGTTTCTGCGCCAGCCTACGGCGACGTTTTCGCGGATGCCGTGGAAGACGGAAGTTGTCATGTTAAAAATTATAGCATATTTCCCAAACGACCCGCAACCACAGCTACCATTCAACGACTGCGAAGGAGTCTGGCTGCATGCGAATCACGGCGGAGCCGTCGCCCTTCATGTCAAGAGGAACTTCGGTGTACGTCCTTACGGAGTCAGTAAGGTGGCAACGCGCCTTTGCAAGCGAAGCCCCTGGAACTGAGACCGTCACCTCCGCCGTGTCTGTAACGTTGTTGTCGTCGGAATAGCGCGCTACAATGACAGCGCCTGAGCCGTCCGCGCCCTTCGCCGCGACCGCACGGAAGCTTCCGACTGGCTTGCCTGCCTCACTCTTGAAGACAGTTCCCGTATTGGCTGTTGACGCCTTTCCACGTCCCTCGCGGACGGTACACGCCACCTGAGTTCCGCAGTCAATGAGCTTCGACCAGGCGTAGAACGGATAGTACCCCTTTAGCGGCTGGTAAGTCGGCTTGGAGAACATGCCGTTCATGCCGGTAGAAAGTCTAGCGTCGTAGAACATCAGCATGTCCAGGGGGCTCGACTGACAGTCCACCATCGTCGCCATGATGAACGCCGCGCACTTCTGATTGAAGACACCCGACTCAACCTCCAGCGAATACTGGAAGTCGTCCACCCAGCCCTTGACGTAGTTCCACTCGTTCAATATCGACTCGGCCTTGCCGAAGCCGTACTTGTCCATCAGATTCCTTGCCATAGTGCACCTGTCGGTGATCCGCCTTGGTTCGGTAGCGTAAGTGTGCCAAGAGAAGAAGTCCAGTGGAACCTCATTGTCGCGGCAATAGGCGAGGAAACGCTCACCCCAGTCAAAACGACCGCAGATGGCGGGGCCGCCGATCTTGAGACTGGGGAACTTGCCCTTTAGGTGCTTTGCCGTAGTCTCATACAGCTGGAAGAAATTGGTCACAGTGCCGCCCCAGCAACGCGGGTTCTTCGGCAATTCGCCATCGGATGGATCGAGGTCGGGCTCGTTCCATATCTCCCAATAGACAATGTTGAACTGATTCGACCAGGCGACGTTCCGCGTCGTCCACTCGCCGTCGGCACCCCAGCCCCAGCCTTCGTTGTAGTGGCGTATGACATGCTCGCATATCCGTGCCCATTTCGCGAAATCCTTCGGCGGCAAGACACCGTACTTCTTCGGCCCGTGCTCGATCGTCTGCCCAAGGCGGAAGAACACCTCCGTCCCTGCGCGGCGAATGCTGTCGAGGTAGTGGTCGGTGAAGACAAAGTCGTAGCTCTTCGGGTCGTTCTCGTCCGCGTCGAAGTCTGGGAAGATGGCGTTGATGTCGCACGTGTGCGCCCCGCCCGCGACGCAGTTTATTGAGTCGTGCGTCCGCGCGAACGGTATGCGCGCGGCCTTGTAGTCCTCGAAGTTGCCGTTCTTCTGGTCGCCGCCCGGCTTCTTCACCGACGGGCCATTGTTCACGGCGTGCATCGGCTTTATGGCCCCGACTTCGTTCATGACGTCAACCGCAACAAACGCCGTCGCGGCAGGTTCCGCCGCAAGCGCTGTGCCGACGGATAAAACAGAGATGCAAGATATCAGGCTTTTCATGTTCACTATTCCTTTTCCCAGTCTCCAGTTGCTAATTTTATGACAGATATTATACTCTATCAAACGCCCATGCGTCAATCAGCTTGTCCCCGCTGGTTGTCCCAGCTGGGATTGCCAAGGGCACCGCGTCAGTCGCGAGTTGCGACAATGCGGATGCGGTCGATGGCGAGCGCAGAGCCTGTCATCAGGTTCACTTTCAGCTCAAGGCGTCCGTCAAGGAAGTCTTCGCGGATCACCGGCAGCATTACATGCGTCTTCGCCCCCACTTCCTCTGTAAACGGGACCTCGAAGACCCGCCCTTCCAAAAGGCCGCGTCCAGAAGTGAGTCCGCTTTCCGGCTGGTGAAAGTCAATCCGCACGTTGCCTGTCGTCGGCGGCACTCCGCGTATCTCCATCGCGAACGTGCGCCCGATCCAGTTGGTCGATACGTCATATACCGAGTCAGAAAGATCAAGTGGCTTCGCCGCGCCAAACTCGTCGTCAAGCCAGCTCTCGGACACCCGCACGACCCCTTTGTCCGGCTTGCACGAAAGATACGTGCATACGCTGGCCCTAAGCCGCTTCGCCTCCGGAGACTCCTTCGCAAGATCGTATCCGCAGACGAAAAGCCTCCCCTTCCCGACAAGCACCTCGAACATCGTCGCGGCAAAATCGGAGAAATGAAAGTCGTTCACCGAAAGCGCAATCGGACGAAACTCATCGGGCATGTCCCTAAGCGCATGTATCGTCGCACCTTCTGCAAGCGAATGCCACTGCCAGTCCGTGAAGTCGTCGGTGACGAAACCCGCAAGCGCAGGATGCTCCACGTCGAACCACGTGCCAAGCGCCGCGCCTGTCGTGTTCGCAACGGGGAACCATCGTGCGCTCCAATAGACGGACTTGAACTGCCCCCTCGCCGATTTGAAGCTTGGCCCTGTGTAGAGGACAGTCTTTCCGTCTGCGAGCTCGGCTTTCATCGCCTTGAGGTCGTCCGCCTCTACAACGCCGTCAGGCAAGGCGCAGCGCTCTTCGCGCGGATACACCCAGAAATTCCATTCGTTGCTTCCGAACCGCAACGCCTGACGGCGGCAAGTCATCTCGTCTGTCAGCAAGCATTCAACCTCGCCTACCGTCTTCACCTCGCCCGGCTCGATTGTCTCAGAAAGTCTGATTTCGCCATTCTTTCCGCACAACGAATATTGGAATGCCGTTCCCGCCCCAAGCGGCCTCTCCGTTAGATTGCGAATCTGGAGCTTGGCGCGATACGTCTCGCCGACGACATACGTGAAGCGCGGAAATCGTGCAAGAAAGCATATCGGCCCCCATACCGTTGAAAACGGCGACATGCCCTTGAAGCCGGTCTTCAGTCCGTAGAACGGATCTCGCCAGCCGACAAGCGCCTCGGCCTGGCCCGTGTAGTCCTGGACCTCAAGAAGCTGCAAGCCTGCGCAGGACGGAGTTCTCAGAAAACTCTCGACCTCCTCCTTGTAGATGAGCCTATTCAGTTTCGCCGAGGCGGCATGGTACTCCCTCTGGAAACGCAGCGCATTTTTCTTCGCGGCCGTGTCGCGATGGCGCGTCAGGTTCCACGGACGCATCGTGCCCGTGAACGGCGACAGCAGTTCATCCCATATCGGATAGACGGGCCACTGCCCGATTTCGTGCGCGACAGTCGGCACCTTCACCGCCGAATATATGTCTTCGTAGTCCCAGTCCGTGTGAGGCATGAGCTTTTCGCGTGCAAGCCCCTTCCCCGGTACGACATGCGAAAGCGAGAAGTCGTCCGAAGCCGTGATCTCGCGCGCGGACGACGCGTAGCACAGCGCGCGGGGATCGTACTTCTTGTGCTCCGCAACCCATCTCCCCATCGTCTCGAAGTTGGAATTGCCAAGCTCGTTGCCGATTGAAAGCGAAAAGAACGACGGCGAGTTGCCGTACGCATCCGCAATCGCCTTCATTTCGCGGAGCACGAACGAATCGACAGGCTTGCCGTTTCCGACTTCGTCGCCATCGCTCATCCACTTGTCCGTCCAAATGCCTGCCTCTGGATGCAGAATGACGCCAAGCTCGTCCGCCGCCTCGAACGCCGCCTCTGGTGGACACCATGTATGGAACCTCACCGCGTTCACGCCGTCCTCTTCCTTCAGCATCCTGAACACGCTGAGCCACTCGCGCTTTTCCATCCACGGAATGCCGTCCTTTGCGAAGTTGGCGTTCTCCACGTTGCCGCGAGTGAAGATGCCGACGCCGTTCAACGTCAGCAAACGCCCCTTCGTGCCGACAGTGCGGAAGCCGAAGCGAATGCTGTGTTCAAAGCCGTCCTTCGCCTTCAACCTTACTGTGTAGAGCGCAGGATGAAACTCGTTCCACCAAGTCGGTTCCTCGGCGAGCGCGACGACGATTCGCCCGCCTTCACGCCTCCAGCCCGAAGTTTTGAGGCCTTGGACTTCTACGGCAACAACATCTGAAGACGTCGCTATCTCCAGTCGTCCGCCAGACGGCGCGGAGGCGAAGACCCGCGCCGCGCGAAGTGGATGCGCACGACGAAGCTCGATGCGTCCCAAGACGCCGTTCCACACAGCCTGCATGTTCGGTCCGTAGGCGTGGGACTGCCGCGAGAAGTTGTAGCGGCAAGCGTTGTCTATGACAAGCCTAAGCTCGTGCCGACCTGGCGTGAGAACCTTATGAGGAACTTCGTGTACATGCGGTGTTGCAAGGGAATCGCACTGTCCGAGGCTGATGCCGTCCCAAAACGCCTCGCTCGCCCACATGACGCGTTCAAGGAAGAGTTCCATCGGATGCTCGCAGTCCGCTTCCGTCAGTTCAACTGTACGCGTCCACGTCGCCTTGCCGACGTACTGCCACTCCTGCACCAGGGCCTCGGACTGCGGCAGGTCCATCGTCGTCTGGAAGTCGCGCTCCGTCCAGCGCTTCCCCAGGTGCGCGGCGGCCAGGGTGCCGGGCAGCTTCGCTTTGCCGACGAAGCCATCGCCCACAACGTGCCACTCACCGGCTAGCGGCACATCCGCGAAGGCGGACATGCTGATTACCGCGACCGCAACTATAACCAATCTTTTCATTTTCCACAACTCCATATTTACGGCAACAGGGACAGTCCCGCTCAGCCGGAAATCCGCGACTTTCCGACCAAACTCCTGTCAAGAAGAAAGGGAATGATTCCAACATGCAGCTTCTCCCTCTTTCCGTTTTTCCGGGATTCTATCTCTACCATCCCGACATCTACAGAATATCCTCTGGCCCTCAATTCGTTGAAAATGATGTTTTCCATGATGTGCGTCGGCTCCTGCTGACCGATTCTTCGCGCTTGACAACCATTTTTCCTCCAATTCTTAGGCGGACATCCACCTAACTTTTGTTACTGCGCGAATTATACCACATCCCCTTCTGCCAGCGCAACGTCTCCCCGTCCATAAAAAAGACAAAGGCAGTCCCATCGTCGTCTGGAAGTCGCGCTCCGTCCAGCGCTTCCCGAGATGCGCCGCGGCGAGCGTCCCCGGCAGCTTGGCCTCTCCTGAAAAACCGTCGCCCACAACGTGCCACTCACCGGCCAGCGGCACATCTGAAAAGGCAGACATGCAGATTGTCGCAACCGCAAGCGCAGCGCATACCGCAACATCCAGAAACTTGACAATGCTTATTCTTTTGTCCATTAAACAACCTTCACACGTTGCCATTTGCATCACATAACAACACAAATACTGGGCAAATTGACGGAGACACCGTTAATTTGCCCAGTAGCCAATTGCAGATACTGTTATAATATGATATAATATCGGCATGAAATTTATAGAAAGAGCCGCTTCTGCCACTGTTAGGGAACTGTCTGGACAATTTCCCGCCATTATGCTTTGTGGCGCAAGGCAGGTCGGCAAAACGACGCTTCTGCGAAATGCCGCCGAGAATGGCCGCAGATTCGTGTCGCTTGACGATCCCGACATTCGCACTCTTGCACGAACCGATCCCGCACTTTTTCTTCAGGCCTACCCTCCTCCAATCATCATTGACGAAATCCAATACGCCCCGCAACTCCTGCCGCTTGTCAAGATTGTGATCGACGACAAAAGCGATGCTTGCGGGCAGTTCTGGTTCACCGGTTCCCAGCAGTTCCATCTGATGCAGGACATAGGCGAATCGCTTGCCGGGCGAATCGGCATCATCGACCTTGGCGGCATCTCCCAAGGAGAAGAACTCTGCCGGATTCACGACGATGCATTCCTCATTCCCGACACCATTGACACCCAAACGTCCTTCGACACTCTTTCGGCCATTTTCGCCCGCATCCACCGCGGTTCTTTCCCGGCACTCGTCTCCGGCAAAGCGCGAAATTGGGAGACGTTCTTCCGCTCTTACGTCCGCACCTATCTGGAACGGGACATCCACAACCTTACACGCATCACGGACGAAGAACGCTTTCTCGTATTCCTCAAGGCCACTGCGGCGAGGACAGGGCAGCTTCTCAACGTTTCCGAGCTTGCACGCGACGTTGGCATCGCCACGACGACTGCCCGCGACTGGCTTGGAATACTCGGAGCATCCGGCCTTATCTATCTGCTTCGCCCGTATTCCCGCAACGTCACGTCCCGCATTATCAAGACTCCGAAGCTCTATTTCACCGACACAGGTCTGTGCAGCTACCTTGCCGGCTGGACATCGCCGGAAACGCTGGCGAACGGCGCGATGGGCGGAGCGATGCTTGAAACGTATGTCATCGGAGAACTTCTCAAACGCTACGGGAACCGAGGCAGGGAGGCTCGACTTTGGTTCTACCGCGACAAAGCCGGTTCGGAAATAGACATTCTTATTGAGCATGATGGCATCCTCGACCCGGTGGAAGTCAAAAAGACGGCAAGCCCCACCAAAAGCGACATACGCGCATTTGCCAAGGCACGTTCGCTTGGATTGCCGCTCGGCAAAGGCGCCGTACTCTGCCTTGCAGAACGCGCAAGACCACTCACGCAGGACGTGTCCGTAATCCCTATCGGTTCCATTTGACACGGATGACAAAGCTAAAGCGCCTTCTTGTCTCGACAAGGCGCCCTTTATCCGCCATTGCAGCCGAATGCGGCTACAAGGATCCAGACGCTCTCGCGCACATATTCCGCAAACGTTTCGGAACGACAATGAGTAGCTGGCGTCGTTCAAACGGCAAACCTACGCCTAGCATCCATTAGCCGGCTTGCAGGAGGCCTGTCAAAAATCGGCGAGGTCGGGGGGAAGGATGTGCTTGGAATGGCGAAGCCCGTCTAGCGCACCGCACTTGTCGAGTATCTCGCGGCACATTGCAAGTTCCCCGCTCCTTGGCTCGCCGGCCTTTATCGCCTCGCAAAGATCGGCAAGAATCCCGATGGCCACCGCATAGCCATGCGGAAGCTTCCATCCGCTCTTCTGCTCGAAGACCGCCGCTGACGCAAGTCCGAAATCAGTGGAGCCGTGCTTGCGCCTCGACGCTAGCGTAGCTGCCACGATCTCGCGGAACGAAGACCTGTCTCGCAATGCAAAACTGTCGGCGAACGCAGCGACTGTACCGAGAAGCTCAGGGTCGTTCGCGACACCAAGCCTCACAGCCTCCGCAATGCCACCGCTCCACACGCCATCCAAGACCGTCTCGGCAAAGGACGTGTCGATTACTACTGCCTTCGGCTCGCATGGGAGGACGTACGCATCCTTCTCGTCAGGAGCGTCCAACGCCGCCACGTCTGAAAACGCCGCGCCCAACATGGCTGCAGGCGTCGTCGGCACGCGCACGACGCCGACTCCGCCGCGAACCTGAGCGGCGGCGTATCCGGCGACGTCCATGATCGTCCCGCCGCCTATCGCGAGTATGCGGTCTTCAGGTCCAAGCCCCGCCGTGATCGCCGCCTCCAGCACGCTTCTCATCGGCGCAAAGTCCCCAAGCTTGATTTTCTCGCCACCGCCCATCACAACAGGCGAGCCGGCAAGCGAGATGCCGTTGGCACTAGCGTACTTGCCTATCTTGACACCAAGGCCAGGAAACCTCTGGACGACGTTCAGGTCCGCCACGATGAGAACGTCGGCGTCGCCAAGCGCTTTCGCCAGAACCGTGCTCTTCCCAAAGATGTCCTCTACGATTTCAGCCGGATATTTCAAGCAGTTCTTTGGCATGTTTCCTCGCTACGCTCGTCAGCCGCTCGCCGCCAAGCATGCGGGCGACCTCAGAGACTCTTGCGTCGCCGGAGACTTCGGTTACGCTCGTGCGCGTCCTGCCTCCAGCGACATCCTTTGATACTACGAAATGGCGTTCGCCATAAACCGCGCTTTGCGGAAGATGCGTAATCGCGATGACCTGGTGCGACGACGCGACCTCGCGCATCTTCGCCCCGACGATTCGTCCCGTCTCGCCACCGATGTTGGCGTCGATCTCGTCAAATACCAGCGTCGCCGGGCCAGACTTGCGCGATGCGCCGCCGGACGCGACGACCTTCAATGCAAGCATCACGCGGGCGAGTTCGCCCGAAGAGGCGATGTCCGCAAGCGGATGCTCAGCCTCGCCTGGGTTCGGCCCAAACATATACACGACGGAATCCATCCCAGTCGAATCAGGCTCCACCCTCTCCACTGAAACGGAAAACCTCGCCTTCGCAAAACCGAGCCCTCGCAATTCCTTCGTCATTGCGGCGGCCATGCGCCCAGCCGCCGCGACACGCTTCTTCGCGAGCGCCGCGCCGGACTTTCTGACTTCCGCATCGGCGGCGGCAATGTCATTGTCCAGCTTCGCAAGAATCGCCCCCCTGTTCTCGATCGCATCAAGCCTAGCCTTTTTCTCGGCAAATATCTCCATGAGTCGCGCCACCGTCTGCTCTTCCCCGGCACGCGCGAGATACTTTCGCTTAAGCCTGTTCAATTCAGAAAGACGCTTGTCTAGCGTTTCAAGATCGTCGTCGCCGTCGGCAAGCCCGCACACAGCGTCCGCAATAGTGCGCGAAAGCTCATCTACCCTGACCGTTATCTCTTCCGCCTCAGCCGCCCAGCCAGATGCGGCGGGCAGATGCTTCGCAACCGCCGCGAACTTAGGCCCCAGCGCGGAAAGTATTTCGGATACTCCTCCGTCGCCGCCAAGCGCTTCGGTTATTTCGCCCGCGCCGCGCAGTATCTCTTCCGCATGCGCCGCCGCCGCATGGCGCTCGGCAATCGATTCGTCCTCTTCAGAAAGTCCAGCCGCTTCCAGCTCGCCGACCTGGAAACGCAGCATGTCCTCTTCGTCCGCTCCGCCCGAGGAAAGAAGTTCCTCTCGCTCCTTCCGCAGCGCGACAAGCTTCTCGTATGCCTTCGTGTATTCTGGAAATTCGATTCCGCCGAACGCATCTAGAGCGTCCAGCTGGAATCGCGGCTCTGCAAGATGGCGGTTGGCCTGCGGCCCATGCATGTCGACGAGCGCCGCCGCGCGATCCTTAAGCTCAGACATGGCGACCGATTCGTCGTCAATCCATGCGCGGGAGCGTCCCTGAGAAGTTACCGTGCGCCTTATCGAGATTTCCTGCCCGCCATCTCCGCCGAAGACAGCCTCGACCTCGGCCTCCTTCGCGCCTTCACGCACTACAGACGCGTCGGCGCGCCCTCCTAATACAAGCCCAAGCGCACCGATCAGCACGGACTTCCCCGAGCCCGTCTCGCCCGTGACAACGTTGAGCCCGGGACCGAATTCTATTTCGGCCTCTTCTACAACCGCAAGGTTTCGGACTCTCAGTTTTCCAATCATCAGGCAAGCCCATTCTGTCGCAACAAGGCGTCGATCTCGGGATCACGTCCCCGGAACTCGCGGAAGACCTCCAGCGCGCTCTTCGAGCCGCCGAGAGCAAGAACCGTCTCGCGGTAGCGCTCTCCGAGGCGCTGCACGGCCTTGTCGTCTGCAAGCCCCGCCTCCTCGAAAGCGCCGTAGCAGTCCGCGCTCATGACCTCCGCCCACTTGTAGCCGTAGTATCCCGCCGCGTATCCGCCGGCGAAGATGTGGAGGAACGTGCAAAGCGATCTGTCGTTGCCGGTCATCGGCACTCCGAAATGGCGGAACTCCTCGGCGTTGATCTCGCCCGGAGTCTTCCCGCCAGTGCCGCCGTCGATATGGAGAAGCATGTCTATCTTCGAGAACGCCAGCTGGCGACGGCAGATCGACGCCGCGCGGAAGTTCTTGGCGTCAAGCACCTTCTTCTTGAGGTCTGCCGGTATGTGAATGCCGGTGCGGTCGTCAAGGCACCAGTTCTCCATGAACTGGCTCGAGACCTCCACGGCATCCCACTCGACGAGCGAGACGCCTGCGGCCTCTTCGTCTCCGATGCGCGTGAGCATGCACTGCAGCGCATGGCCAAACTCGTGGAAAAGAGTCTCCACCTCCCGCATCGGAAGATAAGCCTTGCCGTTTGCATCAGGCTCCGGGAAGTTCGTGCAGACTAGCGCAAGCGGCTTTTCGCCGCGCCTGTCGCAACGGTTGCGGAATTCGTTCATCCACGCGCCGCCGCGCTTCAGTCCGTTGCGGACGTATGGGTCGAAGTAGAAGTGCGCGATTGGCTCGCCGTTCTCCACGACTTCGAAAAAGCGGACGTCTGGATGCCACACGGACGGCTTGTCGTCGCCCTTCAGTTCACGGACATCGACATTGAACAGGAATCGGACGATCTTGAACAGCCCGGCCACCACGTCCTCGATTTCGAAGTTGCGCTTGAGTTCCTCTTCCGAATAGGAATACTTGCGCTCGCGAAGGCGCTCGGACAGGAACGTTACATCCCACGGCTCTGGCGGACACTCCGCGATTTCCCTAAGCTCGCGATCTTCCTCCGCCGCGAAACTTGCAGTCGCCGCGTCGAGGTCGTCGATCATCTTCATTACCGCCGCGACGGACGGTGCGCACTTCTCGGAGATGGAAAGCGTTGCATGGTCCGGAAAGCCGAGGAGCGCGGCGGACTCCTTGCGCAACGCCAGGATCTCGTCTATCCGCGCCGCGTTCTCCGGCGCACGCGCCGTGCGTGCGCGGAAAAGACGTTCGCGCACGTCACGGTCGGCACAATGCTTCATCGTCTCTGGATAGTTCGCATCGTCGATTGTGTACGTCTTGCCGTCCTTATCCAGCTTGAACGCCTTCGTCGCGTCGAGAACCGCATTGGAGAAATCCATGGCGAGCTTCGCAAGCCGCTGCTGTATCTCGTTGAAGCGCGCCTTGCGTTCGCCGTCGAGGCCTACGCCTGAAACCTCAGCGCTCTGTATCGACTTCTCGAGAATGCGACGCCGCGTCGCATCGCCGTTCGAGCCTAGTCCTGCAAGGACGCCCTTGGAAAGCTCGTAGAGCCGCCGCGACTGCGAGACGCGGAGCGAGAACTCGACGAGGTGCGGCTGGAAATCTTCTTCGACCTTGCGCCACGCCTCCGAGTTCATCACGCTCGTCTCATGCGTCACCATGCCCCAAAACGCAATGAGCGGTCTCGTCGCGTCGGACATCGCCCACGCCAATCCCTCGAAAGTCTTAGGCCCCTCAGCTTCTATTGCATCAACGCCCTTCTCGGCCATTTCGAGAAGTTTTGGCAATTCCGCCGCCGCATATTCGGGCGTCATCCGCCCCCAGTCAGGAAATTCGTATTTCATTACTGTGAATTATACCATAATTCGCGCCAGGTTACTCTACAAGTCACCGAATTACCTTGAGGGCCGCCGCGTGGCAACGCTGCTTCGCCGCAAAAGGCACGGGCGAGGATACGCCCTTAGTCTCCGCGTCGTGCCAAAGACGATGCCCGTGTCCTCGACGCCCCAGTAGCTGAGGATGCCGCGATACTCCCCGATTGCGCCGTCGTACACGTTGGGCGAATAGGAGGACGCGAGGAGCGCCATCTTCTTCAGCTTGCCCGGCTTGTTCATGCAGTAGATGCGCTGGATCGGTGCCTGAATCTGCGCGGAAAACATTTGATTTTGCGGTACTCCTCGGCCATCCACGCCGTGTTTCCGCTCGCACGAGGCGAACCTTGTAGAATCAGAATGTTCATTGATTATGTCCTTTCATTCACGTTTCTCATTATTCTCTAAAGTCTGGTCCGGAACTCTCGGTTCTCGCTCCGGTCTCCCGAGTCGTCTCCTTCGTGGCAGGGACAAGTACTTTGTCGACTTTTCTGCTCCAGTAATCGCACACCAGCGATCCATTATCCGGCGTGTCAACGATCCAGTATTTGAGATATATGTACGCTGGCGAACCTTGTTGACGATACTGACTTATTCCACTATACGCAATAATGGCGTATCGTTGGCGACCCGCATCCTGTTCAGGCAGTTTCATAAGGACAGGCGTCTTTGTGCCGCCGAATTCATCGCTTTTTTCAAATGCGCTTGATGGGGGCACATAATAAAGATATGGCCATTTCCCACCCCCATCACCATTCATGTGCAGCACATTTGAACACCCATACCCCATGTTCAACGAACTTCGGATCGGTTGACCTGGCGTAATTCCTTCATCTGCCAATCTAACCTTCACATCAGCCGAGTTCCCTGCACCAAACGGGGCGTACAATTCGGCCTTGGACAAATCTATTCCATATTCAACTCCCGGCACTACATTGGACACAACAAGATGATAACTATCGGCAACTGGTAGTGGTTGCGGTATCTTCTTCATGAATATGTTTAGTGTGCGCAAACTGTTTGTGGTCGGGACATCAATTGCATGACCTCGAAACTCCGCTCTGAGCATTGGCGGCAGACCGGAGTTGACAGTCTCTCTCAACCAAACCCCTCCTTGATGGCCACCCCAATATCCATCTCTGGTTGTAACAAGCGAAGAAAAGCTTTTGACTCGCCGAGGGTAATAGAAGCGCCCATTGGCGTCGGTTTTCCTTTCATACTCAAAGAATGAATCTGTTCCGGAAGCTTTTATCAAGACATCAGGAATGGGACGACCATCCTGATCATAGACATAGAAGTTAACGCCATCGAATTTAAGGTAGATATCGTAGGGGATGCAGAGCGTATCCCACCACCATGAAAAAAGAAGTAGTTTCAAAGTCAGGAAAGAACCTACTGTAGCCGAAAAGGCATCTCGATGTGGCCCCGACCCCCACATACTTGTCCCTTTTACAAGTATAACCGGACCCGAAAGTGCAAACTTGGTATCACAAAACAACGTCCCGGTTCTGTGGACGCATCCAGGAATGCCTACCAGTAGAGAGAGTGCGAAAAGACCTCCACCAATTATGCATTTTGTTCGCTTGCGCATATCGTACTCATCCTTTCTCTCAGTGCCAACCTGACAAGACTCGAACGTACAACACAAAAAGAACGACTGGCAATGTCACCACAAAACCAAGAAGCGTCGCTATGACAGATTTCAGCCAACGCTTCTTGTACAGGTTTATCATTACGGACAGCGGCATAATGAACCATGATATAACAGCCCATATGATTAGCACAATAGTTACTGGCCAAGTTATTTCGTCCGCCATGCTCTTGCTGGGCTTGTATAAACACAAACAGATGATAGCGAGGTATGCCGCAATGAACGACACGACGTGCACAACGGCTGGAATCCAGCAGCTGGTGCAATATGTTGTTACAACGCGGCTCATGCAAGACACATTCACTCCATCACCTCTCTGTCAAGGAGTAAGACCTCTGCCATTATGTCCTTGATACAAATTGCGTTCCGGGTCGAATTCAAGGTTCGTATCATTCGGAACGGGATTGAATACTGATTCTCCTAAAACAACTTGGACCGTAAAATTCAGCGGACCCAA
>Ga0310696_10000345_pt1 | contig 76891 bp, 42 predicted proteins | sample AusTroGonzalo_MG_4_FD_203885 | JGI IMG/M metagenome (GOLD analysis project Ga0310696, IMG submission 203885) | Bovine rumen microbial communities from tropical cattle in Woodstock, Queensland, Australia - Gonzalo_02 (v2) (version 2) | ecosystem: Host-associated > Mammals > Digestive system >...
AGCCGGAGGCCGGGGCGAGCGTGGCGGCGACGGAAACGTCGGCGGCGGGCATCGTGAAGGAGAATGCGCCGTCGGCGTAGAGGATGTCGTGGGCGGCGCCGTCGTCGTAGCTCGCGGAAACGATGGCGAAGCCGGCGGGCGGGACGAGCGCGACGGTGTCGCCGGGGGCGAAGTAGGAGCGGCCGAGGCCGGCGAGGACGACGTCCGTGCCGGAGACGGAGAGGCCGGCGGGGGTGGCGTTCGTGACGGCGTAGAGCCGAGTGACGCCGCTCGTGACGACGAGCCCGGAGAGGTCAGGCGCGTCGCCGCCACGCGCGGTGTGCGCGACGGGGTCTGAGTAGGCGGCGATCAGGGCGGCGCGGAACGCGGGCGCGTTCGTGGGCAGAAGCAGGCAGGACGGGTCGAACGAGGCACCGAGGATGTCGCCGCTGCCGCTGACGGGCGAGTAGTGCAAGCCCGCGCCGGTGTTGAAGGCGTCTCCGCCGTCTGCGTGGAATTCGCCGCCGGTGTCGTTCGGCGCACGGACGATGGTGCTGTGGTAGGTGCAGCCGGTGGCTGTTCCGGAGAGGGTGCCGACAATGGCGCCGACATTGTGAAGTGGGCCGACACCAGTGATGACGGAGCGGACGACATGGCAGTTGTCGAGCGTGGCGGCGATGGCATAGAGAGAACCAACGATGCCGCCGGTAAAATTATAGCCGGTAATCGTGGAGTCGCCGAGGGTGAGGTTCGCCACGGAGTCCAACACTCGGCCGAAGAGTCCGGCGTAAGTGTTGTCGGCGATGTTCACGGTGAGATTGCGAATGGTGTATCCGTCGCCGTTGAAGTTTCCTGCGAAGGGCTTGCTGTCGTATCGGCCGATGGGCTCGAAGTTGGCGACGGCGCCCATGTCGATGTCGGCGTCGAGCTGGAAGTAGGTGCCGGAGAAGCTGGTGCCGGCGTTCACCTCGGCGGAGAGCAGTTGGAGCCCCTCGGGCGTGGTGATGACGTAGGGCTTGGCGCTTGTGCCGTCGTGGTCGGCGCCGGCCTGCCAGTGCGCGGCGTAGTCGGCGGGCGGGGCAACGGAGGCGGAGACGGTGGCGTCAGCGGAGGCGAGCGTAAGGGTCGAGCCGTTCACGGTGGCGCCGCCGGTGGCGGCGTAGACGACGCTCCAGTTTGCGGGCACGGCGCCGGTGTAGGAGAGGGCGAAGGCGCTGCCGGCGGTGTAGTAGTTCGTGCCGTCGATGGCCGCGCTCTCGCCGGAGGCGAAGGCGGCTGCGACGTCGTCGGCGGGGGCGACGGCGAAGAGGTTGTCCTGGCGGACGTTGATGAGCTCGCCGGATGCCTGGGCCGGCTTCTGTCCAATGCAGCAGTCGCGGTAGCGGTTGCCGTCGATGGTGCCGCTGTTGTAGCCCACGTCGACGTAGACATTGAAGCGGGTGGAGCCGGTGGAGACCCGGACGTTGTAGAGGAGGCAGTTCGTCACGACACCGCCGGAGAGATAGCCCACGATGCCGCCGAGGTTGCGCTTGCCATGGATGTTGGCGTCGCGGAGGAAGACGTTCTTCACCGTGCCGTCAGAAACGAATCCGAAGAGACCGAGGCTCTCGTCGGAATGGTCGGTGTCGTCGTTGTCCTCCTTGAACACGCGGATGCCGCTCACGGTGTGGCCCTTGCCGTCGAAGTGGCCCTTAAAGGGCTTACCGTAGCAGCCGATGGGGGTGAAGTTGTTCTCGCCATCGCCTGACGAAGTGATCGTGTCCCAGTCGGTCGCGGCGTGGCTGTAGGCGATGTCGGCGCCCAGCTCGAAGCAGGTGTTGGTGAACCAGGTGCCGGCGTTGACGCGGGCGGCGAGGTAGTCGAGCTGCGCGGCGGTGGTGATGACGTAGGCGTCTTGCTCGGTGCCGGCGCCGGGCCACGGATAGCCGACGGTGCAGGAGAGGTTCGCGTTCACGTTGGTGCCGGTGAGCGCGTTGCCGGCGAGGTCCGTGACGGTGCCGCTGATGCAGCGGATGACGAGCGGGGTGTCGACGTCGGCGGCGATCGTGCCCTTGAACGTGAGGACGTTCGAGTCGCTGGTGGAGAGGCAGGAGAGGTCGCCCCAGCTGGTGTGGAGCTTGGGCGTGCCGGATGTCGTGACGATCTCGGAGAACGGGACGGATACGTAGAACTCGGTGCCGTGGCGGTAGGGACCGGGGGCGACGACGATGCCGGAGCGGATGTAGGGCTTCGTGGACTCGTGCGCCGTGAACTTGGCGACGAGGTTCTTGGCCATCCAGTTGTCATTGTTGCTGCCGGAGGCGTCGAAGCGGACGGAGAGCGTGGAGAAGCCGTTGGAAACGACGATCTTGCCGTCGGAGGCGCGGCAGTTCGTGTTGAACTTCTGCTTTGAGAGGGGATACTTGCCGTCGGAGCTGTAGCCCCAGGGGTTGGAGGCTCCTTCGTCGCTGCCGACGGAGGTGACGGGGAAGGAGTAGGTGCGGTAGGTGGTGTCGGCGGAGCCGGTGTTCATCTCGAAGCCGGCCATGTAGCTCGAGAGGGTCGGCGTGCCGGGGTCGCCCTTGTCGGCGTCGTTCTTGCTGTCGTAGCCCGTGGTGTTGTCGACGAGGACCTGGAGGTACTGGTAGCCGTCCTCGACCTCCTTGGACTGGAACTCCAGCGTCGCGTGGAGCTGGGCCGAGACGTAGGAGAGGTAGGACCGCTGGTCGGAGTCGTAGAAGGAGGAGACGTTGAACGTATGCGGGTTGCCCGTCTGGTGATAGCCGCTGTCGGTGACGGTGAACTCGGTCGTGTCGATGGTGGCGGACTTCTGCGCGAAGAGGGTCGAGCCGACGGCGGAGCCGACGGAGCGGGAGCGGAGGTAATAGACGAGATTGGTGCCGGTGGGATCGAGGATCTGAAGGCGGTAGGCGCGGGAGGAAGCGGTCTGGTAGTTGAAGGGGGAGGACGGGCTGCGCTCGCTTACGACGACATTCGTCGAGGTCTGCCCGGGGGCGAAGACGAGCGCGCCGCTCGCGGCGGTGAAGTGCTGCCCGGGGAAGGCGGTGAGCGGGACGGTGCGGTAGTGCACGGTCTCGGCGGCGTTGGTGCCCTCGCCGCTGCGCCGGATCGTGAACGTGCTGCCCGAGTTCGAGACGGTGAACGTGGAGGCGGACGCGCCAAGCGCCGCCATGAACAGCAAACCCAGTAATTTTAGTTTCATAGCATAGACCTCATTCCCCCCGTCGAGTGAATAGTATACCATAATTCTTAATGGCCAAGGGAGAGAGACTATATTATAAAACGCATAGGCGCAGGGGATGGAGAGGTTGGAGGTAATGGAGAGAATGGAGGGAATGGAGGGAATGGCGCTGACGCGCGGCCGGGGTTCGTGGTCGCGCGTCAGCGCCCCACCATCCTCTCCCTTTGCCCAACCTTTGCCAACCTTGACTAGCCAATTGGGCGCGTCTCAGGCCATTCTGAACGTCCTGGCTGGCTCGAGCGCATCGCCGGGATAGAACGCCATCTCCACTGAATCGTCAGAAACGTCAAGCCTGTAATGCCCCGCTCCATCATTGTAGAACATATCCATCACGCCCGGCTTGAAGAACGCCACTTCCCTCTTGTAGTCCGCCAGCTTCTCCTCGGTGAGATTTTTGGATGTGACGCGATATGCCTCCGCGCCCGAGGCCAGCGGCTCCGCAGTCGCCAGCTCGGGCTTGGACCACACCGAATTCACGGTGAACTCGGTGAATCCACCGAGCTTGTTCTCATGCCGATAGTAGTTCGTTGTGTGCGTATGGCCGGAAAGGACAATGGCGTGCCGCCGCGAAAGCGTCGCGTAGAGGCGCGGACGCGACATCTCGCTCTCCTTGCGGCCGCCAAGCCTCCAGCGGTAGGACTGTCCGAACGGGAACGCCGTGAACGGACCGTGCGTGATCAGGAAGACGTGCCGCGCCGAGGCGTCGGCGTCGATGAGATCGGCTATTGGATTGAGGTCCTTAGCCTCGAAGTCGCAGAACACCCAGAGGTCCCCGCCGAAGCGGAACGAGAACGCAGGGTACTTCACCAGGTCGAAGGAGCCGCCGAGCTTCGAAATCTCCTCGTCCATGAAGGGCTCGGCGAACTCCAAGTATGCCGGGCGCGCGCCCTTGCCGCGGAAATCGTGGTTCCCCATCACGGTGAGGAAAGGCAGTCCGGAGGGATAGGGGGCGCGGAGAAGCTTGATGCAGTCGTCGAGCATCTTCTTGTGCGTGGGCACGTCGTCGCAGTCGCCCTGTATGATGTCGCCCAGCTGCAGGACGAAGCGCGTGTCTAGGCGGTGCGCGGCGTCCGCGCTCGCCGCGAGCATGCGCGGGCAGCGCGTACGCCACATCTCTCCGTTGCGCTTGAACTCCTGGTGCTGTATCTTGGCCCACTTGTTCGACTCGTCGTAGTGCGAATGGTACACGCTCTCCGGCTCGGCGTCGTAGTGGGTGTCTCCAAGGACGGCGACGGAATAGTCCCGGCGGCCGAAGCGGGCCAGCGTCCCGCAACCCGAGACGCAGGACATCCCGACAGTGGCCGCGGCCGCCTTGATGAATCCGCGCCGTCCGATTCCGCTTCCCATCGCATTCCTGCATGCAGATTCGAGGGAACCGAACCCTCGCGTGGCGTGTACACGTCTCGCGCATCCCGTAGTGGCATACGCCCTTGGATCGTCTTGTAGAGTCATGTCGTGTATTATACCACATCCTCGGCGGGAATGGGGCATTGGAGGCCCCTAAAAGTATTTCAGATCGGGACAGACCGATCGCGGCGGAAGACGAGAATACAGTTCGGATCAATTCTCGCGGCGGCGGTTACGGGGAATCGCTGAAAATGCAGATTGTCGCCGCATGGGCCGTTTGAAAATGGTATAATGTAGCCGTGCAAACCGTGAAAATCATAAGTCATGCTCATCGCAAGGCGCGTTCCATCGAGGAGTCCAAATGGAATTCGATGAATTGATCTCCGACTTCGCAAAGCGCCACAATGTGGCAGATCTGGTGGCCGAGGAGGGCGTCGTCGCGCTCAACATCGACGGAATCATCGTCACCGTCGTCTCCAAAGGGGACGGGCTGACCATTTCCGCCGACATCGGGGAGCCGCCCTCCGAAGGCCGGGCCGATTTCGCCGAGCTTCTGCTCGAGGCGAACCTCCAGTCCAATGTGTTCTTTGCCATGATGGCCGAAACACGCGTCTATGTGATAGTGCGCCGTCTTGCGCTCCATCAGCTCGATGCCGGCACATTCGACACTGCGCTCGAAGCGCTCGTCAATCAGGCTGAGACATGGCGCCGCCTTCTTGCCGACTTCCGCCCTGCGGCGCAGGCCGCCGCCGAGAGCCCCCAGACGGAAGTGCCGTCGTTCGGATCGACCGGATTCATGCAGGTGTGACGTGTTTGTCGGTTGAGAGCCAGGAGGAGGAAACCTGAGCACGGAAGGTGAAATGGAAGAAAAGCGCGACGAGGCGGTGGCGGAGCTGCGGGCGGCGCTTGAAGAGCTGGAGCAAGGCGAGCCGCTTTCGCGCTTTATCGGCGGGCACGGCCTGATGAGCCGTCTGTTCGAGTTCAGATGGGACGAGCCTCCGGTCAACATCGACTTCAGGCTGCCGTATGCGCGCGTCCTTTCGGACGAGGAGGCGCAGGAGGCCGACAACGTCGAAATCGGCGCTGTGATCCGCATGGCGCTGCTGCTGCTGACGGTTGACGGCCTGAAGGACGAATGCCTCGGAGGAATGCACGTGAACGTGTGGGCGGATGCGAACGGCCAGGGATATTCGATGTACGACGAGGAGGGGAACACGGTGGAGTACGGAGACGACTGGTCCGGCCTTGTTCGCCGGTTCGAGGCGGCCCTGCCGGAAAGTGAAGGCGGGCTGTCCGTCATCTGGCCTTGATCGCGTGCGGGAGTCCCCATCGCGGGACATGTGTAACCTTTCTCGGCGTGGCGTGTAGACATGGCGAAAAAGACAAAGCAAACTGAGAAGAAAGAAGGCCACCAATGAGCGGATTGAATTCTCTTACAGGTTTGAACAAGGTAGAAGTGGATTTTCGTCCGGACGTGAAATTCCATCCCAAAGCGGGAGGCAAGGAAGGTTCCGAAGTCCCGAATGATGCCACCGGCATTCAGGACAGCGACGACGTCAACGCCGGTTCCCTGCAGAGGCTGCAGACGGGCAGCCAGGCCAAAAGCGTCCTCCAGCAGCTGGACGTGCTGCTTGTGAACGCGGCCAAGAGGTCCGTCACGACGGATGCCGCGCTGAAGACGCAGTCCATGGGGGCGACGCTTCAGGGGCTGGGCGTGATCTCGGCGGACGAGGCGGCGAAGCTTGCGGCGCTCGCGAAGACGGCGACGGACAAGCTCGAGGCCCTCGACAAGCTCACCGGCCTGGAGATTGCGAATGCGATAGAGATTACGAATGCGTCCTCAAAAACTGGCGGTTACGGCTGGAGCAAGACGGAAGACGGCGTCCTGACCCCCGCCGCCAAGGCGGTGAAGGGGGCCCTTGATGCCCAGAACGAGCTTTCCGGAGCGCTCTACGACCTCAAGAATCGTCTCTACAAGAGCGACAAGGTGGGCGATGCGCTGATGGACCTGTTCAACGAGCTTCAGTTCCAGTGCGACCGGCGCGCGACCGAGATAAACTCCGTCGTCCGCAGGATGCACGAACTTCAGCAGCAGGACGTCGTGGACGGCGCGGACCACGATCCCAAGATCAAGGGGCTTCTGACCTCGAAGTTCATGGACCTGATGCCGCGCGAGGCGATCATGATGCACGGCACGGCCGAGGTGATCGAGCTGATGCAGAAGACCTTCGGCGAGCAGATGCGCCCCTTGGCCGAGAAGCTCGACGCCTTTGCCGCCGACCACGGCAAGGATCTCACCATAAACGACATCACCGAGCTGCAGGCCAGCATGATGACCATGAGGAACGCAGTCGCGAACGTGCGCCAGAACGGCATCGTGATCGGCGGAGCCAAGGTCAACATCGACAAGTCGATTCTTCAGGAGATGGAGAACGTGCTCGCCGAGGTCGCCGCGAAGATAGTCGACGCGAAGAAGCATTGCGCCAAGAACGTGCTTGCCTCGTTCATGGACGATGCAAGGGAGAACATGCTGCCCAAAATCGAGCCAGCCCCCGTCTACGACGCCGATTCGCCGTTCGGCAAATACGTCAACACCGTGGACCGCCTCATTGGGCTTCTCCGCGCCCATGGGAACGGCAGCCTGACGGCGGAGGGCCTGGACGCGGAGATTGAAACCCTCAAGGGCGACATCCGCAACCTCAATTTGAAGAGCGAGACGGTCCAGCAGGTCGGCTACGATGCGGAGACTGCGTCGAAGATGGTGGAGACGCTTTTCCGCCTTGAAATCGTGGGGGCGCAGTTCAAGGAGCTGGTTAAGAGCACGGCGAAGTTCGCGAGCGAGGGGCCCGACACAATGGTGACGACGGGCGACGTCCGCCGGATGATGCTCGGCGAGCTCAGCGTCTCCAGCGTAGTAGAGGCGCGGGCGCGCGGCTTCAAGGCCAGCGACGTCAACCCCAAGGCGGACGACGCCAACATCGTGGACAGCAAGCCGTTTGGCTCCGGCCAGGCGAGCGGAACCTACCTGCTGACGACGAAGAACGGGGAGAAGTTCGTCTTCAAGCCGGAGTTCGAAAGCCGCATCGGCCTGAGCCGGCTGGCGCTTGGCGACGTGGACTCCTACAACGATGCGCAGAGCACCGTGAACCTCAACATCGCCACGCAGGAGACCGCCAAGATATTCGGCCTCGAAGACATGGTCGTGAAGTATTCCGTCGGCTGCCACAACGGACAGTTCGGCTTCTTCATGGAGATGGCGCCGGGCTTCGCCGGCTCGGAGTTCGCGAGGAAGATGCCAAACGACAGCGAGGACTGCGTCGACCCAGCCGCACTCATGACGGAGATCGGCGACCCGGAGGAGAGGAAACGCGTCGAGGGCCAGGTCGCCCAGCAGCTGAACAGGCTGCAGTGGCTCGACATCATCACCGGCCAGGGCGACCGCCACTGGGGCAACTACTTCATCCACATCGACAAGGTGACCCATGCCGTGTCGCTGAAGGGCATCGACAACGACGCGTCGTTCTCCAATGACCGCACAGGGGTGCAGACGTACAGCTTCTCCACGCTCAAGAGCATGTACTTCAGAAACGCCTTGAAGGTGGTCTGCCAGCTGATCTACGGCCGAGACCGCATGAATGCCGAGTTCAACAGGTGCTGGAGACACTCCGCCGCCATCACGCACGACCGCCGTACCGCGGCGGTCACGATCGACTTGTCCAAGGTGGACGAGAATTCGCGCGAAATCGCGATTGCGCTCTCGGCGTTCACCGGTTCGCAGACGCTTGCGTTCCCCGACGCCATCGATAAGTCCTTCTACGACAAGCTCATGGATTTCGACAAGAACCCCAAACTGAAGGACGAGTATCTCGCCACGATCGCCCCGCGCATCTCCAAGAAGGCGCTCGAGGCGGCGAGGATGCGCCTCGACGATGCGATCGAGCACGCCAAGAGGCTCAACGACGACAAGATGGTCTTCGACGACGCCGCCTGGCGGAATCCCGACAAACTCCGTTCTCTCACCGGGGTCAAGACTTCGTTCTCGGTCTTCGACGTCAATGGCAACAAGACCACGCTGAAAAACGGATCGAACCAGTACATGGGCAAGTTCCTGATCAACATATGCCCGTCCTACTACAAGCGCGACGTGATGAACCGGCTCTTCGTCCCCGATCACAAGCAATAGGGATTCACCCATTTCAACAATAATCGAGATCTGGGCCATGGCAGCGCGAAAATGTGGTATAATGCAATTTTTACGCCTTGGTATGCAAGGCGTGGATGAACGAGGAGCGATGCAATGAAAACGAAGACAGCATGCCTTCTTTGCGCCGCAGGTGCGGTGCTGGCTGCCCTTGGAATCAACTTCCCGGTTGGGACATACGTCTATTCCGGCAGCGTTCTCGACTACCGTCACGAGGTGATGACGTCCGACGCGGGCCTGACGATACAGGCCGTCTCGACGAACGGAACCGTGCTGGCGTCGTCGCGCGTGATCGACCCCGTGACGACGCACGGCGCGAACTTCCGGCTGGAGGTGCCGATCTCCACCCAGGCGTCCGCGAAGAGCGCGGCGATCGGCGACGAACTGAACTGCGTGGTGCTCTCCGACTCCGGCACGACGAACGTCTCGCTGCGTCCGCTGCCGCGCGTCGCCGCCGCCAACGCGATCACGAACGTGAACGTGGTCAGCGCGCCGTCGACCGCGTTCACCACGGCGGACGGCGTGACGGTGCTGGTCGCGGACGACTACCTCGCCGGGATCGCGCCGTGGATGAGCATGTTCGGAAAGACCGTCTACGAGCCGTCGGCCGACTGGGACGGCGACGGCGTCTCCAACTACGGCGAGTACAAGGCCGGGACGAATCCCTTCGACGCATCGGACCGCCTGAGGATCACCGAGTTCAAGCCCGGCGGCGAGACGGCGCTCTTGAAGTTCGAGTACGCCGGCGGGCATCTCTACGCGCTCGACTCCAGACCGTCGCTCACGGAGGGCGCGTGGAAAGGGGAGTCGTTCCGCGTCGACTCCCCGTCGGCGGCGGGGCAGACCACATTCTTCATGCCCGGAAACGAGTACGAGGACATCGGCGAGACGACGATCTACGTCGTGCCCGCCGCGTCCGAGCCGAGCATGTTCTACACTATCCGCGCAGAATGACGAGGAAAACGGAGAAATCAACAAATGAAACTCAATCTCTTCACATTCTCCGCTGCGGTGCTCGCCGCGTCCGCCGCCATGGCCGGGCACGTTTCGGAGACGATAACGATCACCAACGGCTGGAACGCGATATATCTGGAGTCCACGCCCGTCAACTCCGCGCCGGAGGAGTTCTTCGCGGACATGCCGGAGGTAGCGCGCGTGGGATGCTATGAATCGAGCGTCTATGGCGCGACGGAGCAGATCAACAGCGACGGCAGCACCATCGCCCAGAAGCCAGTGTCGTTCTACGTGTGGGTCCGTGGCGACGAGAGCCGTTCCACGCTCCAGCGGATCATGGGCGGTCGCTGCTATCTGATCTACGCGACGGGCTCGGCGTCGAAGACGTTCTACGGAGTGCCGGCGTGTCCGCGGGTGTCGTGGCAGGTCGCAGAGGACGGTTTTGCGACGATCGCCGGCGTGTCGATCCCCGCCGGCGAGACGGTTCCCTCGGACGTGTACTTCCGCGAAGGGCCGATGTCGCCGGAGGCGATCAAGAGTCCGTTTGAGCCGGGCGGACAGGACGCCGCCGCGCCGGAGTTCGCGAAGCTCATGTCGTTTCGCGGCACGCCTGCGCTCAAAGGAGGAAAAGTCTATGCATTCGAGGGTAGCGCCGTGGCCGACTGGCCGGGCGTTGTGAAGGTCCTCACGACGACGTTCTCCGGCACGATTGCGTTCGGCAGCGGCGTCTCGCTCCAGTCGTTCTCCGTGGCCAACGCCGGCACCACGAACCGCACGATCCGCGTAAGCTACGGGCCGAGCGAGCTTTCGTCCGAGGAGAAGCCGCCGCTCAACGTGTTCATTCCCCGCATCGGCACGAACGAATACGGCTGGACTTCTTTCGAGACGCACGACTTCGACCTTGCGCCCGGCGAGTCGCGCACGCTTGCGCTCGCGGTCGACAAGTCCGGCTTCACGGCGGACCGGACGTTCGCGGGGCTTGTCACGGTCTCGGACTTGAGCGGCACGAAGATGCGCGTGCGCGTGCCCGTCACCGCAAAGCTCGATGCGGACTCGCCATACTCCGCCGCCTATCCGAAGGGGCTCTGGTACGGCAACATCGAGCTTTCGCAGGTGGACCGTCTTTCGGACGGCGCGCCGGTCACGGCCGGCGGCAAGATGGAGATGAAGGCCCTGCTGCTTGTGGACAACGCAGGCGCGGTGCACCTGATGCAGCGCGTCGCGGTTGGCACCGCGAAGGAGCTGGCGGAGGACGGCTCGCGCGCCGTCAAGCTCTGGCCGGAGACGACCGACGTCCCGGCGGACTATTCGGCGCGGCGGATATCGACGATGTTCCCCGACGTGGCGCACCGTTCGCTTGACGCGACGAGCGGCGCGTTCGGCAACCTGCTGCAGTTCGACTGGACCGTCGCGGCGGACGCGCGCGACAATCCATTCCGCCACGCCTGGCATCCCGACCACGGCACGGGCTTTGCCGTCACGAACCGCCTGACGCTTTCGTGGTACAAGGAGGGCGGCGAATCCACGTGGGAGTACAGCCCTGACGAGGTGACATACGGAATCTGCACGTGGACGCTCGGCGGGATTTCGGGCACGGGCGAAGTGACCATGCGCGGTGCGTTCGCGCTGAAGCGCATCCTTGCGGTATCACAGATAGAGGAGTAAATGAAATGAGAAACGTATTGTTCGGAGTCTTGCTCATCGCGGCCGCAGCCGCGAACGCCGACATGGCGTTCGCCTACCACGGCAAGCTGGTGGCGGCGGGCGGCGACGCAAAGGTCAGCACGAAAGTGCCGATGGTGGTCGAGTTCCGCCTCTACCGCAACGCGCAGCCGGGCGAGACGGCTCCGCTGTGGGGGCGCTCGATGTCGGTCAGGTTCGACGACGCGGGCATGTTCTACGTCGAGCTTTCCGACGGGTCCGGAGTCGCGGTTCCGAACGCGGTGCACGAACGGCTGGCAGACGCCATCGCGGCGGCCGGCGGCGCGGACGCCTGGCTTTCCGTCAAGCCGTTCGGCTACGGCGAGCTGCTGCCTCGCAAGCGTATCGGCGGCATCCACCGTGCCGAGCACGCGATGACCGCCCGCAAGGCCGACCGTCTTGAAACCGGCGGCCTCAAGGCTGAGTCGATCTCCGTCAGCTCGTGCGAAATCGGCGGCTCGCTGACCGTGAGCGATTCGTTCGTCGCGGCCGGAAAAATCGAGAACACGATCGACGGGACGAAAGAGCTCTCCATCGGATGCTCGTACGGGACGGTGCTCTTCTCCAGTTCCTTCGACAAATGGTACAATCTCACTACTACCAGCTTAAGTGGTTCGACGCACGTCGCCGTGGATGTCCTGCTCGGATTCAAGAAGAGCGACTACGGCGTTCTTTCCCTCCCTGTGCAGGGGAGCTCGTCCGTTGCGCTTCCGAACGGGTGCAAATCATTCATTATCCAGCAGTTCCTGAACGGTTTCTTCAGCCCGTTCTTCTGATAGCGAAAGGCGACTTAAATGAAAACGAAGCATACTTCACTGATTGCGTTGGCAGTGGTCTCCATGGCCTTGGGGACCGGCGCCACGGACGTAGCCATTGAGGGCCAGTGGCTCGTGAACGGCGTGGTGCAAGGGTCTGCCAGTTTGAGCTGCAACCTGAGATTCTACGATACGGAAGGGGCGACTTCGGCCCTGTGGACGACGAACGGCGTTCCGTTCGCGACAGACGTGAACGGCTGTTTCGTCATCTGTGTGTCGTCGCCGACAGGCGTTTCCCTGCCTGATACGTTCTGGGTCGGTGTGACGCCGGCGGGACAGGACGAGATATCCCCGCGCTTTCGCATCGCGCCGGCTCCGTTCGCGTTCGCGGCGGACGAGGTCAAGCTCGTCTCCACGGAGAAGGAAATCGAGCTGACGGGCGTTGCGACCGTCGACAGCCTCTCCGTCGCCGGGAACGTCAATGCCAAAGACTTTGTCGTGATGGCCGACGGCGTAGTCAAGACGACGAATCTCCAGCTCGATTCCGCGAAGGTTCTCTCGCTCTCCATGCCCAACGCCGGCATGCTCGGACTATTCAATGCCCGAGGCGCAACGCCGTCGTTCGACTACGACGTGTTCTCGGCGGAAAAGGAGGCGGGCGTTGAAGCGTTCATCGAGAGTTCAGGTTCGATGTTCACCCACGACCATTCCAGAGACAGGAGCGCGGATTATTCGTACACGTTCGACGGCGACGGCTTTCTGCTTATTGCGATCAAGGCGGATTCGAAGCAATGCCCGGCATCCAAGCTGTCGGTGAAAGTCGGCGTGACGAAGGTTTACGACAGGGCGGTCGGGACCGACAAGGGCGGTGTGGTGAAGCGGTTTATGACCGTTCCGTACAGATCCGGCGAGGCAGTCAGGCTTGTGCTGACGGCCGTCGGCGGCGGCGAGATACCGTATCGTCAGCAGGACAGCTACAGGTCGTACATCGGCGTGAAGCTGCGGCTGGTCAAGTTCGGGAGGGACTGAGAATGAAGACGAGGTGCTCTATGAAGAATGCAATGTCGATTGTGGCTTCGATGATCGCGGCGTGCGCCTTGGCGTTCGACGACGTGCAGGTCACGTATCGCGGGAGGCTTCGCGAGAACGGCAACGCGCCGGACGCGCAGACCGTTTCGATGAGGTTCCGCCTCTACGCGAAAAAGAAGGACGTCGTGCCGTCGTGGACGGCAGAGATTCCGGCAGTGCGGATCGACCATGACGGTCTGTTCCAGGTTGCGCTGCGCGGCGATGGCCTTGCGTCCGTCATTGACGAGGGCCGCGCGAACTGGATCGGCGTGTCGATCGACGGCGGCAAGGAGCAGTATCCGCGCCAGGCGCTTCTGGCGCATCCGTTCGCCTCGGCGGCGGCGACGGCGGAGAGCCTGGCGCGTTCTCCGTACGTCAAGACCGCAGCGGTCGAACGCGTCGAGGCGAAGTCGTTGGCGGTGTCGGCGCTCTCCGTCGGCGGCGAGACGCGTCTGCCGGTGTCCGCCGTCGCCGTGTCCGTGCCCGTCGACGTGAAGCTGACGAAGGGATGGTGGACGCTTCCCGTCAAGGGGAAGGTCCGTCTCTTCAACGGCGCGAATCCGCGCAACCTCGGCACCCAGACGGCCAGCGGCGGCGGGTGTTCGTTCGGCTATGCGGACTGCAACGGCGTCGCGCTCTTCACCTCGGAGAACTCCGACGTCATGCCGGGGATGTCGCTCTTCATCAAGCAGGGTGAAAGAATAGAGCTTCCGTGGGGATCCAACCTGCCAGACGGGGTGTCCGTCCGATGCCGCTTTTACAAGATCGGCGTGGAGTGAGAGGAGGCATGCGCATGAAAAAGACTTTTCACAAAACCGCAAGGTGCGCGGCTGTCGTCGTCGCGGCAGGCGCGATCCTTTCGGTCTGGGCCGATCCGATATGGGAACTCGTGTCGCTGTTGCCGTTCCCGATTGACGGCGGCACGGCGTCCGCATGGCAGACGGAGAGCCTCGAATCGCTTTACCAGACCAGCGGTTTCGCGGCGGAGGGACGCGAGGCCGAGCAGCCCGTGGCCACGGAGCCGACGCAGAACCAGCCGGCGTTCCGTCTGGAGCATGCGTCGTGGGGCTTCGGCGTTTCCGAGCTCCGTTCCGACTTCAACCTCGGCGAATACTGCACAGACTTCCCGGACGGCGAGATCGACTGGAACGCGACGAAGTCGGCCATCACCAACTGCGCCGCCTACAGGGACGGCTATCTCTTCTACGTGGATTCCGCCACGAACGACGAAAGACGGATCATCTTCACGCGCGGCGGCGAGGTGACCGTTCCGTGGAAGCTCGCGGGCGGCGCGGATGCGTCGCAGACCTACACGGTCGGGCAGACGACGACGGCGCGGCCCTACCGCATCTTCTGGACGGAGTACCCGTTCAACGGACCGAAGATCGACCTCTCGGCGCATCCGCACGTGCGGCTTCTCGGCGACCCTGCGATCGTGAAGCCTGTCTACGAGGCGACGGCGACGAGCCAGCAGACGGGCGTCTCCAACCTCGTGCGCGGCGTCGTGTTCGACTCGTCCGCGAACGTGCTCCGGTGCTACAGCCGCGTCATCGACGAAGCGACGCGCGAATACGACGGACCGGAGGGGCAGTTCGTCCTCGCCTACTACGACAGCGGCTCTAAGGACAACCTCGTCGCGACCATCGTCGTCGAGGCATGCAACCCGGACGTCACGACCATCAAGGCGAGCGTCGGCGAGGAGCTGCGGCCGACGGGCGGCGGCTACGACATCGCGGGGCTGGAGTCCCGGATCTCGCAGGGAGACGCTGCGGTGACGGGCGACAAGGCGTCGCCATACGTCTACAAGCACACGGGCAAGACGAACTGGAGCCCCAAGCACAACTCCGTGTTCGCCATCTCGCCGACGGACGAGACGACGACGAAGACGGGCGAATCCGCGCCCTGGCGCGCCGACATCTACTGGATGTCCCCCGACCCGCTGGACGTTCTCTGGCCGTTCGAGGAGGACTGGTACGAAATCTCCTGGCCCGAGGCCGCGCCGGTGTTCATCGTCTCGGGCAACGAGTCCGTGCAGGGGCTGCCGATCATCGCGCCCACGAACTACACGACGAGCGTCTGCGACTACCAGTCGCCCGCGAACCTCGCGACGGCGAGCACCGACGGATGCGTCACCGCGACGGGGGAAGGATGGTTCACGCTCAAGGTTGTGGCGGACGACAACGTCTGGTTCCAGCCGTTCCGGGCCGTGCTGCGCACGGATCCCGCCTACGCGCTCACGAACGCCGCGGCATGGACGGTAGGGTATGAGATAGAGCTCCTCGGCGGCGCGGCCGCCGCGAACACCGCAGACGCGGCCGTGGACGCCGACGGAAACCTCCCCGGCTACATCTACGCCGCCGCCAGCGGCGGCAACTGGAATCCGCGCCTCTACCACGAGCCGAAGCAGGATTCGGTGACGGATGGCGTCGACACCGGCAGCGACGACAAGGATCCCTTTGAAGACCTCAAGTCGGCCATCTACCCCGTCAACACCGCAGCCGAGCCGATAGAGGTCTGGTGGCAGGGCAAGGTGGAGCAGGACGGGATGTCGATGCCGATCCGGTTCCCGTGCGTCGTTCAGCGCTACAATGTCAGTTGGCCGCGGGAAAAGGACGAGCAGAACATCGTGATCGCCTCGCAGCGCGGGTCGGACGGCCAGATGTCCGGGGCTTCCGAGGCCGCAATCTATCTGAACGCCGAGACAGACCACGCGCGTCCGTCAAGCCTTGAGGGCGTCAATCCCGGCCTCGAAAACGGCCTCACGCTCGGTTTCTGGATCAACCCGTCGCCCAGCGGCGCGGGATCGCCGGAAACGACGGAAGGTCTGCTCGTCACATTGTGCGCCGATTACGGCAACAAGGGTCTGTCGTTTCGTCTGCTAAAGTCGAACGGCAAGAACGTCGTTGTGCTTTCGACGACGGACGACGCGGGAGCGAGCTGGACCGACGAATCGTCCGCCGAAGTCCAGTCCGACGAATGGACATTCGTTTCGCTCGTCCTCGATCCGACGGAAGGCGCGTCACGCGGTGCGCGGTTCTGCGTCGACAAGGACGAAGTCTGGTCAGGCACGCTCTCGCTGGATGTGCTTTGGCATGAATTCACGTTCAGCATCGGCGCGTGGTATCCGCTCTTCGGCAGCGACGGCGTTCCAAGCGCGACGGGCGTCGCGCTCGACAGCCTAATCGCCTGGTCGGTTCCGCTCACCGTGGAGCAGCTTGTCGAGACATGGCAGAAGATGGACGGCGCATCGGAGTTCGACATCGCGCGTCAGCTTTACTATTCGTTTGACCAGGTCGGCGACCTGGATCCGCTGTCGGGATGGGATAGCCGCTTTGCGTTCGACACCGTCGGCGGCAGGCGGCTGATCTCGGTCGGGCCGCTCAAGATGTCGCCGGGAGCGCCGCGGCTGTACAGCGGGCTCGTGGAAACCGACGGCAAGGTGGCGCCGGAGATCTACTGGCAGAACGATCCCAACGCCGTCGGCTTCAACCCGAACGACGAGCACGCCTTCTTCGCCGATTCGCCGACCGGAGGGAAGATCGTCCATGCGCTGAGGTGCGACCTTGCGTCAGAGAGCGGGTCGCAGCCGTTTGTGCTCGTGCAGTACGAGAAGAACGGCAAGGGCGCGATGCGCGTGTACGGCGTGCAGCTCACGAACGCCGTGTATTCCACGCTCGGCTCGGAGCGCACCGCAGGGCTCATGCTCACGCCGCCGCATCCGCTCGACGGACTTGACTACGCCAGCAACGACAAGAACTTCGCGCTCACCGTGTCGGCGGCGCCGACGAACAGCTTCGGCGAGACGACGTCCGACTCGGAGGTCGTGTACTACGACCACTTCAAGCGCATGTGGGCGCGCCGGAACGGCGATGCCGACGCCTACTACTACTATGCCGTGCAGGACGGCTTCTGGTTCCCGGACGTCGCCTCGCAGCCCGCGGTCGGCACGCTCGTCCCGTGGCTCGCCCGCGTCGCCACGAACACGGCGGACGTTCTCACGTCCGCGCCGATGCCGTGGCGCTGGAACGTGACGTGGCCGGACGACGAGACCGTTCCCAAGATGCGCGTCGCCCAGACGCTGACGAAGGCCGACGCGGGACTTCCCGAGGTGTGGAGCGCGTCGTCGATGGCGGTGGTGTTCCCCGCGCCGGAAGAGTCGAAATTGGCGCGCGAGCGCGTGGTGCATCTCATCGACCCGACAGTTGAACGGTCGGAGGCGCTCGTCGTCGCGAAGTCGTTCCCCGACGAATACGGCTTCACGCTCGGCTCGTCCGGCACGACCCAGCTCAAGCAGGGCAAGTACTACTTCACGGGGCTTCCGCCGTCCATCGCAGACCGCTTCTACGTCGATGCGGCCAACCAGAAGATGTGCCTCGTGGGGCAGTACGTCGAGAAGGCGTCCGGCGGCAGCTACCTCCAGCTGAACGTGCTGGACCCGTCCGAGCGCGCCGCGCTGCGCGGCGTCTGCAAGGCGACGGGCGACGCGCTCTCGCGGTGGCAGAAGGCCGTCGACGCGCTGGCGAAGGCGGAGGTGCAGCCCAACAAGACTTCGCGCAGGGCGATCGCGGTTCCGAAGCCCGGCAGCAACGGCGTCAACAACGTCGAGACGGCGTACACGCCGGTCGACCACTACGCGCTCGTCGCCTCGGGCGAGGGCGTCGGTTACGTCACGCTCATCGAGAACGACTGCTCCAACACGACGATGGTGGCGGAAGGCTCGACAGTGTCCATGCACGTCGTAAAGGTGGTGCCCGAGCTGTATGCGGGCGGCCTCACCGTGATCGTCGACCCGATGAACAAGCTTTCCGAACAGCTGACGATCGCCTACACGTCGCCGTTCGGCGCTGCGGCGAACAGCTTCGAGTTCGAGTGGCGGCGCATCGAGACGCAGGCGGACGGCTCCGTGCCGACGAACTATCCCGACTGGCGCATCTACGGCGGCGAGGCGGTGACCGGCCGCACTTCCGTACTGCTTGGCGCGGCCGGCGCGGACCTCAAAGACCTCCAGAACATGTACTACGCGCTGCGCTACCGCGCGAAGGCGGGCGCCACGGCGTACGACGTCACGGGCGACACGTGGAGCGACTGGTGCGGGCCGACGCTTGCCGAGGGCTGGGTGCAGCGCGTCCTCAATTCGGTCACGCCGTTCGCGCAGCGGTGCGCGGACTTCGCCAACTACACGAGCGACATCGGCTTCTCGATGCTCGAGCAGATCGGCGCGCCGTACCACGGCGACGTGGCGCTCAACAACGACAACCTGAACAACATCGGCCTTCTGGAGCTCTACCGCACCGTGCTCAACAAGGCCGAGAGCATGTCGCTCGCGCTCGGCGCGAAGACCGACGCGGGCGTCAACAAGCAGCTGCTGCTGGCCGCTTCCCGCATCGCGGAGCTCTACGGCATACTCGGCGACGAAGCGTATTCGGACGCCAAGAACCCGACGATCGGGCAGGTGTTCGCCGGAACGGAGTACGACATGGACAACTTGAGTTCGTCCGTCTTCTGCTTCCAGAACCAGCTGCCGACGCTCCTTGACGAGGAGCTGGCGCTGCTGCGCGGGCGCACATCCGCCGTCGCGCCGAACATGACCACCTACCCATACTACAACCGCCTTATCTGGAACTTCACGAAGGGCGTCACGGAGGGCGAGGTGGCCTATGTGAACAACTACATGATTTACGGCACGGACGGACAGATCACCGTGGAGGAGGCCGCGAAGCTGTATCCGCAGGGGCATGGCGACGCCTACGGCCACTACCTGAGCATGCTCAAGAGCTTCTATCACCTTGCGCGCAACCCCTACTTCGACTGGTACGCGTCGATGACGGAGATGCTGGTCGGCGACTCGATCGTCAACGTCGACTACTTCGACGAAGAGAAGTTCGCCGAAGCGGCCGGAAAGCTCGCCAAGACCGCGCTCGACACGATCGACCTCACCGCGCGCAAGGCGTGGAAGGATGCCGACGGCGTGGTTGGCGCGGGCTACTTCGACGCGGACGAGGGGCAGGCGTTCGGCTACGGCGAATGGGCGACGCGCGGCGGCTACGGGGCGCTCTGCAACTGGGCCGTGGTGAACGCGCTTCTGCCGACGAACGGGACGCCCGTGAACGCCGTGTTCGAAGACAAGGGCATCAAGAGGATCGACCGCGCGACGGCGAGCTCCCTCGCGTACCTGCCCGCCGCAGTCGCCGCCATCCAGCGGAAACTCGACGCGCTCGATTCGGGGATGAATCCGCTGGGACTATCGGACAACGCGATTCCGTTCGACATCGAACCTTACACCACGTCGCACTTCGAGCAGATGCTCACGCGCACCGAAAAGGCGCTCCAAAACGCAAAGATCGTCCTCAACTTCGCGAAGCAGTTCGGCTCCCGCCTCGCGGTGATCACCCTGCAGGAGGCCGAGGCCGCAGATTCGCACGAAAAGACCGAGGCGGAGTACAACAAGAAGCTGATCGCCATCTACGGCACGCCGCTCGCGGGCGACGTCGGTCCTGGCGGAACCTATCCGCAGAACTACAACGGCCCCGACGTCTACCACTACATGTACATCGACTTGGCGCCGTATGGCCTCAAGTCCGTGGACAACGCCCTGTCGAAGACGTTCGTCAAGTACAAGCTTGAAAACAACGACCCCGTCGTAAACGCATGGAACCTGGACTACGAGGAAAACTCCACGATCACCGTGAGCTACACGCTCACGCCCGACGGGATCCCTCAGGCGAAATCCAGCCTCGGGGTGCGGAACACGGAAGGCTCGATACAGGCCGCCTACCGCGACTTCCTCGCGGCGTACATCAGCGTGAAGCAGAAAATGGGCTCCTACGACAAGGCAAAGACGAGGCTCGAGACCGAGTGCGGCATCGCCAAGACGAAGCTTCGCATGGCCGGGGCCGATCTCACGTTCGACGAGATACTGAACGCCTACAAGGCATACAAGGCGTTGGTGGACTTCTCCACCAGCATGGTGCTCAACGCTTTGGAATTCTCGAAGGAGAAGGTCGAAGACGTCTCGAACCTGGCCTACAAGAGCGCCCCCAAGATCATCGGCGCGGGCCTTACGGTGAACACCGATCCCTCGGCCATCGTCGGCGCTGTCGCCGAGGGGTCCAGGGGCACGGCAAGCACGTTGCTGGGCGCGGCCATATATGGCGCAAAGGCCACCCAGCTGGCGCATACGGTTGCCGGCTCGCTCCTTGAAATCACCTTCAAGGGCGTCAAGGACGGGTTCGACTACTACAACGCCGAGGTCTCGTCCTGGGAGCGCCTCAAGAGCGCGATCGACAATGTCAGCACCGCGGCGAACAACCTCCAGAACGCCTACGTCGCGCTGGTCGCCGCCGAGCAGGCGTACCGCGCGAAGATCGCCGAGGGCGACACTATCCGCGAGGAGCTTGCGATGACGCGCCGCCACTGGGCGAACGCGGCGACAAGCATACGATATGCCGACATGTACGACCGCATCCAGCGCAACAACGCGCTTACGAAGTACACGACGGCATTCGACACCGCGCAGCGCTACGTCTACATGCTCGCGAAGGTCTACGACTACGAGACGGGGCTTCTTTCATCCGACCCCTACGCTGGCGATTCGTTCATGCGCAACGTGATCGCCGCCCGCTCCCTCGGCGAGAAGAACATCGCCACCGACCAGAACTCCACGCTCTGGGACGCCGTCACGCGCATGAGCGCCAACTGGGACGCCTTGAAGGGACGCCTCGGCATCAACAATCCCGAGACCTCGACCAAGTGGTTCTCGCTCAGGTACTCGCTCTTCAGGATCAAGCCGGGGGCGGAGGGCGACGCGGCCTGGCGCGATGCGCTCCAGGCCTGCTGGCGCGACGACCTCTGGGCCGATTCGGAAATCATGCGCTACTGCCAGCCGCCGCAGAACGACTCCACGCCGCTCGCCGCCGAGCCGGGACTGGTGATCACGTTCCCCACGGCGATCAACCTTGCCGAGAACTTCTTCGGCAAGCCGCTTCTCGGCGGTGAGACGACGTACAGCTCCAGCGACTACGCCGTGAAGCTCGCCGGCGCGGGCCTGAGGTTTGTCGGCTACGACGGGCTCGCGGTCCAGACGGAATCCGGCCTCGCGGTCGATCCGAACGTGTATCTCGTCCCCGTCGGACTCGACTACATGCGCGCACCCGCCGGGACGACGCGCCAGACGCTGGCGTTCAGGGTCATCGACCAGGTGATGCCGCTCCCATACGAGAGCGGCGACATCGCGGGACTGCTCAACGACCCCGATTGGATTGTGACGCTTTCCGCCGGCGACGAGGCGGCGACGATCCGCCGCCATTCGACGATGGCCGTCTGCGGCGGGAACGACGTCACCTCGACGCGGCTCTTCGGGCGCAGCGTGTGGAACGACCGCTGGCTCCTGGTCATTCCCGCAAGTTCGCTTTCGAGCGAGCGTGTGAACGCCTTGAAGACGTTCATCCACGGCCTCGACACGGACATGGACGGCCAGGTGGACGTTCCCGGCGTCTCCGACATCCAGATCGGCTTCAAGGCATACTCCAGAAGCGGCAACTGACGCGTTCGCCGCGATGGCAATCCATGATGACGGAGGTGCGGAATGACGCTTGTCGACTGGCTGATGATCTTCGGCTATTTCATCGTACTTGCGTTGGTTGTCGTCGCCACGCGCCGGAGACAGGAGACAAGCCAGGACTTCTTCCTCGGCGGACGTTCCGTCGGCTGGCTCGCGATAGGAGCCTCCATCTTCGCGGCGAACATCGGCTCCGAGCATGTCGTCGGCCTTGCCGGGCAGGGGGCGCGGACGGGACTTTCGCTTTCGCACCTTGAGTTCCATTCCTGGGTGTTGATTCTCATGTGCTGGGTGTTCCTGCCGTTCTACTACAGAAGCGGCGTGCAGACGATGCCGGAGTTCCTTGAACGGCGGTTCGGCTCTCGGGCACGGTGGATTCTTTCACTTGTCTCGCTCGCGGCGTATGTCCTCACGAAGATATCCGTCACCGTATTCGCGGGCGCGCTGTTCTTCGAGGTGATGATGCCGGAGGTGCATTTCGCCATTGGCGGGGTCGATGTCTCAAGCTTTTGGATCGGTGCGTTCGCGACGGTCATCCTCGCGGGCGTGTATGCGAGCCTCGGCGGGCTTTTCGCCGTGGTCTATACGGACCTCGTGCAGACGGGGCTCATCCTCGCGGGTTCGCTTTCCGTGACGTATTTTGCGCTGAAGCACCTCGGCGGGACGCTTGACGGCGGTACGGTTCTGGACGGTTGGGGCGTGCTCAAGGCGACGATCAAGGCGACGCCGGGCGCGAAGGATGCGTTTGCGCTCTGGCATCCGCTGTCGCATTCGACGTTCCCGTGGCTCGGGCTTACGATCGCCTCGGCGACGATTGGCGTGTGGTACTGGTGCACGGACCAGTTCATCGTGCAGAGGATGCTGGCCGCGCGCAACCTGCGCTGTGCGCGGCGCGGCGCGATCTGGGGGAGTTTCCTGAAGCTGTTGCCGGTGTTCATCTTCCTCGTGCCGGGTCTGCTCGGCTGGGCGCTCCACCAACACCACGCAGGCGGTTTCGCGATTCCGCTCGACGCGCAAGGCGGCATCGACGGCGACAAGGTGTTTCCGTCGCTCGTCACGCAGTTGCTGCCCGTCGGCTTCAGGGGGCTTGTCGTCGCCGGTCTCATCGCTGCGCTCATGAGTTCGCTCGCGTCGCTCTTCAACTCCGTTTCGACGCTCTTTACGGTGGACGTGTATAAAAAACTGCGCCCGCAGACGTCCGAGAAAAGGCTGGTGGCAGTTGGGCGCATCACGACGGTCTCCATGACCGCGTTCGGCCTTATGTGGGTGCCGATCATGCGCTCGCTCTCGGGCGGCGGGCTTTACCAGTACATCCAGGCCGTGCAGTCGTTCCTCGCTCCGCCCATAGTGGCGGTATTCGTGACGGGGCTTCTCTGGAAGCGCATGAACGGACGCGGCGCAGTGTGGGGGCTTGGTCTCGGTTTTGCGCTTGGCATGGCGAAGCTTGTGTTGAACGCCTGTGGCGTGGCGACGATCCCGGACTTCTATTATTCCGGCCTGTTGCTCATGGTGTCCGTGGCCATCATCGTCGTCGCCTCGCTCACCGCGCCTGCACCGGAACTTGCGCGAATCGAGTCACTGACGTTTGCCACCCTTGGCGACGACTTCAAGCGCGAGAACAGGGCTTCGTGGAACAAAGTGGACGTGATCGGCTCAATTCTCGTAATAGGCCTCGTCCTTGCCGCCTACGCATACTTCTGGACATGGCTTGACTAAGTTTTTACAATAAGAGAAACGAAGTGTAGGACAAGCCCTGCGTAAATGCCCGTTCGATGTCGTTCTGGTTTTGACGGTGGCACACTTCGGTGATGTGTGGTATAATACCGTCAGCTTCAAGAAAAGGAGTTGGCATGAGACTTTGCATAGCCGTTTCCGCCCTGGCTGCTTCCTTCGCAGCCTCGGCTAACACAATCGCGTGGTGGCACTTCGACGAATGCGCCCCCAGCACCACCGCGCCCGCCGGCACCGTCGCGAGCGACGAGGCGCCGACAACCTACGCCCATGTCTATACCATCGGCGACAACGGCGCCATGTCGGCGCTCCATGAAAACAGCGGTGACTACCTGCCGAAATACGCAAAGCCATTCCACGGCATCGCCGTTTACGACCCGGTCTCGGACACCACGCGCACCAACCACGCTTCGATGAAGTTCCGCGTTGAACGAGGCGGGCCAAGCCCTGACACCGACGCGGGCCGCGCCCGCTACGGCGGCGGCCTGAAGTTCGACGGCGGCAAGGCGCTCTACTCGTCGCTCGCCGGAACGAGCGCCCTCACCGTCGAGGCATTTGTCTGTACGACAGGTGGCGTGTACAATCTTTTCGCGCCTATCGTCGGCTGCGTCAGCGCCACAAGCTTTTCTTCCGAGTACTGGGCGCTTTACATGCGGGACGACGGCACTATTGCCGTGCGGTTCGCGGCGGGCGGCAGTACGAGCGTCTGGTATTCTGGCGATGGACTCGGCAAGACCAAGGTGAATGACGGCGAATGGCATCATGTGGCATTTACCTACGATGGTTCCAATGTTCGCATTTACGTCGATTACGTTCTCGACAAGAAGTCTTCGGATTCTTCCGACCGCGTTTACGGCAAAACGGGAAACATCGCGGTCTACGGTGACGAGACCGCCACGTGGATCGGCGGCTACGCCTACGGCAATGCCGAGAGCGGCGGCCGCAAATATCCCGGTCTCATCGACGAGGTGCGCGTATCGAACGACACGCTGACTCCAGACCAATTCCTGCGGATGCAGCCCCTCGACATGGATCCGGACGAACTCGTCCGCGTCTCGTTCGAGCCAGACGAATACAATGTGCTGCTGAAAAACGACTATAGGAACCTGGCGGACATGCTCGGACCGGATCGCCCGACAGCGGTGTTCAGGAAGGTCTCAGGTGCCGGGACGTCCGTCTATGACACCGAGACGAAGGCCGGTTCCATCATGGCCTCCGAGGCAGAGACGGACGTCTGGTTTGAAGATGTCGCGTCGTTCTACCAGGAGACGAACGACGTCGGCAAGGCCAACTACGTCCAGATGCCAAGCATCTCGAAACAACTCTACGGCAGCGACGGAGCTGCGGCCAGCTACACCGTCGAAATGTTCTACAAGACGCGTAGCACGGTGCGTGGCACGACCAGCAACCGTCAGGTCCTGATGAAGTTCAGCGGAACTCCGTATTTCAACGTGCTTTTCAATGCGACCGAATCGAATCTGCTTTATGTGCCCTATACGGACGGCGCGAACTCCTACCTTGGGTCGCTGTTTACAAATGCTGACGACGGCAAGTGGCATCACGTGGCGGTAGTCGTCGATGGTACGGCGCAAGCCATGAGATTCTACTTCGACTACGCGCTTGACAAGACGAAAAGCGGTACATTGCCCTCCCTCGGCTCTGGGTATTCCCTCTTTTTCGGTGCAAAGGAGAACGGCGGGGGCCAGTGGTTCGACGGGTGGATCGACGACATCCGCGTGACGCGCCGCGCGCTGGAGCCGTCGGAGTTCCTGACCACTCATCCTGTCGGCACGGGCGACGCCTCGCTGCTGGCCCTCTTCGAGCAGAATTACGATTTCGTCTGCGCATCGAACGCGGCATTCAGCGTGACTGGCGTCGGTGAGGCGCGCACGGGCGGCAGTGCGCCGACGTTCGTCAAGGAGTCGCGCGGAACGCTTCTTCTCGATGGTACCAACGGCAACGAGAAAGCAACGAATAAATATTCAGTCCGCCTGAACAAGAGCCGCGTCGTGGTTCCGCCAATCAATCTCTTCGAGACGGACGCCTACACGGTCGAGTTCTGGGCGAAGTTCGACGGCATCGTCGATGCGAACGGTCCCGTTGCCGCCGATTCGACGGCTCTTGCCCAGCACGTCCCGATACTGCGTTTCGCGCAGATCGACAACGCAAACTACGACTGGTACTTCTATCGGCTGAAGGGCAATGAAAAAGGCCTCCAGTTGGCCAGCAGCGGCAGCTACGGCGGATGGAATCTTCCGTCTGTTGTCGTCGATGGCAAGTGGCATCACTACGCCCTTACCTTCGAGCCGGTTCCGGGCGTCGCAACAAACTCCTATGTGCAGTTTTTCTACGACTATTCGCCCGTGGCAGGGAAGCTGACCGGCGATGCGACGACGGAGAAGCATAAGTTCCCTCGTTTGAGGAAGCGCGTGGCCGGCCACAGGCTGATGATTGGCGAGGGTACCTACGACCAGCCTAATCTCGTAGGCGAGTTCGACGCCGTTCGCATCTCCAAGGGCGTCCTCGATCCCTCGCGGTTCCTTGGTTACATGCCGAATGGACTGGTGCTGGTCATCCGCTGATGGCGTTGTGCATCGTGCGGGCGTTTGGTGCCCAACTTAGGAGAAAATGCAGGCGAAATGAAGGAGGTCATCGCAGGATTGCTGGCTGCGGCTACCGTCTTGACCGGCCGGTCCGTTACGCCCGTGGCGGGACCGCCGCCCGACGCCTGGCACATTCCCAAGATCAAGGTGGCGCTTTACCTCGACATCGGCTGCCAGGGCGGCGGTGTGATCCACTGGGCCGAGCTTCTGAGGTCGTCGCCCGACGTGGCATGCGATTTCCTAAACGCGGCGGACGTGCAGGCCGGTAAGCTCGCCGGCTACGACGTGCTGGTGATGCCCGGCGGCAGCGGGTATGACCGCTACATCCAGTTGGGCGAAGCGGGGTTTGAGAAGATCAGGAAGTACATCCGCGCTGGCGGACATTACTACGGCACATGCGCGGGGATTGCGCTGGCCCTCAACGACCCTAAGCGGCTTCGCCTCATCCCCTACACGCGCGAGAAGAATCCGCCGCGCGGCGGTTTCTCGGGGGCGGTGAAGCTGAACAGCCGGGCGGAAGAGCTGCTTGGTGTGCCGGCGGGCACGCGCTACTTCCGCTACCACGATGGCCCGCTGCCCGCGAAGGGCGATCCGGTGCCGGACTCCGAGTACGAGGTGCTGGCGACGTTCGACAGCCACGTGATGCAGCGCGGCAAGTCCGTCACGCCGATGTACGGCATGCCGGCCATCATCTACGGACGCTATGGCAATGGCAAGGTGCTTGTGACGGTTATGCATCCCGAATACTACCCGTCTACGCACGATGTGCTGGGGGCGGGGTTCAAGCCGCTCGTGGGGCGGCCCGTCACGTTCACGTATCCGAAGAAATCGGCGCGTCCGCTGCGAGTCGCCTGCTATGCGGGCGAGTTTGACCGAACGGGCGACGCGCGCACGGCTGTGGAGGACGTGCTGGCGCTCGCGGCGCGTCCGGACGTGGACGTGACGTACGTCTCCGGCGAGCAGATCGCCGAAGGCGCCCTCGACCATGCCGACGTGTTGCTCGTCCCTGGCGGACGGCGCGAGAAGATGTGGCAGGCGGCGCGTCCGCTCATCGAGAAGTTCGCCGCCGACGGACATCGCGTCGTGAATGCCGGTTCGGAACTGTGACCGAACCACCGCCTGCGCATCTGCGCACCAGATGAGACGCCGCGTTCGCGCTTGTGCTTCAACGGTCAATATGCGATAATACCCAATCCATCAACCCCAAAGCCAACCTGAAATGAAAATCATAGTCCGTATTTTCTCGTTCCTCCTCCTCGTCGCCGCCGTCGCCGCGGTGTTCCTCTATGACGGCGGCAAACAGAAGACCGACGACACCCCGCCGCCGGTGCGTCCTATCAAGTCGGCGGTCGTCGGCGTTCCGAAAAACATGCCGATGTTGCACTTCCCCGGCGTCGTGGACGCGAGTACGGGCGTGAGCCTCTCCTTCGAGGTCAGCGGCCGCATCGTCGAGTTCCCCTTTGCGCACAGTCGCGGCAAGCACGTCGAGGCGGGCACCGTTCTCGCACGCCTCGACGACCGCGACTACTCCAACAAAGTCGCGAACGCGGAGGCGGAGCTCGCCTACGCCGAGTCCAACTTCCAGCGCATGGAGAAGGCCGTCGCAAAGAACGCCGTCTCTAGGGACGAACATGCCAATTCCCGCGCCAGCGCCGAAAAAGCCCGCGCCGCCCTCGCAATCGCCCGCAAGGCCCTTGCCGACACCGTCCTGCGCGCCCCGTTCGCCGGCGTAATCTCCGACGTCTACGTGGACAACTTCGACACCATATCCTCGTCCACCGCAATCCTCAAGCTTCAGGACATCACCACTCTCGACCTGACCGTTTCCGTTCCCGAGTCCTACGTTCTCTCCGCGCCAGCCGCAATCCGCTCCAAATTCACATTCGCGGCGTCCTTCGACTCCCTGCCCGACCGCACCTTCCCCGTCCGCGTCAAGGACGCCGCCCGCATTGCAGACTCCGCCACTCAGACCTACCGCGCCACGTTCACCCTCGACGCGCCAAAGGACCTCGACATTCTCCCCGGCATGACATGCACCGTTACGGCGACGGTTCCCGCGAAAAACATGAAGGACCTTCCCCAGGACAGTCTGGCCGTCCCGTTCAGCGCCGTCGGCACCGCCGCCGACGCCAAGCCGTTCGTCTGGCGCCTCGAATCAAACGGCGACGGTACCTACACCGCCCACCGCGTCACCGTGGAGCTCGGCGAGCGCACCGGAGAAAGCGTCTTCATCCAGTCGGGGCTTTCCGCGGGTGACCGCGTCGCCGCCGTGGGCGTGACCGTCCTCACCGAAGGCCGCGTTGTCCGGCTCCTCGATGAACCCCCCGCCAAGTAATCTCCGCCCCTCCACGCTGCCATGAACATCGCGAAATTCTTCATCGACCGCAAGATCCTCACCTGGACGATGTCGCTCGCCATCTTCGCGGCGGGCGTCTCGGCCTACCAGACAATCGGCCGCCTCGAGGACCCCGAATACACCATCAAGGCCGCCCAGGTCGTCACCTACTGGCCCGGTGCCACTGCCGCCGAAGTCGCCTCCGAGCTCACCGATCCCCTCGAAACCGCAATCCAGCAGATGGGCCAGGTCAAACGCGTCACCTCCACCTCCTATCCCGGCCGCTCCATCATCGCAGTCGAGATGCAGGACAAGTACGACAAGACCACGCTTCCGCAGGTCTGGGACGAACTCCGCCGTAAGGTCAATGACCACGCATCCTTTCTCCCCGCCGGCGCCGGAACGCCGCTCGTGATCGACGACTACGGCGACGTCTACGGCATGTATTTCGTCCTCTACGGCGACGGTTATTCTCTCGCCGAAATCAAGGCCTACGCCAAGATGCTCCGCCGCGAGCTCCTCCTCTGCGACCAGGTCGCCAAAATCGAAATGACAGGTGACCAGAACGAAGTCGTCTACTTCGAGATCTCCCGCGCGCGCCTTGCCAACCTCGGCATCTCCCTCTCGGAGATCAAGTCCCTCGTAAACGGGCAGAACGACCCCGCCGAGTCCGGACACATCACCATCGGCGACAAGTACGTCCGCATCGACCCCACCGGCAAGCTTGCCTCCTTGGAAGACCTCGGCAACCTGCTCGTCGTCCGCGGCGACGCCCAGGGCCACCCCTCCGTCCGCCTCCGCGACATCGCCACCATCCGCCGCGGCTACGAGGATCCGCCCACCGCCATCCTCCGCTACAACGGCCATCCCTGCATCGCACTCGGCGTCTCCACCGTCTCGGGCGGCAACGTCACCGTTATGGCCCAGGCCCTCGCCCAGCGCCTCAAGGAACTTGAAACCACCACCCCGATCGGCCTCGAAATAGGGATGATCTCCAATCAGTCCGAAACCGTCGAGGCCGCCATCTCCAGCTTCATGGTCAACCTGATCGAGGCCGTCGTCATCGTCGTCGCCGTCCTTCTTTTCTTCATGGGCCTGCGCTCCGGGCTCATCATCGGCGGCGTGCTGGTCCTTACCGTCATGGCCACCATCGCCGTCATGAAGCAATGCGGCGTTCTCATGGAGCGCATCTCCCTCGGCGCCTTCATCATCGCCCTGGGAATGCTCGTCGACAATTCCATCGTCGTTGCCGACGCCGTCCTCGTCGCCGCCCAGAAGGGCCTCGACAGGGTCAAGGCCGCCTGCGACGTCGTCAAGCAGAACATGTGGCCGCTCCTCGGCGGCACTGTCATCGCCATCCTCTCCTTCGCCCCCATCGGCGCCTCGCAGGACTCCTCCGGTGAATACTGCCGCTCTCTCTTCATCGTCCTGATGGTCTCCCTCCTGTTCTCCTGGGTCTTCGCCATCACGCTCGCCCCGCTCCTTTCCGCCGACTTCCTCAAGTCCGACAAGAAAGAGACCGGCGATGCCTACGGCGGAAAGTTCTACACCGCCTACCGCAGCTTCCTCGCAGGCTGCCTGAATCATCGTTTCTTCGTCATCGCCGTCATGGCCGCACTCCTCGCTTGCACATTCAAGGGCGCCGGCTACATCTCCCAGAACTTCTTCCCCGACTCCACCCGCAAGCAGATGATGGTCCATTTCTGGATGCCGGAGGGATCTTCCATATACGCCACCGACAAGGGCCTCACCACCCTCGCCGAATACGTCCGCACCCTGGACGGCGTCACCGGCACCACCCAGCTCAGCGGCACCGGCGGTCTCCGCTTCATCCTCACTTATTCCCCCGAAAACGACGACAACGCCTACGGCCTCCTATTCGTCGACCTCGACGACTACAATCGCGTTCCCGAAATCTCCGGCAAGGTAGACGACTTCGTTGCCGAGAATCTCCCCGATGTCATGGTCTCCTGCCAGCGTTTCATCCTCGGCCCCGGCGACGCCCAGAAGATACAGCTCCGCGTCCTAGGCACCGACGCCGACACACTCCGCGGCCTCGGTCAGAAAGTCATCGACATCTTCAATGCCGACGGCCATCTCGTCGAAGTCCAGACCGACTGGCGCAACCGCACCGACCTCGTCCGCCCCGTCGTTTCTCCGACCCGCCTCCGCACCCTCGGCATCACCCGCCAGGAAGTCGCCAAAGCCATAAAGACCGCCACTGACGGCATCTCCATCGGCACCTGGCTCGAAGGCGACGAATCCCTCGACATCCGCCTCCGCGCCCCCGAAGCCGAGCGTTCCAGCCCAGATTCGCTTCTGTCCGCCTGGTTCCGTCCCGACTCCCTCTCCAAGTCCATCCCCATCATGCAGGTCATCTCCGGTTTCGAAACCACCTCTGAAGACGCCATTATCGAGCGCCGCAACCGCCTCCTCTGCCTCACCGTCAAGGCCAACCCCGGGCTCGGCGACAACGCCAACGCCGCAGTTTCCCGCCTTCGTCCGCGCATCGAAGAGCTCGTCAAGACCTTCCCGGCGGGCTACACCGCCGAATGGGGCGGCGAACAGGAGAGCTCCGGCGACGCCAACGCCAGCCTCTTCGCGAAAGTTCCGGGCATCATCGCCATCATGTTCCTGATCACCGTCTTCCTCTTCAACTCCATCCGCAAGCCCCTCGTCATCTTCTGCACCGTCCCGCTAATCCTCATTGGCGTCGTAGGGGGCCTCCTTTCCTTCAACCAGCCTTTCGGCTTCATGGCCCTCTTGGGCCTCCTTTCCCTCATCGGAATGCAGATCAAGAACGCAATCGTCATCATCGACGAGATCAACGTCCGGCTGGCGGCGGGCGACGCCCCGATCGACGCCGTCATGAGCGCCGGCGTCTCGCGCCTCAGGCCCCTCGGCCTGGCCGCCGCGACGACCGTCCTCGGCATGATTCCGCTTGTGGCAGACCCGTTCTACGCTGCAATGGCGGTCACGGTGATGTGCGGCCTCGCCTTCGCGACGCTGCTCACGATGGTCGTCATCCCCGTCAACTACGCGCTCTTCTTCCGCCTCCCCAAGCCGAACAATGAAAAGTTGAAAGGTTGAAAGGTTTCAGTTCGAGACCCTTGGGCTGAACAACGTCCTGCCGCTTCTTCCGCAGCTGCGGCTCGCGCAGTGCCGCAAGGGGTTTGAGACCGGACTCTACGCGTTTGCCGTGCGCGGCGGCAACGGCCCGAAGGAAACGACCTGCAGGACGACCGAAAAGAAGCGCGTGAAGTTCTTCCTATCCGTCGACGGGGATGTCAGTGAGGATGGGTAAAGCCCGGGCCGTGTTCCCGAGCGGTAATAAGCAACGAAAGGGCATTGCATATCACGCAAGATATTTGGTATAATACGCGGTAAGAAAAATAGACCATTAAATCTTACCATGAACCAAAACGAAATTATACGATTCGCGCGGCAGAAAGGCAACGGCTTTGCTTTTAGCGCATCGGATCTTCCAGATTACAGTTCACGCACGATGGCCGACAAGACATTGTGCGTGATGGCTCGTGCTGGCAAGATCCGGAGGGTGATGCGCGGCATCTACGATTTGCCGAGGTGGAGTTACATTTTAAAGAAGGAAGCCCCGCCCGATCTCGATGCGGTTGCAAATGCTTTGGCGAGGAAATTCGGGTGGACTCTGCTTCCATGCGATGAAGGGGCGATGAATGGTTTTGGCCTGTCTACGCAAATTCCAGCCAGGAAGATATACCTTTCAACCGGCCCTTCGCGGGTTTACAAGGTTGGAAAGCATACGGTAGAGTTTCAGCATCGCTGTTCGCGCGAAACGGATATCCTTGGCAGGAATGCGAGGATGGTTGTCCGAGCGTTGAAGGGGCTTGGCAAGGACTATGCGACAAAAGAGATTGTCGCTAATATGGCAAGTCGGTATTCTGACGAGGAGTGGCGGCAGATATGCGAAGCTTCTAAAAGAGTTTCTTCATGGATACGGGATCTTGTCAACGCAGAGATGGAGCGTAGAAGGGCATGATGAAAATTGATGACATAGTAAATGGAACAGACACATATCGGTCCGAGTTATGCAGCCAGGTCCAGAATGACTCTGGCGTTGAGAGCATAATGCTGGAGAAGGATATCTGGGTGACGTATGTACTGGAGAAGATATTTGCCGACAAAGAGCTTTCTAAGATCCTGAGGTTCAAGGGCGGAACTTCGCTTTCCAAAGCGCATCGGATAATACGGAGATTTTCGGAAGATGTCGATCTGGTTCTTGACTGGACGAGATTTCTTGAGATAGGAGATCCGAATGAGGTGCGGTCGAAGACCAAGCAGGCGAAATACAATGAACTAATGAATGCAACTGCCGGCTCGTATGTAAGTGGGGAGCTGCGGGACGGGATACAGGGTGTTCTAGGAGATATCTGCAAGGTTGAGCTTGATCCTGTTGAGCCACTCAATCTTCATGTGGTATATCCAAAGTGTTTCTCAAATTCGTACATCACACCTGATGTGAAGTTGGAGATCGGCCCTTTGGCGTCGTGGACTCCATGGGAAACTAAGTCAATCACAAGTCTTGTCGGCGAATTTGAGCCGCAGTTGGAGATTCAGCCTTTTGATGTTCCTGTAATTAAGGTCGAGAGGACATTTTGGGAGAAGATCGAGGCTCTTCACCATGAGCATTATCGCCCAGAGACGAAGAAGGTACCGAAAAGGTTTTCGCGCCATTATTATGATGTCTACAGGATGTTCTGTTCTGGTGCGCTTGATATTGCCAAGAAAGACCTTGCCCTGCTTGCGGACATTGTAGATTTTACCAGCAAGTTCTATCCGCGGAGTTGGGCGCATTTCGAGTTGTGCAAACCCGGCACAATGCTGCTCATGCCGTCAGAACATGCGATGCCAGTCATGAAGGCGGACTACGCGGCGATGCGTAACATGATCTATGGCGACTACCCGTCGTTTGACGAAATCCTCTCGACAATAAAGAAGCTTGAATCGGAAATCAACTCAAGCCTTTGAGCCCCCTCTCCTACCTCCTATTTTTAGGATGTATCCCCCCAGAGCGATTATGTGGTATAATAACACCAAAGGAGTGGAGGTAAATTCATGAACGAATACATAAAGAGCGAAAATGTAAAGTTCAAAGTGTCTCACGTTGTTTGTGCGCTTGTTGCGGCGGTCGCGGCGAGCGCGGCACTCACCGTCCATGCGGCGGATTCGTTGTACTGGACTGGCGACGAGAAGGCGACCAGTACCGCAGAGTCGCCCTACAACATCTGGGCTCCCGCGAACTGGGGCGGAACTACACCTGGCAGTTCGTATAATCTCGACATTTCCGCAGAGGGAACGACGTACCTCAATAGCGAGGACGGTACAACCAAAATCGGCTCCGACATATATCTCAACTCCGGCAACTATGTGTTTACGGGGCCGTTGAAATTCGTCAACCTCAGGGTCTGTACAAATGAGAATTCGGTAGCATCAATCCTGAAAAAAGATGACGATTGGACGATTGAAGGGAATCTGTATCTCACTCCGACCAACGGAACGGCGGCCACATTCGTGAACGAATCCGGCAACGTGACCGTCAACAACATTGACTTCGGCACTGCTAACCTAACAGGCGGCACGGGAACGTTGACTATCAAAGGCGGAACGGTGACCGTCGGCAACGACACGAGATTCTATCGAGGATATGGCACGATAAATCTCGATGGCGGCACACTGGTGACAAAGAAAATCCAGAGGTATGGCGGCATGGGCGGTAATGGGCAGCACATCAATTTCAACGGCGGAACGCTCAAGGCGAGTGCGGCGGGTGACTTTATTGTTGCCGGGGACGGCTATCTGAATATCACGGTCAATGCGGGCGGCGGCACGATTGACTGCAACGGCAATGCCATCACCTTCAAAATGGGTCCCAGTGGCAGGGGCAATAACTTTCCGGGCGTTGGCGGCTTGACCTTCACCGGCGGCAACACGATTACGCTTAACTGCGATGTCTCATACTCTGGCGCTACGTATGTCACGCCCGGCACGACGCTTGTTGTCGAAAGAGAAACTGCCAAGAACAATATTCTCTCGCACGGGCTTGTCGTTGTGGGTGTTCCTACGGCGGGGCAGATGGTCTTCACGTACACGTCCGCGTTGGACGATGCCGATCTGACGAAAGTGTCCTGCCCGTATGCACCGGCGACAACATTCAGATTCAGCGACGAAGGCAAGACGAATATCGTAGTCGATGTGGTCGGTTCGCCGGACTGGACAAAGTATTCGCACAGGTTCAGGGTGTCGTTCTCGGGCTACGCGGGAAGTGATGCTCTGACGAACTTCCCCGTTCTGTGAAGATTTCCGAGTCCGGCATTACCGGCTTCCGCTATGCCGACTGCAAAAAGCCGGACGGCGCAGACCTGCGCTTCGTAGATGCAGACGGCAATCTCCTTGCGAGCGAAGTCGATACATGGGACACGAACGGCGTCTCGCTTGTGTGGGTCAAGGTTCCGTTTCTCACGGCGAATACGAGGATTACGGCCTACTATGGCTGTAGCTTTGCTCCTGAGGTCGATCCAAAGGCGGTCTGGGCGAACGGCTACGTTGCCGTTTGGCATCTGAACGAAACCTCTACGCCGCTCGCCGAGTCGTCCGGCATGTCCACTCCGTTCGTGGCTCGTTCGGGAACTGAGAACAGGACGACATACGCGGCTGCTGGCGTTGCTGGCGGCAAAGCGGTCTCTTTCGACAATGATTATATCGGCAATACGAATGCCCGCGAGGAAGCTGCCGACGACCCAGATCTCCGCGGATTGACGAATTTCACGGTCGAATGCTGGACCTATCAGACGAAGTATCGTGCTTCTGGTGACGCCACCATTATAGGAAACTTAAAAAACTGGAAACTTTATCAGGAATCTACCGGGAAGATTGGTTGCAGATGGATGACGACAGGTGGGTCTTATGTGAATAGTCTCAAAACGCCCTCAGCCATTGCGCTAGACGAGTGGACGCATTCGACATTAGTCAGGAACTTCACGGGCGAGTCCAGTGCGAATAGCGCGTTGTATCTGAATGGCGGATCTGTGGCAACGTATTCGGAGTCCTCTGGTGCTACATCGACTGGCAACGGCAGTGCTGTCGTGCATAGTCTTGGCACCGCCAATAGCTTATACACCTTCCCCGGCAGCATTGACGAGGTGCGCATCTCGAATGTCGCGCGTTCGGCGGACTGGGTGAAGGCGTCGCATGATACGGTGACGGAATCGTCCTTCGCGACATACAACCCGGCGAGGGAGAATGTCGATAAAGGTGTGACGATCATCTTCAGGTAAGAAAGCCGTGTTTAGCCACAACCGCCTCTGCTAAAGCTCCTGCCGCCACCAAGGCTTTGGCGGACAAGACGGAGGACAAGGCGGCGGTCAAGAAGAACGCTGTTGGGGCTGGCTTTTAACATGGAGAACAGGAGATACAGGAGGTTTTGTCTCTTATCTCTTCTGTTTCTCCTACTCTACCTGTTTTAATTGAATGTCGCTCAGAAAGGGAAAACATAGATGAACAAGTTGCTGTTAGCTGCATTGGCGCTGTTGCCTGTCGTTGCCATTGGAGGCGAACAGGTCATCCTGGAAAAAGATTTCAGCGGCTATACCATGCGGAAAACCAAGGCTGTCGACGGCTGGTCGCTTTTGAGCTACTGCCCTGGGGAGCTCTCCCGCGAGAAAGGCACGCTCATGCTCAAGACGACGTCCGCAAACGGCAAGGAGTGGGGACGGATGCTTTGCGTTTTCCGCAACGGCAATCTGACCGGTAGCGCGGTCAAGCTCCAGTATAAAGTCAAAGGCTCCGGGAAGATTCGCTTCGGCGCGATCCGTTATCGGGTCGGGCAGAAGGGGCCGGATCAATCCGATTCCTTCTGGAGCGAACCCCTGGAGCTGGGGCGCGATTACAAAGACCATGAATTCGCCGTCGCTTTCGGCGATCAGCCGCTGAGCGGCGTGAATTTCGTCTTTGAGATTCAGGGCGAAGGCGGCGAAGCGGTGATCGATTCCATGGCCGTGACCGGGTCTGGCGATACCGAGTGCGTGATTCAGCCGCTGGCCCCCATCATGGTCAAAGACACCGACCCTCTGCCGGATGTAAAATTCCAGACCAACCGCCCGGGTAAGAAGTTTCGCTACTATACCTCGCTCGTGTTGGATTCTCGGGTCACCCACGGCGGCATGGTCGCTGCAGACGAGAAAGGCGTAGTGACCGTTCCCGGAAAATCGCTTCTCAAGGACCAGGCCGTGCAAAAGCTCTCTCTGGTCGAGGATGGGAATGCGATGTTCTATCAGCCCGTGGGGACCGGATGCGAAGCCTGCGACATGGCTCTGAGCAAGAATCCGACGGTCGGGTCGGTCATGATTACAAAGATTCCGTCCGATGAATATGATGCCTCCCTGGAGGCGGCAAAGAAGGCCGAACTGGGCAACGTCCAGAAAATCCTCGTTCTGGCGGACAGCCTTTGGGACTATGACCGCGGCGCCAACGCCGCCGATCGGATGAATTTCTTCTTGCGGAAAGCCAAGGGTGACGCGATCAAAGTCGTCAATTACGCGGTGCACGGCGACCTGATCGACAGGACGACTGCACGCTTCAAAGGTGATTTCGCCACAGCCGGAGCCGGTCACGGCAAAGCCCGTTATCGGAACTTGAAAAATGAAAATCCGGATCTGATCATGATCATGCTGGGGCACAATGACACCACGAGCAATTTGAGCGACAATTTTGCCTCGCCCAGGGTTACTCCGGAGGTCCAGAAAGCGAAGTACGGGGAATTGCTGGCGGCGATTAAGGAAACGTTTCCGCAGAGCAAAGTCATCCTCTTGACCCCAGTGGCGGTGAACTATGAAGGAATTCTCAAGTGGTGTGAAGAGAAGCGCAAGGCAGGCGCCACGCGGATAGCCCGCTTTGGCGATCCCGACAAAGTCGGGGCGTTCCGTAAAACACTGGCGGAAATCGCGAAGGAACATCAATTGCCGCTCTTCGACATGTACACCCCGACTGAACATTTGGACAACAAGCCGAGTTACTTCCGTCCTGATAACGTGCATCTTTCCCCGCGCGGATACGGTTTGGTCGCCCGGCTCGTCTTGCAGGAAATGGGGAAAAATAGGGAATGGTCCTCCGCCGCGCCGGTTCTCGATGGCAGCGGAATCAGGATCGAATTCGATTCGGCGGCGCGCGGCTTCGACTGTCTGACGATAAAGAACAAGCTGGTCGGAAAGGATGTTCCGTTTGGCGATGGAGTGTCGGATGGCCGCCGTGCGGGGCTGTGGGCCTTGAAGTTCTGGAAAGACGGGAGTCCCTCGCAAAAACGCTGGCTGACCAACCACGATCCTTCACGCCGTTCCGTCAAGTCTTCCGACGGTCGGTTGAAGTTCCTTTGGGAAGGGCTCTCGCTCGGAGACGAGAAGGATGTCGTCGATGTCGCGGCGGCAGTTGATCTCTCCGAGGATGGTGCGTCTGCGCAATGGCGGATCTCCGTCACGAACCGCAGTAAGACGTGGGGCCTTGCGGAGGTAGAGTATCCCATCATCCGCCATGTCGTAGCCTCGAACACGGCGTCCGCGCTGCTGCCGCACGGGAACACGGGTGGGCGGCTCTACGAGCGGTATTGCGAAGGGTACAACCTGCTCTACCCTCACGGAACTGTCCCGATGCAGACGCTTGCATTCATGAAGGACGGCGCGGGATTGCAGTTTACGACGCTTGACGGCAAGGCGCAGAACAAATCGTTCAATACCCGTGGCCTCGACATGAAGATCTGGTACAGGTGTCCGGACGAAGGGCGCCCCGGCGCGGCGAACGCGCCCGACTATGCCATCGAAACGGCGGTGTTTGCGGGGGACTGGTGGGTCGCGGCGAAGCGTTACCGTAAATGGGCGCTCAAGCAGCAATGGGCGTCGAAGGGGCTGCTCAAGGATCGAAAGGACTTCTGCGGGAAAATAGGCAATATCGGATACTGGATGAACCGCTACAGCGGCAAGGACGCTGGGGATGTCACGAACGGTGTGGCGCAGATGCAGGCGGCACTGCCGGGTGTCCCGCTGGGCTTTCACTGGTACAACTGGCACCACTCGCCGTTCGACGTGAACTATCCCGAGATGTTCCCCGCCAAAGTCGGCGTAAAGGAAGCCGCCGCGTGGATGAAGGAGAATGGCGTATTCTGCATGCCGTACATCAACGGATCGCTCTGGGAGGACGAGATTGCGAGCTTCACGAATGCATTGCCGTACACGTGCAAGAAGCCGGACGGCTCGTACCATACGTACAAATGCGGCCACAACGGAAATGTCCTCGCGCGCATGTGTCCGACGACGGAATTCTGGAAGAAGACGTTGGCGGAAAACACCAGGCGGCTCTTTGACGAATTGAACGTAGATGGCGTTTATCTGGACCAGATTTCCTGCTCCCTGCCCCAGCCATGCCATGACGCTTCGCACGGCCACAGGCTGGGCGGCGGCGAATTCTGGACGCAGGGCTACCGTGAGCTGATGAAGCCCATACGCGAAGACGCGGCGAAACGCGGCGCGGGGTTGACATCGGAATGTGCGGCGGAGCCGTACATGGACAGTTTCGACGCGTTCCTGACGTGGTGCGAGAACACGCCGAAGGACGTACCGCTCCTTCCGGCCGTCTATTCCGGCTATGCGCTCTATTTCGGCAGCATCGAGTCGAACAAGGATTCGCTCGATTCCTACTGTGCGCTTCAGGCGCGAATGTTCCTGTGGGGCTTTCAGCTTGGTTGGAACGGAACGCAGCTGGTGAACAGGGGCAAGGAGGAATATGTGCCTTTCACCCACAAGCTCTGCCGCACCCGGCTGGAGAACCTTGACTCATTCCTATACGGCGAACTTGTGGGAGAGCTGATCCCCGTAGGCGACGTTCCGATGGTGGATATCAAATGGGAGTACAAGGATGTCGGCGCGTTCAAGGTCCCTGCGATCATGAGCGCGGTATGGCTGAACGACAAGGGCGAACGCCGGGCCTTCATCGTCAACATCTCGGGCGAGGAACGGCGATTCGAGTACAAGTTCGCCCCGAACGGCGAGACATATTCCGTCACTCTCCCGCCGCGCGGCGTCATGGTTTGCAGATCAAGCGGGGAACAGGGCAACCTTATTGTACACGATGGAGTCAGACCTCATCGTGCCGGAGGCGAACAGGTCATTCTGGAAAAGATTAATGAATGACTATGGGAACCTCATAGGAGATGCGCCCGCCTCATAGTGGTTGCCATTATATGAGTTTTTGGTATAATAGTGTCGTTCCAAAGTTAGTGGACATGTCCAGAAAGACAGGAGCGATATGAAAATTGACCGCGAGCAGTATCTTGCCAAGTTGATTGATGCAAGGGGAAACGGATTCGTCAAGATAGTCACCGGCATCCGCCGATGTGGGAAGAGCTATTTGCTTTTCAATATCTTTAAGGATCATTTGCTTTCAAGCGGCGTCAAAGCCTCGCATATTGTCGAAATTGCGCTTGACTCGGACGAATTCGAGGAACTCCGCGACCCAAGGAAGCTGTCTTCCTTTGTGCGGGCGAAAGTCAAGCGACTTAAGGGGCCTTGCTATGTGCTGATCGACGAGATTCAGATGTGCGAGCCGGTGAAGTCGGTTGTCGAGGGGGCGGACACTTTGATTACCTTCTATGACGTCCTGAACGGGCTGATGAAGTTGAAAGGTGTCGACCTGTATGTCACGGGCTCCAATTCAAAGATGCTCTCTGACGAAGTCGCTACCAATTTTCGCGACAGGGGAGAAAATATCCGGCTGCATCCGCTCATGTTTTCCGAGTATTTCAAGGCGAGCGGGCTGAGCGAATATCAGGCATGGAACAAGTATCTGGTATACGGGGGAATGCCTGAGGCGATTCTCAAGACTTCGGACGCCGCGCGGCGTGACTATCTTGCCGGCCTTTTCAAGACGGTGTATTTCAAGGATATTGTCGAGCACAACAATCTCAAGGACGACTATGTCCTTGGTCTTCTTACCGACGTTCTGCTGAGTTCGACTGGCAGTCTCACGAATCCGTCCAGAATTGCGAACACGCTGTCCACAGAGCAGGGCGTCAGGCCCGACGTGCACACGGTGCAGCAGTATCTCAAATTCCTTTCCGAGGCATATCTTTTCTCAAAGGCCGAACGCTACGACGTGAAAGGCCGTCGTTATCTGCAATATCCGAGCAAATGGTATGCGGAGGACGTCGGATTGCGCAATGCGCGTCTCAACTATCGGCAGACGGAGAGGACGCATCTAATGGAGAATGTCATTTACAACGAACTTATCGCCAGGGGATGCAGTGTGGATGTAGGAGTCGTGGAGGTGAAGGTGGCTGGCAAGGACGGCAAGAGAGAACTGCGGCAGTATGAGATAGACTTCATCGTCAATACCGGATTCGAGAAGCTGTATATCCAAAGTGCCCTTGAATTGCTGGATGACGGGAAGCTGTCGCAGGAGACGTTCAGCCTGCGAAAGACGCGAGACTCGTTCCGTAAGCTTGTCGTTGTTGGCGGCGATCAGCCGCTCTACACGGATGACGACGGGATATCATTTGTCGGAATTATACCTTTTCTGCTCGACAAATCCATACTGTCTGCCGCTATGTCCGAAATGCACTGATTGAACAACTCTTCCATATCCGCTCTTGTCGAGGGGAAATTGAGGGCCCCTGAAAAGCTTGTTAAGGCAGCGAAAGGAATCCAGCAAAGATGAAATCCGTCCGCTTGTATTCTGCTGTTGCAGCAGTTGTAGTTGCAGCGATTGCACACGGCAAGGTTTGCCCTCTTGACAACGTCGATCCATTCATTGGTACGGGTGGCAACGGGCACACCACCCCCGCCGCTGCCTATCCATTCGGCATGGTACAACCCGGCCCTGACACTGGACACGAAGGCTGGGAGCGTTGCTCGGGGTACCAATACGGCGACAAGACGATTCAGCGCTTTTCGCAGAACCATCTGAGCGGGACGGGGTGCAGCGAATTCGGCGATCTCGGCTTCATGCCGTCGGCGGACGACCCCAAGGAGGCGCTTGAGCGCGACTACAGTGCCGGATTTGAAAAGAAGGATGAAAAGGCCTCGCCCGGTTACTACGCCGTGACGCTCGCCTGCGGGACAAAAGTGGAGGCCACCTGCACACGGCACGTTTCGCTATTCCGATTCACGTTCCCCAAGGGCAAGCCGGCCTCGCTCCTCTTCGATCCGTCGTGGTCGTTCGACAAGACCAAGTCCGTGCAGGTGTCTCCGATGAAAAAGCGGTGCGTTTCCGGACACGTTGACCGTGAAGGCTGGCCGGGTCACGCGTACTGGTTTGCGTGGGAGGTTTCCGCCAAGCCGAAAAGCTCGCGGCTCTTGAAGAAGGCAGAAAAGCCCAAAGGCGCGTCGGGCGAGGCTGAGGACGGGGGCGCCGACATCCCGAAGACAGTCTATGAGTTTGACATCTCGAAGAACAACGTCGTCTATCTCAAGGTCTCACTTTCCCGCACGTCGGAAAAGGGCGCGCGGCGCAACATCGATGCGGAAGTTCCCGGCTGGGACTTCGATGGCGTTCTCAAGGCGAACCAAGATAAGTGGCGCGATATCCTGGGGCGCGTGAATGCGCAGGGTGAACTGCACAAGATCAAGAACTTCTACACCGCGATCTACCACCTCTGCTTCCAGCCGAACCTGATATCCGACGTCGGGGAGGACGACCTCTATTCCACTTTCTCGTGCTGGGACACATTCCGCGCGGCGGGTCCGCTCTACACGATCCTCACGCCCGAATACGTCCCCGCGTTCATCAACTCGATGCTGTGGCACTTTGACAAGAACGGATTTCTCCCGGTGTGGACGCTTTGGGGCGGCGACAACCAATGCATGAACGGCGTCCACTCCGTGCCGATGATTGTTGACGCGTATTTGAAACGGGGAATGGGGAACGGGGAATGGGGAACGCTTGACTGGGAGCGGGCGTACGAATACGTGAGGGTCACGCTGCGTGAGGACCGCGGCAGGTGCGATGCGGAATACGAGATGCTGGACAAGTACGGCTACTTACCCTGCGACCTCATGGACGAGGAGAGCGTTTCGCGCCTTCTCGAGAGCTGCTACGACGACGCCTGCGCGGCGCGTTTCGCCAAGGCGCTCGGCGGGCGCGAGGCTGACGCCAAGTTCTTCCTCGACCGTTCGCGCGCATGGACGAACTGCTTCGACGTGGCGACGGGTTTCATGCGCGCCAAAGATTCGAAGGGTGCGTGGCGCGAGCCGTTCGATCCTTACGCGATACACGGCAAAGGACTCCACAACTACACCGAGGGCAACGCCTTCCACTGGAACTGGCATGTCATGCAGGAGCCCAACCTCCTCATCGAGATGCTCGGCGGCAAATCCGCCGCGTTAAAGAGGCTTGAAGGGCTTTTCAACGAAGACTCCGGCAAGAACGCGGGTGAGCTTTCCGACGTGACGGGGCTGATCGGGCAGTACTGCCACGGCAACGAGCCCTGCCACCACGACATCTACTTCTTCACGCTGATGGGGCGCCGCGCCCGAACTGGACCAGTGGATGAGGACGAAAATGGTGCCCGCCGTTCGCAAGTGGTATCCGAAGCTGGTGGAGATGTTTCCCTCGGAAGGGTGGGAAGCGCCAAAGACGATTACTCTCAACTTCAATGCAAAGGATGACAGTCCGCCGGCGTACACGTGCGGAGACGTGGTGACGTTCGGTCGCAAGTGGATCACCGGGAATTCCGAGGACGTCGGCTGCGGCATTCACGAAATCTTCCATGTCGTGCAGGACGACTACCCGGACGAGAAGACGTTTTGGCTCCAGGAGGGCATAGCCGACTATGTGCGGTGGTATCTCTACGAGCCGGAGTCCCATGGATGCGACATGGACCTCTCTTCGGACGACGTGCATTATGACAGCGCCTACCGCGAGTCTGCAAACTTCCTGGACTTCGTCGAGCGGAAATATCCGGGTACGGTCCGCGAACTTAACGCGCTTTGCCGCCAAGGGAAGTATGACGAAAAGACGTACTGGAAGAAACGTACCGGCAAGGGCGTCAAGGAGCTTGAGACGGAGTGGAAGAACCAGTCCAAACAGCCGTTCAGGAACTACCGCTTCTGCGTCGATCGCACAAAGAGCCCCACAGACAGCACGCAGCTTTCGGAATTCGAGCTGCTGGATGCCGAGGGCAAGGTGATTCCCGCCGGGAAATTCGAACTGGGTTTTGATGGTCGCGGCGGCGATGATAATTTTGGCGATGGCGAGAAGCCGGAATGTGCCGTAGATGGAAATCTTGACACAAAGTGGCTCGACTTCAGGGCCAGTGCAGGCGGAAATGCGGCGCGCCGCTCGGCGGTGTGGCTTCAGTTCACGTTCGCCGAGCCGACGAAACTCTCGGGATACAGGTGGTACACCGCCAACGATGATGAGGATCGGGATCCACGCGCTTGGCGGCTCCTCGGGTCGAACGACGGCGTCAACTGGGTTGTCGTCGATAAGGTTGAGGACTTCGAGGCCACCTCCGAACGCCAGAAGCTCGCCTTCATCGCAAAAATCGCGCAGTACATTCGTTTCACGTGCGACAACGATGTGCTGACGCGCGCCTACGAAGTGGCCCTCAACGACGCGTTGCGGAACGTCCACATGTTCCAGGACGGTGCGCTTACGGAGCCGGTCCGCTGCATCATGGCCGGCGAGGTCTACGATACGCCCTGGACGCGCGACGCCGCGATCAACGTCTGGAACGCCTTTGCGCTTCTTGACCGGGAAGTCTCGCGGAACACGCTGATGTCCGTGGTGGAGAAGGCAGAGGACGACGGGTACATCATCACCGGCCAGTATTGGGACGCCATCATCTGGGCGATCGGCGCCTACCAGTACATTCTCGTTTCCGGCGATCAGGATTTCGTGAAGATTGCCCAGAGCGCGATCGAAAACTCCCTTGCGAAGTACGCGCGCGAGGAGTTTGACGCGAAGGACGGCCTCTTCCGTGGCCCCGCGGTCTATGGCGACGGCGTGGCGGCCTATCCCGACACCTACGCCAAGACGGCGTCCAGCGGTATCGAGGAGTGGGCGGACGTCCCGGAAAATCGCAGCCGTGCCGTCCAGAAGGGTGTTGGAATCCCGATGAAGGCGCTTTCGACGAACTGCGTGTACTACGAGGCGTACCTCATCCTCGCGAAGCTGAACGAGAAGTTGGGCAAGGACGGCTCCGAGGCCCTCAAGAAGGCCGAGGCGCTCAAGGTCGCGATCAACAAGGCGTTCTGGAACGAAAAGAAGGGGACGTACGACTATCTCGCCGGCGAGTGCGACTACCAGGAGGCGCTCGGCATTTCCTACGCGCTCCTCTTTGGCATCGCCGACGAGCGGCAGACAAAGCTCGTCCTCGCGAACACTAAGGTGACCGAGCAGGGCATCGCGTGCGTCGAGCCATCGTTCGAGCGCTACCGCAAGGCGGGCGGGTTCGGACGTCACAGTGGCGTCGTCTGGCCGCACGCGCAGGGATTCTGGGCACGTGCCGCGTTCGAGAAGGGCGACCACGTGGCGTTTGAGTCCGAACTACACGCGCTTACCGGAAAGGCCAACCGGGACGGCCAGTTCTACGAAGTCTACCATCCCGAAACGGGCGAGGCGTACGGCGGGCTTCAGGAAAAACGGGACGGCCAGAAGCTTGTGATCGGCGACTGGATGTCGTGTCCGCACCAGACCTGGAGCGCGACGGCGTACCTCTCGCTCATCTACTACCACTTTCTCGGCGCGGCTATCCGCGAAGGCGAGGTCGTGTTCAAGCCGTACCTGCCGGAAGTCGTGAACGAGATCGCGGTCAAGGATTTCAAGGTGGGCGAGACCACGTTCGACGTTGTCGTCGTGCGCGGCGGTGACGGTCCGAAGGAAGTGGTCTGCAAGACGACCGAGAAGAAACGCGTGAGGCTCTTCCTTTCCGTAGAGAAATAATCCCTGGCTGGGGGAAATAAGGCTATATCTTCAGTATCTGCTTCCGAATGGCGATGGCCACGGCTTCTGTACGACTCTGGGCATTGAGCTTGCGGCGGATGGCGTCGAGGTGCTGGTTCACAGCATAGGCGGAGATGCCGAGTCGATGGGCGATCTGCTCGCTTGAGAGGCCGTTGCTTGTCGCTTCGAGTATTTCCTGCTGGCGCTCGGTGAGTTCCGGCGGGTGGGGGGCGCTCTCGATCATCGCCTCGATCTCCGGCGAGAAGGCGGTCTCTCCGGCCGCTACCTTGCGGATGGCCTCTACAAGCCGGTCGTCTTCTGCGTCCTTCACGAACGCTCCCGAAGCCCCCGCCTCCATTGCCCGCGCCACGTCGACGGACGTCGAGTAGGTCGTAAGTATGAGCACGTGCGTGTCGGGCAGCGCCTTGCGTATCTGCCGCGTCGCCTCCACGCCGTCCATGACAGGCATCGAAAGGTCCATCACTACGACGTCCGGCTTCAGCTCAAGCGCGGCCTTGACCGCTTCCTCGCCGTTCTTCGCGTCGCCGACGACGGAAAGCGACTTGTCGAATCCGAGAAGGGTGGCGAGCCCGCGCCTTAGGAGCGCGTGGTCGTCGGCTATCAGGATTGTAATAGGCTGTTTCATTTAATGGCTATCCGGGCGTAGGTGCCCTTGTCAGGAGAAGACTTGATTTCGAACGACCCTCCTAGCCGTTCGACGCGTTCCACAATGCCATCGAGTCCGAAGTGACCTTCGGTCTGTCCGGGGCGGCTCCCCAAGTCGAATCCGCAACCGTTGTCGCGCACGGAAACTCTGAGCGCCCCGGCCCGGACTTCCCCCGCGATGCGAATCTTCGTCGCCCTGCCGTGACGGACGGCGTTCGCGACGAGTTCGCGGACTGCGTTCAGGACTCCGTGCGCGGTCGAGTCGCTTATGGCCGAGCGAGGCCCTGCGAACCGCACGGCGACCAGCGCCGCCTCCGCGACGGGGGCGACTGTCTTGCGGATCGCCTCTGCGAAGTCCGTCTCGTCGAGGACATCGTTCCTGAGGTCCCAAAGGCAGCGTCGAAGGTCTGTACGGCATGAACGGATCATCTTCGCAGCCGTGTCGAGGCATTCGGTCGTGGCGGGATCCTTGGCGCCGAGGGTGTTCCTCGCCGTGGAGACCTGGTAGCCGATGACGGTAAGGTTCTGCGAAAGCGAGTCGTGCAGATCCGCCGCGAGGCGCGTTCGCTCGGCGATTCGCAGCTCTGACTCTAGCTTTCGGGCTTGGGCGCTCACGACTTCGCGGCTTTTGCGCTCGACGAGCGCGCGCAGCGCGGCGTTCCAGAGGAGGATCGCCACGATGATGCCGGCCATGACGCTCGCGGCGATGAGGAACTTGGCCGGCGTCCACCACTCCGGTCCCTTGACGACACGGATGTCGTCGACGCTGCGTGCGACAAGGAACAGGCTTTTGTTCTTTGGGAAGGGCATGGCCGGGCTCCAGAAGTCAGAGTCAAGCACGCAGACGCCCGTCGCGCAGACATGGCTGCCGATTTCCGTCTTGGACGCATCAGGTGCGTTTGAGCAGTCGACCTGTATCGTGAACCCGCCGTTTTCCAGAAGGAGACGCCTCTCCCCCCTCTCGTCCGTCACGAATTCCCGCAACGCGCCGTTTACCGTCAGTACATGCCCGAAGAAGTTCGGGTTCATGATGAACCCGCCGCTGCCCTTGCTCTTGAAAAGATCGGCGAGCGTAACGGCGGCGGGGCTCTCCGGCTTCGCGGGAGGCATGTTTGACTTCCGCCACACCGACTCGGCAAGGTGTATGCGGTAGAGGTCGGTGACCGGCACTCCGGCGGCTTCGACGGATTCGCCGATGGCGGGGAGGTCTATTCCGTCGCGGAGTTCCGCGATGCGCGACTCACCGTGGGCGGTTCGCAGCATAACCTTGTTCTGCCACCTGGCCGTTACCGTGCCGGCGGCCTTGCGATGCGTGGGCGCGAACAGCTCGTCAAAGGAAGGCGGCACGTTACCGAGCTGCGGTACGTCGAACGGATTACAGTCCTTGCCGGACACGATTTTGACGTCGTCAAGGGATGGAATCATGATTTGGCGCTTCGTGACGGCGCGGTTCAGGGCGTTTGGTATCTTTTCGCGGCCCGACACCGATACGTACCGCCCGACGAGCGGCTGCAGGCCTTTGAGGACACCCGCTGTGTCGTTAGTCTTTATGAAGGCGTAGTTGAAGTTTCCGTCTCGCTCTAGCACAAGGCAGACAAACATCATGTCCACATTGTCCCGGTATGCACCGGCAAGTAGTCCCTCGGCCCTCACGAACGGCATTGTGTCGTCTGCGAAAGCCGCAAACGCAGCAAAAATGGTGAGGTGGAAAATAGAGATGCGCATATATGTAAAATTGTATCAAGTCTTAGGGGGCCTTGTCAATTAGGTATGATGTTGGGAAATACGCAGAATCCTGGTTCTCGTCGTACTACCGTAATTTCGGCAAGAGCCCGAAATCAGATTTTTTAACCTCGGGTTTCAGTTCGCCAGCTGAAATTTTGGTATAATACACATTGTATTCTTCTAAAAGAAATTGAGTCATGGCGTTTTCTTGCGATCGGTCGTTGAAGGCCGATTTACGCCTGAGCACGCCTTAGAAACCATAAATGCGACTATGGAGGCATGAATCGATGAAGAGAATCCTTTTCACGGCGACGATCATCGCGGCCGGGACGCTTGCGGCGGCCACGACGTTCTATGTTGACGCGCAGGGCGGAGACGACTCCGGCCCCGGCTCCTCGGACAAGCCGTTCGCGACGCTGGAGCGCGCCCGCGCCGCGGTGCGCGCGCTCAAGACCGCGGGCTCTTTTCCGTCTGACGGCGCGACGGTGGTGCTGAACGGCGATTTCGACCTCTCGGACGACGCCAAGGCGTTCACCCTCGAGGCGGCCGACGGCGGGACTTCGGCCTCGGCGCCGGTGGTGTGGTCCGCAGGCCCCAGGGGGGCGCGCTTCACGGGCGCGATCCGCCTCGCCGCCGGGGACTTCTCGCTTGTCTCGGACGAGGCCGTGCTGGCGCGCCTCCGCCCCGCCGCGCGCGGCAAGGTGTTTTCCTGCGACCTCAAGAAGAAGGGGGTCAAGCAGCTCAAGAAGCTCCCGGCGCAGTTCGTCCAGTGGAAGGAGATGGAGCTCTTTGCGGGCGGCAGGGACTGCACGATCGCGCGCTGGCCCAACAAAGGGTGGATCACGATACCGAAGGTGCTGGACCGCGGCGTGAGCCCGGTGGACAGGCGGAAGGGTGAATGGGCTGTCGGCCAGCGTGGAGGCGTGTTCACCTACGAGGGCGACGAGCCTGCGAGGTGGGACGTCTCGAAGGGCGTGTACATGAAGGGTTTCTGGTGCCATGACTGGGCGAGCGAGACGCTGCGCGTCGCGAAGATCGACGTGGAGAAGCGCGAGATAACCACCGAGGGCGTCCACCACTACGGGATCGGCAACCACGCGAAGTGGCACAAGGCGAAGCGGCGCTACTACGTGTACAACCTCCTGGAGGAGCTTGACGAGCCGGGCGAATGGTTCGTGGACCGCGAGGAGTGCGTCCTCTACTTCATCCCCGTGGACGGCAGGTTCGACGACGTTGCGCTCGCGTTGCGCAAGACGCCCGTCGTCGCGATCCGCGGCGCGGAGAACATCGTCTTGAAGGGGCTTGAGTTCAAGTATGTGGGCGAGTGCGCGGTGTCCGTGCGCGGCTCAAGGGGGATCGTCCTCGACGGACTTCAGATATCCTACTCGTCGCAGCTCGGCGCGGAGCTCAAGGACGTGCGCGACTCCACGGTCCGCAACTGCAGGATATGGCAGATCGGCGGGGCGGGGCTCGAGGTGCAGGGCGGCGACCGCAAGACGCTCACGAAAAGTGGCAACCGCGTGACCGGCAACGAGATTCACCATTGCGCGCGCCTCGCGCGCATCGGCGGGCCATGCCTGAGGTTCGGCGGGTGTGGGAACGTGGTGGACCACAACTACTTCCATGACACGCCCTACATCGCGGTGAACTACTCCGGGAACGAGCATCTGTTCGAGTTCAACGAGGTGGAGTGCGCGATGATGGAGTCGGCCGACGGCGGCGGAATGTACACGGGCCGCGATTGGGGAAGCCAGGGGAACGTCGTCAGGTGGAACTACTTCCACCACTTCGGCTCGGATGGCGTGGAGCTGCGCCGTTCGCAGGGCGTCAAGCCGGAGTACGAGCCGCTCAAGGAGTCGGTGATGGTGATGGGCCTCTACCTCGACGACTGCGACTCGGGGGACACCGTCTACGGCAACATCTTCTACAAGGCGGGCTGGGCGATGTTCTGCGGCGGCGGACGCGACAACAAGTGGCGCAGCAACATCTGCATAGACTCGACCTCCGCCGCGCATCTCGACATTCGCGGGCTGAAGCGGGCGCGTCCGGGCGAGGGAACTAAGGACGGCTGGGACCTCCTCAAGAAGCTGCAGTACATGAAGTGGCAGAGTCCGCCGTGGTCGGTAGCCTACCCGCATCTTGTGAACGTGATGGAGGAGGATCCCAAGCTCCCGATCGGCACGGAGTTCAGCAACAACGTCTCGATCGCATGCAAGGAGTTCTTCCGCATCAACGCCCCCACGATGAAGGTCCTCAAGGAGCGCATCGCGTGCGTGAACAACGTGCATGTGGGCGAGACCACGAAGCAGGAGGCGCAAAGGCTCCCGCAGAGCGATCCGGCGGAGCGGGACCGCGTCACGTTCGTGTCGAATCCGGAGCTAGAGATGCTGGCCAAGGAGAATCCGCTCGCGGTGCAGGACTCGCCGCTCTTCAAGGCGCTCAAGCCTAACTTTCCGCGCATTCCGGTGGAGGACATCGGCCTACCCGGACAAAAGAAGGGACAGGTGAAATGAAGAAGATCATTGCAGGGCTTTTGGCGGCGATGGCCGTGGCAGGGTGCGTGGGGACGGATCCCGCGCTGACGGGGCCGGAGTGGAAGCCCATCGGCAGGCGCAAGGTGCGGGTGGTCCTGTGGGGCGTCACGCACAACCACGCGCAGGGCAAGTTCGACGGGCTCAGGCTGCTGCCGGACCTCTACGAGATCGTGGGCGTTGTGGACAACTCCGCCTCGAAGGTGATGCGAATGGCGGAGCCGAACCTCAAGCTCTACGAGAAGTACCCGAAGTTCACGCCCGAGCAGGTGCTGAACGAAGTCAAGCCCGACCTGGTGGTGATCGAAGTCTCCAACCAGGAGCTGGTGGACGTGGCGAAGCAGTGCGCCGAAGCCGGCATCCCGATGCACATGGACAAGCCGCTCGGCTTCACGAAGGACGGCTTCAAGTACGTCTCGGACGTCTGCCGCGCGCGCAACATCCCGCTCCAGACCGGCTACATGTTCCGCGTGAACGGCGCGATCCAGTTCGCGTGCAAGGCCGCGCACGACGGAGTGATCGGCGAGGTGTTCGCGATAGACGCCGACCTCAACCACTCCTACGGCGGCAAGAAGTATCCCGAATACTGCGGCACCTATCCGGCGGGCACGGCCTATCTGCTCACCTGCCACATCATCGAGTACGTGCTGCCGCTCATGAACGAGGTGGCGCCCGACTACGTGCGGACGTGGGAGATGCCCGCGCCCGGCGATCCGGAGGGGACGCCCAGCCACACGTTCACGCTCATGAAGTGGCCTCGCACCACCTGCACCGTGACGGTCTGCTCCAAGGGCACGCAGTCGCGCCGCCACCTGCGCATAGACGGCTCCGACGGCACGATCGAGATCGAGCCGATCGAGGACTTCCGCAAGGTGAAGCACGACACGGGCGAGGAGGGCGGCAAGGCGAAGAAGGCCATCGACCCGCGCATCATCGCGCGCCTATACCTCAAGAAGGACAAGCCCCCCTACAAGAAGGGGCTCAACGAGCTGGACTTCGGAATCATGGAGGACCGCTACCGCGACCAGCTGAAGGAGCTGGCCGAGATCATCCGCGGAGAGAGGCCTAATCCGCAGTGGCTCTACGACCACGACCTGCTCGTGCACGAAGTGTCTCTCCGTGCATGCAATCTCGATCCCTGAACGGCGTGCTACTGCGGACGGCGCCGCTGCGCTCTGTGCATGGGCGCCGTCATGCAGCATCGCCTGGCGAATGCGGTTGAAAATGATGGATGTCGGCTTGTCAGGCGAACAATCGCGGAAATCTGTAACCTTTCTTCGTGTGGCGTGTAGACAGGACGAAAAAATCAAACATAGACGAGGACAACCACCATGCCTTTACCTAAAGTGACAATCAACAACGTTTCGATGGACTACTTCCTTCATGGAGTAGATGCAGCGAAGCCGCTGGGGGCGCAACCGGCGCAGGGCCAAGTTAAAGAGGGCGCAGACGTCGTCGAGGCCCAGGAGCCGCAGGGCGCCGGCAAGATGGTGGCACAACTCGACGTGTTGCTCATGAAGGCGGCCGCGGCGTCCACCAAGAGTCTCGACGGAAAGACGGTCAAGACGACCTTCAAGAAGCTCGTGGACGACGGGGTGCTGAGCAGCGACTCTCTCAAGCTCCTCGCCAAGACCGCCGACACGGCCGCGAAGACGCTCAAGACCCTAAACAAGTTCACCGGCCGCGAACTCTCCGCCGCATTCGACGCCCAGGGACGCTTCGACGCCACAACCAAGGCCGGCAAGGCCGTGGCCGCGGCGGTCAAGGCGCAACAGGACCTCTCTGATCTTCTGGCGCAGCTCGGCAACAACCTGGACGCGATCTCCCGCCACGACGCCAAGATGCGCCAGGATCTCCCGCAGTACAAGGGCGTGGACATTGCGCTTTTCAACGAGGTGAACGATTTCAGGCAGCTCTGCGACCGCCGGGCGGTGGAAATTGACAGCCTGCCCTATCTGATGAAGGGCTTCGCGGTGCACCTCGCGGCAAACGGCGAGAACGCCGACCCCAACATAGTGGCCATTCTCAAGGCCAAGGTGGACGAGCTGCTGCCGCGCCAGGCGCTCGCGATGCACGGCACGGCGGACGCGCTCTCCACGGTCAGCCAAGACGTCTCCGGCAAGCTCCGTCCCCTGGCCGAGAGGATCGACGCCTTCCGGAACAATCCGTCGGCCACCGTCGACTCGAAGGAATTCAACGCGCTGCAAAGCGACATCACCACGATGAAGGCGGCGCTCCAGGGCATACGCAAGGACGGCATCACGGTCCGCGGCGGCCGCATGGTGGTGGCCAAGGACGTCATCAAGGCCCTCGAAGATGAAGTTGCCAAGGTCGAGGAACTGTTCAAGACCGCCCGCAAGGATGTGATGCGGAAGGTACTCGATAATTATTACGCAACTATGGAGTCGCTGTTCTGCGGGAATTCCGTCGACGAAGCTCGGCACAGCGATGGCAGCACCAAACTCACGAGGGTTCTGGGTCTTCGCGACCAGATGCTTTCATCCATGCAGACCCTCTGCAACGCCGTGGTCTCCATCACAAAGAAGAGCGCCTTGGAACCATTCATCAAGGATTTTGCGGACAAGGCCCAGAAGCTACACGGCGAGGCTGAGTTTGCTGAGCGCGTTCCGGGACAGTCGGCCGAGGAGTTCAACGTGATCATCGGCCGCTGCAAAGGCATCGGCCCCGTTGCCGTCGACTTCATCCGTGCCGTCCGCCGGATGCACGGAAGCGACCAGTTCTTGACGGGCGCCGAGGTGATGGGAGTGTTCAACGGGACGATTTCGGCCACGTCGTTCGTCGAGGCGCGGGCGCGGGGGCTGCAGGACGCCGACGTTGACCCGGCGAACGAGGACGCAAACATCGTCTCTGAGCGCGTGCTCGGCGCCGGCATGGCTGGCACCGTCTACGATCTGGAGAGGAGCGATGGCACGCATGTCGTGTTCAAAGGCGAGACGGAAAGCCGCACAGGCCTCAACACAATAGCGGCGGGCGGCGGCAGTTCATACGATCTGAACCAACAGACGGTGAATCTCAACGTTGCATCGAAGAAGGCCGCCGTCGCTCTGGGTATGGGTGGAATGATCGTAAACTACTCGGCGGGGACGCACAATGGCGTTTTCGGATTCTACATGGAGAAGGCCAAGGGACAGACGGGCCTGTCGTTCGGGGCGGGCAAGTCCTCTTCCGCCGCCGACGCGGGGATGTCCCCCAAGGAAATCAAGCGCCTCCCGCCCCACCAGCGCCAGCAGATCAAGGCCGACATCATGCGCGAACTCAACCGCCTGCAGTGGCTCGACCTCGTGACCGGCCAGAACGACCGCCACTGGGATAACTACTTCATACACGTCGACCGCAACACTCACCAGGTCACCGTCAAGGGCATCGACAACGACGCCAGCTACTCCAGGCAGCGCATCGGTGCTGTGAAGTTCGCCCTCGACGGTGATCGTACAGCAACATTCAAGGTCCAGCTCCGCAATCTCGCGCAGGAAATCAGCCCGCGCAACGCCGTCGCCGAGTTCAAACACCTGATGCAAGATCCCAGCATCACCTCCGACGCGGAAGGCAACATCATCATAGACGCCACCAAGATACAAAACAAGGCGCTCGGCCACGTCGTTGCGAATCTGACGGGCTCCCACAGCCTGGTCATACCGGACCGGATAGACCGCGCGACATACGACGCTCTCATTAGACTCAAGGGTGGTCGCGACCGTCAGGCATATCTCGACTCCATCCGCCCGCGCCTTTCGACGGACAGCTACAACGCCGCCGTCAGTCGCCTCGATGACGTCATCGCCAAGGCGGAAGCGCTCGGCAGAGAAGGCAAGATCGTTGAGGCGAACGGTTGGCTCGATGTCCAGGAGACGCCACGTGAGCGCGGCAAGGTGGCTGTGCAAAGGCAGAACGGCGGCGAAAAGCGTCTCGGCGGCGAGATCGCCCACGACGTGCACGAAGTCTTCTGCCCCTCCTACTTCGCCCGCGACCGCATATCCAAAGTCTTCGACTGACCATTGCGCACAAGGACAACACTGCCGGCATGGACGAAGGCAACCGCGCTGAGTTCAAGGCATTCATGATCACGCTTGACCTACGCGACGAGATGCTCGCCGCGAGCGCGTTGCGAACCTATGCCGCCAGACGTCAATTAGTTGATTCGTACGCCGAATATCTCTTTGTTGAAGTTCTTGTCCATGGCAAAGACGGTCACGTCTCCTGGCTTGAGGGCCGAGATCTCGCCAGTCTCCGAGACGGAGGCATAGGAGTGTGTGAACACGCACCTCTCGTCGGCCTTCATCCCGCGTCCCTTCAACTCGGTGAACGCGTCGGAATCGAAGATCGTCCAGGTGAGCGGGCCTGTGAGCTCCTTCGCCTCCAGACGCAGCTTGCCGCCTGTCTTCATCTCTAGCGGCTTTGTGTGGTAGACCCGGTCAACGCCCTGTCCGACGCGCGTTGCGAAGAGGAGGTCTCCGCATGGCTGGACGCAGTCGAACGCCTGTTCGTTGACAGTGCCTTTCTTCTTGTGCGGCATGCCTCCGCAGAACGGGGTGAGGTGCACGGCGTCGCTGTAGTTGCAGTCACAGGAGATGCCTATGTGGAGTAGTCCCCTCCAGTGCGTGAAACGGTCGCAGTGGTGGTGCCCACACAGGTCGGCGAGGACGCGTCCGCGTGCGGCTTCTCCCTCCATGAGCTCGCGGAACGGAGTGAAGCGCTGGATGTATTCGTCGCGGCCGATCGTGACGGCGGCGAGCGGGACGTGCTGCATCACAACGGCGCGCCAGCCGTCGGGCATCGTGCCGAACGCCTTGTCGCGCAGCCATTCGAGCTGGACATCGCGCATCTTGATTCCGAGCCACAGGGTCTTGGGGTCGCAGTCGATCTCGCGGATGCCGTCGGAGGAGTCGGCCACGATGTAGCGGATCTTGGCCGACGGATCGTCGGTGTAGAAATAGACGCCGTGTTCGTCTTCGGGGTTGGCCGTGGCGCGCCGCGCCGCCGCCGTGTCCATGAGGATTTCCCTTATGTGCTTCGACGAGTATCCAAAACCTGTGTTCTTGCCTTTCTTTGCCTTGTCCTGCTTCTTGAACACGATTAGGTCGTGGTTCCCCTTGGCGGCGTAGAACAGGCCGCCGGCGGCCTCCACCGGGTCCCGCCAGCATTCGCGGTGGAGCGAGCAGACCTTGTCCACGGCCGCCTTGCAATCGCCCTTGGTGTGCATCACGGAGTAGTCGCCGCCGCCAAAGACGTGGCGTATGCCGGTGCGTCCCACGAGGTCTGCGATCACGAATCCGCTTTGGCCGTGGTTGTGCAGGACATGCGAATCGGCGTAAAAGAAGAAACCACCCGACGCACCTTTCCTCTCCATGTTGGTCTTGATCTTCCGCGTGATGGAATCCAGGTACGCGCGGTAGTATTCGAGCGTGGCGGCGTTGGCCGGAAGCGATCTCATTGCGGCGAAGGCGGCAAAGCCCGCCAGGAATTCACGTCTGTTGATCATGGTTAGGTGGTTGGGTGGTTGGGTGGTTTGGTGGTTGGGTGGTTGGGTGGTTGGGTGAAGCTGCTAAAAGTATATCACAACTCCCGCAGATCGCAAGGGTAATCGTAGGGTTTGTTTTCGCCCAGCATACCTGAGTCTCTCGCCCATCGCGAAGAGGAACTCCGAGGGCTGGCAAAAAGGCTTCACTAACGTTGCGCCTAGCGCTTTGCACAATTCAGCCGCCAACAAATGACAAATGCTTTTCTAGCGGCATCTGCGATGCCGATGATGTGGTATAACCCATATATTCTACGGAACAATCCATACAACATGTTTAATCTGGACGGACTGCCTTCCGCAACATTGCCATACGCTCCAACCCCCTGCGGCGAAGCCGCAGCCCTCGACATCTTATACCAAGGAGGAGGTTCTATGGTGCGAAGCACTGGCGAAACGTTAGTGGAGCCTCTTTGCCAACCTTCGGAGTTTGGTTCTGTCTTGGAATGGAATGATTTGCGGTGAATTATGTGCCCTAACTCGCCCAAATGCGATTTTTTGGAGTTTGCGGTTGCGGACAATGTCGGGAATATGATAAGATATCAACGCAAGGAATTGTGAATCAAGCGCGCCATGGCGCGCCGGAAACAGGAGGGCATGCATGATAAGCAGAATATTGTCGGACGCGCGTGTGGTCCGCTCTAGGCGTTTCATAGTCGAGACAGCAATGTTCGCCGTGCTTACTGTCGCGGCGTTGTCGCCGGTCTCGGCCTTCGGCGGCAACACGTGCACCTGGAGCGGAGCCGCCGGCGACGGAAGGCTCGATGCCGCCGGCAACTGGGACGTCGCGCCCGTCTCGGGCAACGGCGACACTCTCGTGATCGACATCGGCAGCACTGCCACCACAATCTCGAATTGCACGCCCGATTTCTCCGTTGCAAAGGTCAAGTTTCTCGGGCAGAACGACGTGGCCCTCACTTTGAACGGCGAGCGCCTCGTCATCGCGCCGACAACGACGTCCGACACCACATCGGTCTGGACCAATCACTGCTCTCTCACGATGAACACCCCTCTCAGAATCGACAAGAACTGCCGATTCGACTTTGGCGGGCGCTCAACGGTCTTCAACAACGACATTTCTTTGACCGGGACTACGTCCTGGCGCGTCCGAGGCCGTCCATCTAACAAAAAGCACGGAACCAATCTCGCGGATGGCACGGTTGTGATAGAGTTCCATGGCGAAGTCTACGGCCCGCAGGCCGCATTGCATTTCGCGACGGGAGCCAACGGCTCCGGCACTACGCCGAAGTTCTACGGCAAGGTGACGGCCGATTCCTTCTACAGTGGGGAGCACACGTGCCCGACCTACTGCACATTCCTGTATCCCGGCAATGAAATAGCGAAGTACGTGTTCAGCGCCAACCAGACTTGGTGCGGTGTGGACAATGTCTTCACCGAAAATACGGTAATACAGTTGGGCAAGACGGTCAACCACTATATATGGGACAATGGCACCATCGTCTTCCTAAATGGAACCTCTCAGGTGGCAAACAGGCTTGGCGACGGCGTCGATTCGTCTGCCACCAATCCTAATTCGCAGCGTATACTCGCGCGTGCCACGTTGAACTCCCTTGATTCTGCGGCGGGGGGCGCGACCCTTACGCTCAAGGGTTCTGCGAACGCTGTGACGTATCTCAAAATAGAGGACACCGTTTCCGTGGTGTGGGATCCTGTGGGTAACTACATGCAGGATTTCCGTAATCGCGAGCACACCACCAAGGGCAGTCTCGTCGTGAAGGGCGGCACAATGCGCTCCTCCGGAGGCAACGCATTTCTCAAGGTTCCGGAGGTGGACATCCAGTCGGGCTCGTTCGACGTGGTGTCCACTAATTCTGTCGCGTTTCCTCTGCTGGAATGGCTTAAGATCGGGGCGACGGGCCGGTTCATCGTGACGAATTCCGCAGTCACGGCTCTTTCTGCGGGAAGTACGGTCGCCCGCATCTTCGCCGGTGGCAAGTTCGTGTTGGCGAACGACGTGACGCTTGACTTGGCCGCGCTCGTGTTCGATGGTGTGCCGGTCGCGGCCGACACCTACACCTCCGCCAACTGTAGTTGGATCGATGGTGCGGGAAGCGTTGTGGTGCGCGGCTCCTGTCCAGCAGGTTATTCATTCTGGAAATCGGCCGTGTCAGGCTCCTGGAACGACGCTGGAAACTGGTCTGACGGTGTGCCAGACGCATCGACAAAGGCTGTCGTGTGGGTCGGAGGCGCGGAGTACACGATAGCTGTTGATTCTGCTGCGACGCTGCCCGCGTCGCTTGAGATCGAACCAGAGTCTGGCAAGGCCACAGTGGATGTTTCCACTCCTCTGACGGATCCGGGCATGGCATTGAACATCTTGTCGAATGGTGTGTTCAAGATCGCCTCCGGCGGCAGTTTCTTCTCCTCGGGCAAGTCATCGACCATCACTGTCAATGATGGTGGACAATGGCTTGTGGAAGGGGGAGATGTGGCGATAACGAACTTCAACGGCTTGTTCACCGTGTCCGGCGTTGGATCGTCCACCGGGCGTGTTTCGATGACGTCGGGCCTGTTCCGCTTCTGCACCACGAAGGAGAGCGGCAGGCTTTCCCTCATGGAGGGAGGGCTCATCGAGGCGACGGGCGGCAGGTTTGAGTTCCCATACGATTCTGTGACGCCTCTCGTCCACAAGGGCGGACGGTTGGAAGTCTCCGGCACGGCGGAGTTCACCCATCAGGGCACGAAGGCGCCGTATGCAGATTTCGGGACTGGTCAGACGGTGTTCAGCGGATCGTCGAGTTTCTTGGAGGAGACCACCGGGGGAACGGTGAACGTCAAGCCTGGAGCGGCGGGCGAGACTGCGCATCTGGTGTTTCGCGACAATGCCTGGTTCAAGCATTACACATCTGAATTCCGTGTGGGCTGGACGGCTGCCGCGACAGCACGCGCCGATTTCATCGGTACGCAATGGCAAGGACGGCACGAATGGAAGAATTGGGATGTCGCGACTAAATTCCGCATTGGTTGTAATGCGGGCTATGGCGAATTGAACATCACGGATGGGCTTGTCCCCGTTGGTGCGTGCGGACTCTCAATAGGATGCCTCACAAGCTCCAACACTGTTCCGTCTGGCATCGTGCACGGACGCGTCAACGTCTCAGGGGGATGCATGCGTGTGTTGGGCGTTGAAGGCGGCACTTGGGCCAGAGGTCCCCATGCGCTTGTCGTGGGTGACGGAATGTTCTGCAGCCATGTGCTGGACGGACGTCCGTTCAAGGGGGAGATGTATGTCTCCGGCGGGTCTGTTACGAATGTCCAGAGCAACATCATCATTGGCGGCGGATATGCGACTGGCTACTTCGAGATGACGGGCGGCAAGACGGTGATGGAGATGTCGAGCCGCGAACTGATGGTGGGATTCGCCGGCGGCATCGGCACGTGCGCGATGAAGGGTGGTTCCATGACGGGCGGTGGCAACGTCTATGTGGGCGGATCGTTCACGAATGTGATCGGCCAGGGAGAGCAGTTCGTGGACTTCGGCTGCCCCGTGGATCGGCACGACGCAGAAGGGACGCTGGTGGTGTCTGGCGGCAGCATTCAGTTCGGCGGCACATGCTATGTGGGTGCGAACGGCGCGGGCACGGTGGAGATGTCCGGTACGGGAGGCACGCTTTCGTTCGGCGGGCTTGTGACCTCGAACACCGCCGCCTTCGCCACGTCTTCGACGCTCAAGTTCACGCTCGGCGCTGAAGGTGTGAGCCCGATTGCGGTCTCCGGCAACACGAAGCTCACGGACGGCACGAAGATCGAGGTGGACTTCACGGAATACGACAACTCCCGTTCCGCCGTCAAGCTGATAGGCTGTTCCGGCATCACGGCCGACCTTGACGCGCTCGACGTCGCCTTCACCGGGATACGTCCAGGGCTCGCCAAGCTGCGGCTTCGTCCAGATGGCCTCTACGCCTGCCTTCTGCGCGGCACTTTCATCAGCTTCAGGTGAGTGACCGGAACACCAAGGGGCCGGACCTTGGAGCATCAGTGGCCATGCATGAGCTAGGGAATCGTTCTTTGAGGACTTTATGGACGCGCTGATTGCTTCGCTGCCGATCCTGATGGTGGTCGTTGCCATGCTGGTGTTCGGGTTGCCGGCCAAGATGGCCTTGCCGATCGGATGGCTGGCTACGCTGGTTGTTGCGCTCGGATACTGGGGACAGGATTCGCTCACGGCCGTCGCGTGGGCGGCGGACGGTTTCCTCGAGTCGCTTGGCACGCTGACGATCGTCTTCGGGGCGATCCTCGTAATGAACACGTTGAAGCATTCTGGCGCGGTCGCGGCGATTCAGAGCGGATTCAACGGGATCAATCCGGACCGCCGCGTGCAGGCGGTCATAGTGAGCTATGCCTTCGGCGCGTTCATCGAGGGAGCCGCGGGGTTCGGTTCGCCTGCCGCGTTGGCGGCCCCACTGCTCATCTCGCTGGGATTCCCCCCGCTTTGCGCGGCGATCGTGGCGCTTCTCTGCAATTCGGTCCCCGTAAGCTTCGGCGCGGTCGGCACGCCTACCCAGATGGCGGCGTCCCTCACCGGGGCGGACGTGTCGGCGCTGTCTCGTTACACGGCGATCGGCAACTCCGCCGCGTCGTTCATGATCGTCGTGGCGATGCTCTTCCTCATCTGCCGGATGTTCGGGCCGAACCGCCGAGGGCGCGATGCCGTCCCGGCGCTTCCGTTCGCGCTGTTCGTAGCGGCGGCGTTTGACGTCTTCTACCTGATCCTGGCCTTCGCCTTCGGCCCTGAGTTCCCCTCTCTTGTCGGGGCGATTCCTACGCTGGTGCTCGCAATCGTCTTCGCCAAGAAGGGGTGGCTTTGTCCGAAGAAGCCCTGGGACTTCGACCGGCGCGAGGCGTGGGAGAAGTCGTGGTTGTCGTCCGTTCCGGTGAAGGCCGACGCGCAGGTTGGCATGAACCAGCTGCTGGCCTGGCTGCCCTATTTGCTGATCGCTTTGATTCTTGTGGCCGCACGGCTCGACTGGTTCGGACTGAAAGGACTCTTGACCTCTTCCGCCTGCACCTTCCGCATCGACCACTTGTTCGGCTGCGAGGCGGTTGGCTGGAAATGGAACTGGGGATGGAATCCGGGCGTGCTGCCTTTCGCCTTCGTCTGCCTACTGACGTTCGTTCTGCACCGCATGCCGCTGGCGAAAGTCGGCGAGGTCTGTGCGGACACCTTCCGGCAGATCCGCGGTGCGGCCATTGCCATCGCCTTCGGCGTGTCGATGGTCTATATCTACCGCAACACGGGCGTCAATGCCACGCTCACCGCGAAGTCGATGGTCTTCGTGATGGCCGAGTCCCTGGCGGGCCTGTTCTCTACATCCTATCTGGTAGTGTCGCCTTTCATCGGCGTCCTGGGCGCCTTCATGTCCGGCTCCAACACCGTGTCCAACATGCTCTTCGCGCCGCTTCAGTACGAGACGGCGGCGTTCGTGAAGCTCTCGCCGATCGTCGTTCTCGCCTTGCAGAACATCGGCGGCGCGGCGGGCAACATGATCTGCGTCAACAACGTCGTTTCGGTCTGCGCGACCACGGGCGTCGCCGGCAACGAGGGCCGCATCATCCGCATCAACCTCCTGCCGTGCCTCGTGTACTGCGTCATCGTCGTCCTCGTCCTCAGCTTCTGGGCTTAGCCGCCCCCTTGGTAGGGCGCGGCGTCCTCGACGCGCCACTCACTGGGACAACGGGCATCTCGCCCGTTGTAGTTCACGGGCCATGTTGTTCATCCGTCGCATCTCTCAACAAATCAGACATCATCTTGGCCTGTTCTTCTGCATCAACCTGACGGATGGCCTCGCAAAGTGTAAAGACCGTCGTTTTGCCCGCCTCGCGCGGCCAGTCCGTTGGATTGCCCGTTCCCAACAAGGCCTTAGCCCGCAGAATCGCGGCAGAAATGCGCTCCTCTCCAAAATCAGCGCGAACATCGAGAAATAATCACACTCCGTTCGCGTTCCCTCCACCCCGACCAGGAAGAGTCTCTTGTAGTACCGCTTGCCCGATGATCTCGTAAACTGCATGTCACGTCCCTTTACCGAATGACAATGGAGGGCAAACCGCCCATACGCCCCGTGAGATAGCTCTTCCTGAGATCCGTGTCCTTCCGCGCCTCGGAGAAATCGGAAACGGCGAAGATATCCGACACCTCGTTACGATTGCGTTCGGCGAGCCACATCTCATCGCGCCGTAGAAGTGACTGGGACAGCAAGCCGATGTCATGCGTGGTCGCCAGAAGTTGTCCGCGTGTGTCGTTCGTGCAGCCCTCCAGAAACGTCATGACGAGCTTGCGTGCAGCATATGTATGCAGGCACCGGTCGATCTCGTCAATGACATAGACATGATCGCTTGACTTGTTCTCCATGTCGACAAACGCCGGGAGTAGGTCGAGTATGCGCTTCGTGCCGTCCGACTCGTGTTCGAGCTCAAATTCCTCCTCGTGTCCGTCATGGGAAACATGGCACGCGACCAGCTTCTCGGCCGTGACGACACCGTCTTTGCGCGTCAGCAAGTAAGGCCAAGTGCGGTCTACGCTCTCCACGCGTGCCGTCTGACCTTCCTTCAGATTGTCCGTGACCGCCTTAACAACCGCCGGCGGAATCGGCAAGGCCTCCACACTGACGGGTTTTCGGACAATGCGCTTGATGCCCGTGTCAAAATTGGCTAGAATTGCATTCATCCGCGCAAAGTATGGCGCAGACTCATCGGTATAGCGCTCCTTCGGTGCATAGTGCGCATTAGGCGAAATCAGGCAAAGCGTCTTGTCGAACCAGTCATAGACAGGCTTGAACGCCATGACATTCTGGGTCGAAGCCATCATCAGGAACAGCTGATTAGCACGTGTGGACTTGGCAATGAGCTCGAGAAGCTGTTTGTCCTGCTCATGGGCCGCACCATACTCGTACTTGTAACCATCAGACGCTACATCATAAGTCCGTTCAAAACGCACGTCATCGGCAGGTGCCGTCTCGCGGAACAGTTTTTCGTGTACGATACGAATTCCGTCCAACGCAAACTCATAGGCATAGACGTCATCGCCGATCAACAAGCGGAACGACAGCGTCGTCGGCTTCTTTCGGCTATCTGCATCCAGAAGATACGGCTCAACGGGAATCCGCGCACCAGGCGCGAGAAAATACCCCCTCGATACCATGAACTTAGCAAAATCAAGCGCACGGAAGAAGTTCGTTTTTCCACTGGCATTTCCGCCGAAAAGCATGGCAATGGGCAAGAAACGCGCCTGTAAACGCTTCACTTTCGTCACACGTTCACCATGATGTTGTTCGCGGGTTGCGACAAAAGTGAGCTCGCATTTGTTGCGATAAGACATCCAGTTTTCAATTGAAAAGCTAATTATCATTCTTCTCCTCCGACTTTTCAGGACGATATTCTATCAGATTCAGCGCCACTTGTCAAACGGAAGATGCGATAATCTGGCAACATTCATATAGGAGGGTTTCGTCAGCACAATGCCGTCAAGTACTTTCACAATCAGGGCGCGGAACTCGTTCTTCTGCACATCGTAGGAGCAGACGACATCCCATAAGGCGTTGCATGTATTGCAGACAAGCCACAAATGCCGTCTATCCGATGCGAACTTGGAATTCTTCTTATAGAAGTGATCTTTCAGGTCACTTGATTGGGACGAACACCACTTAGACATTCCAGCTGCCTCTCGCCAATTTGAGCCAGTAGTCAGCAGCACTCGCCATTCGTCTTTCCCGTCAGCCCTGCACCGACGCAGGAATAGCGAATTGTGACTAGGACGGTCAGGGTCGGCATTCCTTACCTTATTGGAATCGGCGTCCTCTGCCGTTTCTCCCTTGTAAAAAGCGAGAGTACCAGACTCGTCGAGAAGTTTGGCGTCACTTGGAGCCGCCACACATGGCAGCGCGGTTAGTGCCGCCCGAAGGTGCGGCGGACTTCCGAAGCACGGATATCCTGCTTCTATCATTGGACCCGTTGAGAATCTCAACTTCATTTGTTCCGAAGTTGTGGAATCGTCTGCCGTCAGTCCTCTCATATTCCCACAAGGCCAAGAACAGTTCTTTTTCAAGGTCTCCCGTCATCTTGTTCATGACTTCAAGGCGGTTATTCCGCGGCTCAAAATAGAAGATAAACTTTCTATTGTCCCAATCTCCATTCCCTATCTTGCAAACATCGATTAGCGTACCCTTTTTGAACCTAAGGAACCAGACGTTACACAATGCGTCGGACAAACCATAGCAGCGACTATTGATTTCGTCCTCGATTATGCCCGCCGCGTCGGAATGGGCAATGGCATAGTCGAATCCTTGCACCGTCCAGACAAATTCACGGTCGATGCGCAACTTCATCGAAAAATTATCCTTTGTATCCCGATAAGCGGCAATGCCGTCTTTGAACTGCACCTTCTGCCCCTCGAACCGGCCGAGAGCGCCCTTGATTCTGTTCCAGACGCCGATCTTCTCCATGAGCCTGGTGTGAGGGACAAGCGCCTCTGTGAATGTAGGCGCGTACTCCTTTATCTGCCGCTGCTCAAGTGGAGATGAGGCTGTTTCAAGCAGCCACACATTCATCATGTCGTGGTACGGCTGTTCGAGAATTTTCCGATGCTGATAATCCATGGCCACGCCATACCAACCTCCCATGCAGATGTTGGAGTGCGCGATGGCGTACTCCTTGCAGTCATTCTCATAGGAAGCCTTTATGGCGAACAGCTCGGCATCCCGTTGTGCATTCGTGACATCCCGATGCGGTGTGATCCAGCCTATCGCGGAATCTGTATTGCCGCGTTCTATCGACCGTCTTTCCGCGCTCTTGCATCCCGCAACAACGGTCAATACCACTGCCAAAAGTAAACAGCTTTTTGTCATACGAACCTATGCTCAAACTTGTGGAGCGTTTCGGTTAGGAACGGATCAAGAAAACTCTCTGCCTTTTCGCGGATATCGTCAGGAACGCCATAGTAGGCACCCGCGACCGAGCCGCAGATCGCGCCTATGGTGTCCGAATCGCCGCCGATGGAGATGGCGTTGCGGATGGCGTCCTCGAAGGATGTCGACTCGAAGAATGCCTCCAGTGCCTGCGGGACGGATCCCTGGCATGACACATCGAACTTGTAGGTTGGCCTTATCTCGTCGAGCGTGAAATCGAGCGGGTAGTAGTCTCGCACGATGACGGCCTTGATCTCCTCCATCGATTTGCCCGTGCGGGCGAGGAACGTCGCAACGGCTGTCGCCTCCGCGCCTTTGATGCCTTCAGGATGGTCGTGCGTGACCACCGTGACGGCTCGGGAGACGGCCTTCACTTCTTCGATGGTCTGTCCGGCCCAACCGCATGCGCTCACGCGCATCGCGGCGCCGTTCCCCCAGCTGTTGTAGGGAAGGGGATTGTTCGCGTGTATCCACCGGCGGAACATGCCTCCGTATCCGGCATGAGGGAATAGGCGGCCGAACGTCTGCAGACTTCTGATCGTTTCGGCGGAAAGTGCCTCGTATGATCCGCTGCCGGACATCTTCCACTTCAGGATGGCGTCCGCCACGGCGCACGTCATCACGGTGTCGTCCGTGAAATGGCATGGATGCTTCGTTTCATTCGCGCCCTTCAGGAACGTGAAACGCTTGCTTTTGCGGTTGTGCCACTCGAACCGCGAGCCGACTATGTCGCCTACGATTGCGCCGATCATTCGTATTTCCTTTCTATTAAATCCAGAATCCGTCATGATTTATGGCACAATCCGTGCCAACTGTTTTTCCGTGGCAAATCCACTAAATTTTCTTTCTATGACTATGCCACAAGACAGCTCCTATAAAAAATGTGCCGGATCGCAAACTATAATCTAGTCTAAAATTGGATGGCAACTAGTCAAATATTCATGCCTAAATGACATGCGGGGCCAGACCATCCGCCGCCCGCAGGATCGACACCGCACAGCTGAACCCGTAGTGCCGCAGCCTTCACAACATCGAATACGGCAGCATCGTTACCCGCAACCGCGCCAAGTTCGCCTGTTCGCCTGCGCGAAGGTTGGTCGGGCGCACGGCCTTCTCCAAAAACCCGAAGTAACTGAATGGCCGGCCTTTGTAGCGCCGTCTCGGTAGGGCGGTCGCCCCGCGACCGCCGCGAGACATCAGCATCTTCCACACCTTGCAGAGCATTCCTTCCCGCACGCGATCCAGGCGCCGCATCTGCATCCTTGTCTCGGTACACGCCGTCACACGCGGAAAAGCCCCCGCCCAGCACATGCCGCAGTCCTCCACCTTCGCCGTCACGTACCCCACACCCTTTGATATCAGCCTGTTGCGGAACCGCGCAAACCACGCCATAGCACCGGTAGGGCGGTCGCCCCGCGACCGCCGCATGGTAGGGTCACGTGTCCCGCGTGACCGCCCCCGCAAAAGCATACCGCCCTCCAACTCACGCACCGCGGCCGCCGTCTCGCGTCCAAGCGAACGGATGTGTTTCTCTATCGACTCCTTGCGGATGCGCGTCTCGCCGTCATATCGCACCTGGCTGCCGAGGAAACTCACCCACGGTGCGCAGTTTGCCTTGCCACGCTCCGCCCCGCACCACCGGAACGGTCCTTTGCTTTTGAGTGAGTAGTAGCCAGTCGTTTCGCCGTTTTCCGGACGATACACGAACGGCTCGGCCGGATGCATCGGCAGATCAAGCCCGTCCAGCGCAGCCGCATACGCGTCCATAGCGCGGCGGCACACCGCCTCGTCAGGATGGACGAACACCACGTCATCGCAGTAGCGCGCGTAGAAGAGCCGCCCGTCGTCCATTTTCGCCACTGCCTCGTCCGCCTCCGCTAGCACCAGGTTGGCCAGCACGGTCGAGAACGATCCCCCCTGCGGTAACCCCCTACGCATACCATTGGGAGGGTCGCCATTGGGAGGGTCGCGCTCCGTCGCGACCGCCCCCACCGCATACACCCCCAGATACGCCTCCAGCACCTTCCACGCCCGCGTGTCGAACCCCACCTCTTTCCACCGTTGCCGCACTACCTCGTGCGAGATGCTGTCGAAGAACTTCCTGATGTCGCATTCCGCCACGAACAGCGAACCGACGGGAAACTGCGCCCGATACTCCTGCAGATGCTCCACCGCCAGCTGGTGCGTGACGTTCCTGTCGCGCCGGAACGAGTAGCACCGATCCGTCAGCACCCCCTCCAGCCGATCGCGCACATACGCCGTCATGCGACTAAGGATCACGCGATCCGCCAGCCGCTCGAATGACGCCACCTCGCGGTATGTCATTTTGCCGTCCTCGCGCCCCTTGGCGATCTTGAACATCTTCGGCGGCTCAAACGCCACCTTCCCCGAAAAGACCGCCTCGCGCACACCCTCCACCAGTTCCAACAACTTCCGTCCCCATCCAAAATCCGGTAGGGCGGTCGCCCCGCGACCGCCGTCCCCGCACGCTCTCCTCACCGTCCGCAAAATGGACTGCTTGCGTACGACCGCCGGATTAACGCCCTTTCTCTCCTTCACCCCTGCGCGGCTCCACATCTTACGCGGCGGCAGCGTACCGCCCACGTCCTTGCCGGCGACCCGCCACTTCACCAGGTCGCGCACAATCGCCTCGAACGAAAAGTAGTCCTCGAATCTCATCTTACACCTATTAACTTTTCACTATTCTCACATCTATTCACTATCCACTATTACCTATTCACTAAAAAGGGGTGGCGCCGGGAAGCGGATGTCTAGATCCGACCGTTTCGATCTCCCGGGAGAACGCGGGCATCGCAACCCGCGCCCCTTGGCCCCGGACTGATAGCCGCACACTGCGGCAAGCCCTTCGCCGGCACCACCTCCAAAATTATAGCAGCATATCCACATCGACATCAAAATAGAATCTCGCCATCGACATCAACTACCGGTGTCATGTCATCGGGGAATGCTGGTTCAGGCATCTGCGCGGAACAATCAAGCCGCTCAAGGCGCAACGCCGTCAGGTCTGAAAAGTACCGCACTTTTCCTGTCTTCGGATCGGTCCACTCGCGTCCATCCACCACAAAACCGACCTTCACGCGCATGCCCTGTGCCAGTCCCTCGAGCTTGGCCGCGTTCTCTTTCTTGAAGGCGAATGCGACCACATTGGGCCAGTTGCTCTCACACTCCTCCTCGACTATCAGTTCCCGCTTCGAGAACCCGCTCGCGAACGTCTGCGGCTCGCCTACGGCCTTCACCTTTCCTATGAACTCGTACATTGCTAGTCTTTCTTTCTTGTTTCCGAAACATCTAGAATCGAATTCTCAAAATCGTACAGAACATCAAGAAGAGGCTTGTCGAGGAACGTCTCCGCCTTCGAGCGAATCTCCTCGGGGACTCCGTAGTACGCGCCGGCAACCGCGCCGCAGATCGCACCAATCGTATCGGAATCGCCGCCGATGGAGATCGCGTTGCGGATTGCATCCTCAAATGAGGTCGATTCGAAGAACGCCTCCAGCGCCTGCGGCACGGAACCCTGGCAGGAAACGTCGAACTCGTATGTCGGACGAATTTCGTCAAGCGTGAAGTCAAGCGGATAGTAGTCGCGCACGATGACTTCGCGAATCTCCTCCATCGACTTTCCTGTCCGCGCGAGGAACGTCGCGACGGCAGTCGCCTCTGCGCCCTTGATGCCCTCGGGGTGGTTGTGCGTCACCTCAGTGACGGTGCGGGACATCGCCTTCACCTCGTCAAGCGTTTGCCCGGCCCATCCGCACGCGCTCACGCGCATCGCCGCGCCGTTGCCCCAGCTGTTATAAGCGCACATTTCTTTGTTGTGCAACCATATGTCAAATGTTCCGCCATATCCTGCTAGTGGAAACATCTTGCCGAACTTTCTCATCGACTGGACCGCCAGCTTTGACAATGTATCGTAAGATGTCTCGTTACATTCCTTCCAACGAAGTATTGCATCCGCGATTGCCAAGGTCATCACGCTGTCATCCGTGAATGTAGATGAATCTAGAGCCATTTTCAGCGACTCTTCCGTAATCTTGTCAAATGTCCTACATTCGACAAACAGCTCAAAATCTTTTCCCTTGTGATTGGCAAACTCGAACCGCGACCCCGCAATGTCGCCGATAATCGCGCCGATCATTCCGTTTTTCTTGCTCATTTCCAACTTCCTTTCTCTTTCTTATTCGTGTTCCATCAAAGGATCGTACACGTTAAAAACCGCTCTCCCCCATGTTTTCTTACCCCCCCCCCGGGAGGGTCGCGCTCCGTCGCGACCACCATTCCCCCACCGGCACTCCTCCCACCGTCGGCCGCAATGAATTGCGGCCCTCCCGCATGGAGAGCCGCCATCTTGGCGGCGCAACCCAACGCGTCCCGCGTGCGCCGCATCGGGAGGGTCGAGCTTGCTGCGACCGAAAAGAAAACGGAGTTGGTGCCGGGAAGCGGAACATTACGCCGAACGCCATTTCGATCTCCCAGGGAGAACGAGGGCATCGCAACCCCCGTCCCTTGAGCCCCGGACTGATGGCCGCACACTGCGGCAAGCCCTTCGCCGGCACCTCCTCCAAAAATCAATCCCTGAACTCAATGATGTCGGACGCCTCCACGTCACTGCCATACACATCATTCCAACCAGACTCTTCTTTCCAATCGGGCGTGTCTTCCCAATCGTCATACGGGTCGCCACAGTCCGGCGTGTCATCCGGTCCTTGCATATCCTCGCCATCCAGCCTTCCGCTGCCGTAGTTGATGTCTTTGAATAAGTTGTTGTACATGCGTTTCTCCTTGCTCCACCTTCCTTGGTGAAAGCGAGAGTATTATCGCATATTCTTATCGCCAATATGCCATGTTGGACATCCGCAGATATCCACTATTCTCAGCAACTGGCAACCAGCATGACCGAGTTATCTCATGGCGCAGCGTTAATGCATACTTGCGGCCAATGCACTACGGCCTTTGTCTGTCAGCCGGTACTTCTGAAGGCGCGAGTTGGGCTTTTGTGGAATCGTGTACTCCACAAGCCCCATATCAAGGAGAAGCCTGAGATAACGCCTGCGCATATTTTTCGGCTGGCTGATGCCAACCTTCTCCGCTAATTCAGAAGTGGACATGACGTCCCCCCCTTTGAGAGCCACCAACACTTTCCTTTGCACCGCATCTATTAGCGTTTCACTTGGTTTCCCGACTGGGGTCTCGACTGGGGTCGTGACTGGGGTCGTGACTGGGGTCGTGACTGGGGGCGCGACTGGGGGCACAGAACTGACAGCCAGTGCCAACTGCTCATCGGTAAAACCGTAAATCAAGTTTGGCAGAATTACGCGAAAATACGTGGAAAAGGACTCCAGTACCGGTATGCGGGCACCCGGGTTCTTGAAGTTCTTCGTGTAGTCCTCGAATATCTTTTTAACGCCACTTCCACGCCGCTCCATGAGCTTCAACCGTTCGCACATGTCGGCAAGCAGAGGATTACGCCGTATGGATGGTATGCTACGGACATCGAAATCCTCCAGACTGCGCTCGCCCGGCATCCCGCCAGGGGATGTGATCTCTAGCCTATCATCAAAGATGTCCACATGGACTTCGCTACCTGTTACAAGGTAGTCCCGGTGTATGAAGGCGTTTACAAGCGATTCGTGGACAGCGCGTTCAGGGTACTCCACGAACTCTACCCGCGTTCGCGCAAGCTTGTGCCAAGCCCGCCTGGAGTTCACCCGCACGAAGTCCTCGGCATACTGAAGCATCGACAGTATTCCACCCGAATACTCTTGATCATCTTTCGCGTCCATCACGCCCGCCGCCATGTTCAATCCGTTCCAGCGTGTGCAGAACACCCGTGAATGACGAAGAGGACAATCATCTGCCAGAAGCGCCCCTGTATTCGTGAGCCGCCCATCCGATAACGCCAACCCGAACGACTCGAAATCAGTATCCGTCAGCTTGGCCTTGCGCTCTTTCTTGTATCTGGCGGCCAAGGCGGTAAACGCATGCTCATCCTTCTTGAAACCGCTGAACGTCGGCGCGGCATCCCAGTCCAGACCGCTTTTCTCCAAAAGGAACTGCGTAAGCGCCGAGCCGGTGAGCACCATCTTCACCGCTCCGGTACGGTAGTGGTATTCGCCGTGGTAGCAGACAGGAAACACACTTTTCTTCACCTTGACGCGAATCACGTCCTTACCGCTCTTGCGCAGCAGCACGACATCCGCGACAATGCCCATCGTGTCGCGTATCTTGTTAGGGATGCTCTCCATCAGCGAATTTGCGTCCTTCACGCCGATAGGTTTCTTCGTACCGTCTTCGATGCCAAAGTAGATGGTGCCGCCCTGCGCATTGGCATAGCCGCATATCCAGGCAAGATACTTGTCGTGCCAGCTCTCCTTGTACTCGATTGTCTGGTTCTCTTCGCGTTTCATTCAGCAACCTCCGCTTAAATTATACCATATAACTTGTTCTTCGTCAGAACCTTCACCAGACCGTTTCATTACCGCCCAGTCTCTATTCTCATACGAGATATTCATTTTGTTCGGTTTGCCGCCTCCGCCAGTTCCTCATCACAACCTCATCGCTAAAGTTGGCATAGCAATACTTACACAAATGCGGACAGGTGTTGTACGCACCAATATCCTTACTAACGACACAACCACACGCCTTGCGCTGACCTTTATCCTTCTTTGACTTACGGATCTGCCAACCATTGAACATATCATATTCTGCCCCGATGAAATCCATCAATTTTACATCGTCATGAAAGAGCCGCATCATCAGTTCGTCATCAACACACTTGTTATGCCTTATTCCATACGCACTCAAATCTACGAGTTCGCCACAAGTGGCAAGCTCAAAACCGAACGGCCTGTTCAACTCGGCAAGGCCCCGAGCAAATTTAATTTGGTCGTCCTGCGAAAACTCGCGAACCCCAAGTCCCGCAAGATTCTTCTGCACCTTCCGATAGGTAGCAATGTCGATAAAGCTGAACACTAGCTTCTCTGTGTAGCCCTTCAACTGCCGACCGATATTACTGATGCGTTCCAACAGGACATCAACAGAAATCTTTTCCGTCAACATCAGCGGATCAAAGCGCCAAATGACGCGCTCCTTCCCTATCCGATCTGCAAGTCGTCTAAATGCATCAACACGTTCTGCTACTGACGGCACATTAGGCTCTAACCCTTCTGAAACATAATCATTCAGCGTGAACTGAAAGTAATACTGCCGAAAACCCAATGCTTCTATCTCACTCAGCTTATCCAACATCGGCTTCGGATTCTTCGACCAGAATACGATCATTCGAGTCTTGTTGAAGGATACTTTCCGCACCTCTCCATTGAAAGGATTCTTCCATGCACACCAGCCATCACGTAATCTGTGAACAAGCCAGTCCGCATAAAATGCCGGAACATCCGTTTCTCGGCTCGCTGAAACAATCACAGGCAAAAGTGGGTCACCGTACATTCCGAGGATTCCTTTGTGCATTGGCATTGATCCTATCAACATAGGCAACAAGATGCCCCAACGGCAGATTCGTCCTTGAGTGGTTTCTTATATATGTTTTGTTACCAACTATAACCAACAAGTACTTTGCCCTTGTTACGGCGACGTTCACAAGGTTGGGAACTTTATAGTCGATCCATTTGATTTTACTATCTGGGGAGTTGTCCGTAACCACAAGGGAATATATCATTACATCCTTCTCGTCGCCTTGAAATCTATGCACCGTATCGGCGACTATCCGTCCACGTAATCCCGCAGGTATCCTGCTTTCAATTCTCTTTGCTTGATCTACAAACGGGGTAACAATGCCAATAGTCAGATTGCCATTTTGCGTAGCATAGCCAATTGCGACTTTCACTGCTTCCTCAACTTCTTGAGGATTGACATTCACAAAGTGATTGACTTGGTTTCCGCTTATGTCGTCCCATACAATGCCATTCTGCGGCAACCCAAATGGGTTCGGTCGATCTGCCGTGCAAACACTTAAACCGCCGAATGCCAGACTCCCATAAAACATTTCGTTGGAATACCCTATAATTTCTGGGTGGCATCGATAATGATTCTCAAGTACACATGGGCATGAATTTTCACACCAAGGCAACCAATTTCTTGCATAATCCCAAAGCGACTTATCGGCATATTTCAAATGTACGGCTCCCGAAAGATTCAAATGCCGCTTAATGGCCAGTCCCTCTTCTGGCTCTATTTTTGAAATATGACGCAACTGCATTGGATCGCCTATGACAACAACTTGCTTTGCACGTAGCAACAATGGCAATGCCGAAGCAACATCGCACTGCGAAGCCTCGTCAATCACAAGCAAATCAAACAAATTCTCTTTTCGAGGGAATGCGCTTTTTATCGAGAGGCTTGTCACCGATTCCAACCTAAAAACATTCAAAAACCTCTCTGCCGCATGGTAGAATGCAGGCATGTCTTCATGACGCCAAGGGATATTGTCTGGGAGATATGCGTTATATGCGGTAATTGCTTGTGCGGAACCATTTGAGTGAAGATAATGATCAAGAGATAGCCTAACAAGAGTCCTCCCGAAATCAATGTCAGAAACACATCTCTTAAGTTCATCCCCGTGCCGAAGTTCGTCAGAAATTTCAGCAGCCCGATTATCAGCGAAAACCCTCCGCTCCTGTTCTATAACGATATCTTCATTTATTTGCCTGGGGGCAACAATTGCATCATCTAATGCCGTCAAACAACGCTTGCAATACTCAACAACTTCACAACAATTTCTAAACGATACAACACTATCCCTGTTTTCTATATTACGCAAATATGTCTGAACCTCAATGGGGAAGTCTAGTATCTTACCTATTACACTGTTTGCGACTTTCTCTTTCCCAAAGCATCGAGTAAAAAGGCCTCGTAATCCGCTCAGTTTATATTCAATCTCATTTAATAATTTACGCAATTGGATACTGCAACGAGTGACATCGGTGTCACAATTGGGATATTTTGCGAGTGATTCTTTTAATGCAGCGATTCTACTATCAGCGTCAAAAGGAATCTGTCTCATCGACATAAGTTCCTGTTCTAAAGAAGATTTATTATCAAGAAAATCTGATAATTGATCGTGGTTCGCAATAGCATCTACATACTGGCGGTCATCGTAGCCTCCTTGCTGCGAAAGATTCAACAACTGAGCAATCTGGGGGCACGTCGTATCACGAATATCAGATTTTTTGCCAAATCTCAGGAAACAACCATTTGGATCAAATGCAGCAAAGCGATCTTTGACATTGTCAACAGCCTTGTTGTTTTTGCTGGCAACAAGGACCTTCTTGCCACGAACTATTGAATTCGCAAGAAGGTTTAAAATGAGCTGCGTTTTACCACATCCGGGAGGACCTGCGACAACGGACATACGACTGTTCAACGCATTGCAAATCGCTGAGCGCTGACTTTCATCCATTGGAACAACGTTTATAAGTTCTTCTGAAGATACAGAATCTACTGTATTATCGAACTCGGCATTTTCAAGAAAAGCCTTTAGCAATGGGCTTCTCTGCACTTCAGCAGAGTTCATTTTTTTTAATTCCGAATATATTTGTGCGAGAGCAATATTCTTGTCGCACAACGAAACGTTTATTGTCCTTGTGCTCAACGTCGCACCATTCCCAATCACTTCTTCAAGCACTGCGCCTAAACTGGCCCACGTCACATTGTCAGAGTGTAAATGACGCTCAATCATGGCAATATTTTCATCTGCTAGTTCAAGCGATTCTGCGCAACCAAGACTTACCGAAAAATCGCAAAGCTTCAACTCAATACTATCCTGTACCAAATCGACAGTCCTCAACTCATCAGCCGGTTTTATGAAATATAGAAGTCTGTAGACTTTGTCCCCCCATATAAGATCAAATCCAAAGTGTAAGTCTTTAGGCCATCTATTATTTATGTTGTCGTTCCATTGTTCTATAAAGTCTTGATTATCAGCGAATGAGACGGTCAAATATCCATTGTTTTCCGAGAACTGAAATGATGATGCACTTCCGACATCAGGCTCTTTTACCTGTTCAAGTTCCGTGGACATCTGATAGAACTGGATTATACGATCCAGGACATTATTTGCTGGGTTATATCTTCTGATAACCCGCTGCAATGCGATATTGTCTTGAATATCAGCAGGTGGAGTAGAAGTAAATTCAATTTTCTTGGAGGCTGCTACATTCTCATCAATAATAAATGTCAACATTGAGATAGTACCATGTTGTTGGGCAAGGCGGCCTTGACATCTGGACATTATATCCTGCTCGGGTATACCACATTTAGTGGCGAACTCAAGTATGCGAGAAGCACCGTAATTCAGAGGCCCTACGCAGAAGAATATCTGACGACCAGTAAAGTTGTGCCTTATAAAGTTTGCAAGAAAATCCAGATCGACACTTTCAATATCCAAGATGTTGGAAAACAGATGAACTGTGGTATTGGTTCCATCGATGCGAAAATCCCCTTGTAGAACATCATTGATGGACTTCGTAATTCCCCTAGTTTCAAAGTTCGCATCATACTGCCGACGATAAGCCTCCACATTTACCATCGCACGTTCCAACGCCATAGATGACGGCTCAATTAAATGAACTCGACTTATCCGTCCCATTCCAACATTATTTTCTTCTCGCAACCAGTCCCAAAGGCAACACGATGCCAACGCCTGCCCGCACCCCCAATCAACTACCGCAACGGGAGCTCGCAAATCTTCGTCTGGTGTTTCTAATGCCCCGAAACAAGATCTAATCTTCTCAACATGCATTTTCCCATACGCTGCCAAATACTGATCAAGCTTTTGTTCTGAATCCAGCGGAACGACACCATGTTCAAGGCCAATCCAAGGAGCCCTTCGTACATTATCAGGCAGAACTACACGTGCAGCTTCAATGACTGCATCAAAAGAAACCGGATTGATCCTTTGGATCCTCTCATAATACGACATAACAGTATTCTCCTGATTATTGTTTACCGTTGCCTCGTCTTCTCTGATTGGATTTCGTGTTCGGCGAAAATAATCCTCGGGTGCGCCAAGTCCCTTGAGGAATAATGTCACCGTCTCCATGTCATGCTCAAAACGCTCTTCGTAATCTTTACCAGATTTCTTATGGCTATATTTGTTTCGTATGCGTTTGACCGCTGCCGCATCATCATAAAGTTGCGGATTAAGATGAAACTTGCGCCGCAAAAGATTCCAATTGCCACGGAATACGGTTATTTGCATCGCAAGATCAAGGTCTTCTGGTGTTTGAGCGCCATCATCAAGGACATGTTCGCGCTGCTCTGGAACGAGTACCGACATGACGCACCGTTCCCACCAATCAGTGGGATAGATTTGTTTAAGATGGCTTTCAAGCCATTTGCCAAGATATGTCTGCACTTTATCGAGCATTGGATGAATCCTTGATGTATCAAACATGGTCACGCCATCCTCTCTGGCATGCATGCCTGAAGTGTCCTTGCCCCAATATGATACTGCATCTTAGACCTCCTTTGACGGGAATAGACATCCGCAGACATCCACAAGTTTAGAAACATTGTGCCGCTTGATGCGCGCAATCGGGAACATGACGGCGCGACCGCGTTGTGGTACAAGTGACTCAGCATCTGCAAAACCGGCCTTCTTCAGCTTGCCGCGAAGGTTAGACATGGTCTTGTAGATGTCTTCAATGTCGGATTCATTTGTGAAGAGTGATCCCTCCTGAAACGATGCGAGCCAATCACATGAAGATACTTTGGGCGCTTTATGCGCATCAAGAAGCCGCCGATGATGTTCCTTTGCATCAACGCCGCTTGCCAGCAAAAGCAACATGGCAAAACACGGACGGCTCATGGCGACTTGTCGACCGTTGAGCGTCACCCAACCATTCCATGCGTCAATCTCGATCTCTGGATAGGCGACGGCTGGCGGCGCAACGGTCTGGACCTTGGAGATGAGCGTACGATAGGATGGCGGAATGTTTTTGAACTTCTCTTGATACCAACCTCTCATACGCACGAAGGGAACTTCAAACAATTCGCTCTGTACCTTGTTCGCCTTGTACTTCTTGCCTGTTGCCTTTGACGTGT